>Ga0302271_10004382_pt1 | contig 11333 bp, 7 predicted proteins | sample III_Bog_N1_1_FD_198767 | JGI IMG/M metagenome (GOLD analysis project Ga0302271, IMG submission 198767) | Peat permafrost microbial communities from Stordalen Mire near Abisko, Sweden - III_Bog_N1_1 | ecosystem: Environmental > Terrestrial > Soil > Wetlands > Peat | place: Sweden: Abisko... | reverse complement strand
ATTAATATTACTTCTTCTCCTTCTTTTGTGTTTTTCACTGAATTGTTATTATCCTCTCTCATTAAGTTGATTTTTCTGTTTTTTTCGTTGTTTTATTTTGTTTCTGATGTTTTTGATAATATTTTCTTTACGTCTGCAGAAACCAATCCACCCCTTATAAATGCTACCTTTTATTCTAAAATTAATTAAATTGTTTATCAAAATATCTGAACATAATTAAGTACCATCGAAAGAAATAATTCTTATTTGAATCTTTTGAAAAAGCACATAGTTTTTGTAAAAATAAGAAGTTTTTGGTATGGTGAAATCCAAAAGAAACCAGTAATAAAATGAGCGTAGTTCTCTTTTAAGATACATCGATTTCTCTAATAAAACTGAATTCTTTTGGTTTATCTTGTTAACTCGATTGTTTTTTTAATAATTAAAAACTGACATAATGAGAACTAAAGGGAATTAACAAAAACTTTTTTGAACCTTTTGGAATTCTTGCTTTCATTTTATTAAGATCACAATGTATGTGAACACTAGATTTCCTTTAGAATGTACTTTGTTGAAGCTGCTTTCTTTCAAATATTTTTTTTTAATTATGGCAATTAATTACTTCATCTACGTATTTAACTGGTCCTACTTAAGAGATAAAACAATGGGGGAGGGGGAGGTATTTTATTTTTTGAAAAAAAAATCTTATTTTCTCATATTTAGCACCTCTTTTACTTTAAATCAAAAAAAAAAAACAATCAAACATAATTAGTTAATCTTTTCTTCTTTATTCATATTTAATCCATTCTATTTCCCTAACTTATTAAGTTACTTAGAGCAATAGTTTTTTTTGTTGATCAAAAAACCCAAAAGCTAAAACTTAAAAATATCAGTGAAAAAAACGATTGACTAATCTTCAACTCTCTCTTTCCATAATTTTTAACCGAAAAACAACAAAGCAATAAAAAAACCCCAAAAAAATACACAAACACATGAATTCTTTCCAATAAAATCTCATCTTCCTTTAATATGATCTTCTTTTTGATTGCTAAAAAGAAAAAGACTAAGATCAGTGTCATTGTTGATCCACCCAAAGTATACATCGTCATCGTCGTTGTCAAACCAGTGCTCCCAACCAAAAAAATGTCCATCTTCGTCATTTTCTTCATCGTTTTCCTCTCTGTCATCAATCCCAAAATAAGCAGGACTGACTATTGAACTGTGTGGAGTATGTATTTGGTATTCATCAGCTTCTAATTAAAGATATTCGACGATATTTATTTGAGGTATCCCAGCTAGTTAACTTGGCTATGTTTGAATAATATTATTATTATTATTGTAATAGAAAGCAACATTAATTAATCCATCTCCTTCACCGATGAAATCCTCTTCATCTTGAACTTAAAAGTGAAGATCATGATGATCATTATCTTATCCTTATGCATCGACATCATTATTATTATTGTCTCTTTAAATAGAATAAGTTAAGATCTAACTTTGAGGGTTCTAATTAAGAAAAGATAAGTGAGAAATACGAGTTTAAGAAGAGTCATTCAGACTGCTTCCCAATCGCTACTAAACAACGTCATTCTCATTCATGTAAGCTTCACTGCTGCTGTTTTGATCCTCCTCATAACTTTCATCCTTTCCTCTACTCTCAAATGGTAGCTTTTATTTGATATTATTAATATTTTCAGCTATTGATTAATCGATCTAAAGCTGCAATTAACTTCCATTACTACTGTTATCTAATTCTTCAATATTACCCTCATTTTCATCATTATTTTTCTATTCCTGTTTTTCTTCATTTTGTATTTTTACTTTTTCTCCTTCCTCAAAAATATTCCCATTTAAATCGAGTTATTTTCCTATTTTTCTACTATCATCGAAAAGCTAGAATTGCAATGAAGGAGACACTTTTTTTATAACTGATTCCTTTATCTGATCAGGCTAATTTGTGGTTATATCCTCTTAATCAATTTAATATTCTTGATCTTAATATTTTTCATTTGGAATTTCAGCCTTCAAGGTAATCATAAATTTATCTCGAACAAAATCATCTTCTTCCTCTTCAGGTTGTTATTTCTCTTAATATTTGTATGGCTGCTATTCCATTTCCTCTATCTCATCTAACTCATCTATTTCTTCAACTGTAGAAGTTTTCTTGCATTTTTTCTTATCAATTTTAGGTATTTTGTTGTGCTTGAGTATTTTCACTGGTATTTACTTTTCTTTCATTGTTTGTGGGGAATATTATGATATTTATCTGTAGTTTAAATCATTATAAAAAATACTAATTAAACTCTTGCTCCTTGAGCAACTTTTTCTTTCTATTTATCCCCTCCAAATTCAATTTGTTTAAACTTCCTTTTAGGATCAGATATTTGAGATATTATTAATTATTATGAGCATCCCCCTCTTAAACCACTATTACTTATTGATTGTATCGAAAGACAAGAAAAAGGGTAATCAATTTGATTATTGGATGAATTAATGTGCTGATACATGCAGTTTTATTAAAGAAGAACTTTATTTCTTTTAAAACCACTCTTTTTGGTGTTTCTGAGTAAACAAAGAAGAATTCAATTTGTTTATCCAAAAAATAACTATTTGATTTGATTTATGGGGATAGTCATCTAAAAATATTTTTTTTGCAATTTTGATGGTAGATTTTTCAGTGCCTAATGGAATAATGTTCATTTTCTGTTTGAATAATATCATAAAAAATCCGATTTGATTTTTTGGAGAATCAAATCAAAAATGAAACATGCATTTCAGATTGACTGGAAATAAAAATGTACCTCAGCTACAATAAAGGAAGAATTAGGAAGAGAAATAAGAACATTTTCGCTTTATTTTTTGCTAAAAAATGTTGACCCTTAATTAAAAAATCTAAGAGAAATATCAAAAAACATCAGCCAGGTATTTGAGGGATAAGATCAAAAATATTAAACAATAATTAGAATTCTTTCCCCGAAGAATCCTCCTAATAAATGTATGAGTCCAACCAAGAACCTGTCAAGATTAACTGCGTCATCCTTGGAGATAGCAGTGTGGGCAAGACTTGTATTATTCTCAGGTAAAAAATCTCAATTATGTTTGTTTCATTCTCGCGAGCTATTTCAAGCAGTTTATGTTTTAACTATATCTGTTATTAGGCACTTTTTAACAATGACATAATTTGTTATTTTTCATAATTATGCTTAGCTACATGAACAACGAATTTTCAGCTGAGTTCATCCCTACACTATTTGATAGCTAAAGCGTCAAAGTCAACGTTGGTGATCAGATTGTTGACCTTGAATTATTGTAAGTTCACCACAACCAACTCAATAAAATATTTGTGTTGCACTTAAAATATCACTTTAAACAAAATGGAAAAAGTTTCTGGTTTTATGTTTCATTTGATTCGATTCAGAGATACAATTGGGCCAGTTGACAATGATAGATTTGGACAATAAAGATATCTGCAATCAGATATTTTCCTTATTGTTTTTTCAGTAGTTGAACCAGGTTCTTTCGAAAATGCTCTCAAAAAAGTAACAAAAAAATCATTTGTTAGTTTTTTTTCTATTTTTGTTAATCAGAAGTATTGTAGTGGTATGTCGAGTTGGAAGAAAATTTAAAGAATGTGCCAAAGATCTTCGTTGGAAGAAAAATAGATTTAAGAGATGAATTCATGGCTAAGAAAGCAGGCAAAGAAACACCAATCAGCTACTAAACAGTGAGAATTAAACAATAATCTTATAAATAGTCCCAAAAAAAAAAGATTAATAAAATGTTTTGAATTGCTTTGGTGTTTTAAGGCATAAAAGATTATTACAGATTTGGGTTGCAAGTACATTGAATGCTCTGCGTTAACGTAATAAGGGTTGTAGGATATGTTCAATCAGTCGATTTAGCTTGTATTAGCAAGAAAAAAAGAAGAATCCAGAAAAAATTGGAGCAAATGTGTTTTCATATGAATTATTTTCTAAAAAAAGCATACAAAATATGAATTATAGACTAAGGAATGGAAGGGTTCTTCCTGTAGTATTTAGGGTCTTTGTGCACTTATCTTATTTATTTCTTGTTTTTTTAAATTATCTTGAATATGATCAATATCACTAGCCTTTTGTTCCTTTTATTCACATAAAAATAGCTCTTTTTTTCAATGGAGCACTCTTTTAAGGCATTAATTATCTTGTGTTAAATGCCTCTGTTGTGGCTGCTTCAGAATCCCAAGCACTTTATTCATTTAAAGGCCTTTAGAAGTTGATTTATTTCCCTGGATTGCTGCTTATTTATCTTGGCTAAGGGAGGATACCAAAACCTGTTTGATTTCTTGTTAACTGGGAGGTTTATTCTTTGGGAGTTTATCGGTCAGGCAGTTATCCCTTCTAATAAGCAGCATAATCAGCTGAAATATTTCTATTATGCTTAGTTGATTATTATCCTGGAATAGGACTTTTACTCTAAAAGAAACCACGATTGTTATCTGAAATTTAGTATCTTCCATTTCTTTCCTTTTACTATTCAGCTTGCAGGTTCCTTTGATAGTTGGCTCGATCAATATCTTAGTCAGTATTGCAACTATTATTAGGTAATGAAGGTTCATTTTTATTAGACTATTATTACTAACCTTGATTCTGCTTAGAAAGTTACTCATGAGGATTCTTATTCTGATCTTGCTTTCTAGCAGGTGCAGCAGGTGGACGGATGCTATTCGAACTCTATGCATTGAATAAATTATTTCTGCTTTTCATTTCAGTTTGTTGATTATTTCTTGCACCACCTACTCCTGCTATGTCTGATTGTTTCCCTTATCCTGTATTACTTCTTTCTCTGCTATTGTTGTAATTCAATTTCATCTGCTGAGATGGAAAAGCGATTGCAGAAGCAGATGGAGTTTTAGAATCATATGAATCATCAGATTTAAAAATTGATTGTCTCTTCGAGTTTTATGTATCAACTACTCTTCCATATGTGTTTCGATGACTTTCTATTCCACTTGCGATGTTATTCAAGCTACTGATGTTGGACTCAACTGGTTGCAATGCGCGAGAAGGATGATGGAGATTATTATTTGTATTATCTTGATCGTTATTATTTCTTGCACGAACAGCTTTTTGAAGCATTTATTACAATTATTCTTGCATGAAGATCATTTCGACGGGATCTTTCACAGATGGAGCATTAGCAGGCTCTTTGAATATATCATACTGTTTAGTTAAGTAATTTAAGGGACAAGTAATGTTGTGCTTTTCGAATTCATGCTAGAATTTGCGTGTCTCGTGGCTGTCGTATTCTAAGAAAATATTCCTGAAAAACAGAATTGGAGTTTATAATATCGCAGGATCAGCTGAATCTTCGCTTAGATTGTAGATATCCTTAGAATTGTTATTGCTATTAAGTGTGTTAACGCGATGGTTCGATGAGATTCTATTCCGAGCTGAGGATTTAGAAATTGTGTCATTGAGCTCAGAAGATGATATGCCAGAAGTGTTATTAAATGAACCATCAAGTAATTTAATTGTGTTGCTTTTGAGGTTATGGCTGTTTTAGGTGGAATTAACACCTTAATCGAGATAATTTTACCCTTTCGGAAGTATTATTATCTAAGCTGCTTCAGGAGGAGGTGGTGCCATCAACCAATCTTTATGTAGTTTCTTGAAAATTGTCTTCGCATATGTAAGTTATTTCGCAGAACCTTGAATAAGCTAATTCTACGCTGCTGGTGGTTTAGCTGATTCGATGAACTTAAGATATTTGATTAAATGAGGTGTTAAGTCAATTTATTAGACTTAAGCTGCACTCTCCATGACAGCTTAGTCACTCATGGCTTGGAGTTCTAACTCTAATGCTGAGAACAGCAGTGGATTAATTAAAATATCAAATTTCCTATCTGCACTCGATCGAGGCATGCTCTTTTGAATCTTCTTGAGACAATGCAAATAAAATTAAATCTCATATTGCTCCTCAGGTTCTTCTTAAAGGAATTCAGTGAGATACAAGCACTTGTAGCTCTCTTCGATGAATTTATTGAACATCATCGTATTTCGGGTGATCTCATGCATAAATGATTTTTCCTCTTGGTCGAAGATCTCAAGGTATTCCGTTGCTGTGAAGACATCTTATGCAGCGGCTTGATCTCGTTTGAATTCACGTGAATACAGCAAATATGGAGAGAAGTTATTGATGTAGCAGATCATAAATTTTAGAAAAACTCGCTTTAAGCTGAAAATGATCGAAAACCAATGTTCTTTTTTCTTAGAATGGTGCTATTGTTATTGCTGTTGCTGCTCTCCTTAGACAAATTGCTTTGATAGTTCCCGTAAGTTATTCACGAGGTACATTCTCAAGTATTCAGGTAACTTCAAAGTCTTGTATTGACAATAAAAAAACAAAGTTCGTATTAGACACATGTGAGTAATTCATCCCCAATTTTAATAGTAAATTCTTATTTTTTTGGGAAAAAAAGATTTGTCAATGTAATTTTAAGTTACCTCAGCTTGCTAAACAGTATCTTAATCAAGATCAATAAGCACTTTCTCTTTGAGATCTACGCTTCGCTCTAACTAAGCATATGATTACTTACTGATCCCAATCACATACGGCATCAAAGCATGCAGCATTTCTGCTAACTCAATTGGCAGTAAAGGAATATACAAGCACTGCCATTTCAACGGATATATTAAACTAAACAATGCCTCACAGATATTTATAATTTCATTGGGGTTGTTCGCGACGATGATAATCTACTTCTCCAGTAGCACAGCTGTCAGAAGACTAATTAGTGTTGGCACTGTTATCCTCTCGAATAATGACCGAAAAGAAAAATTTGCCAAACTGAAAAATTAATAATCTCCATCGTCTCTTTCAGGTCGAAGCCTACAGACTTCTTCTCCAGAGAGATTAAATACTAATTCTTTGCTTCTTCCTGGAGAGAATGTGTGCGCTCTGAAGATCATAGAGATAGCGAAACTTATTAGATACTCTTCTTTCAGCATGAACTACTCTGCTAAAGGGTCTTAAGGAGATAATCGATTAAGTTCTGATAGCGTACCTGAGTAGACTGTTTCTTCCCAGGAAATTTCAGCGGACTAAAACGAGCCTTCTTCATCACAAAGACGGTTGAATCGTTCATAGAGTTATGTGTAGACTTTCAGCCTTGGTGGCTATTTCAGCATCTTGCTGGTGATCCCAAACTTGTAAATGAATGCTAGAAACTGTTTTTGAAATTCTAAAACTGGTCTGCTTGAAACCACGCAGATCATCTTAGGCACGTAAACTTTCACGTGTGGAGTCTGTCCATCAGGTTGTTGAGCTAGATTGATACCTCGGAGAGCGTTATTCGCTGAGTTCATTGAAGGCGCTTCGAGGTAGACTTCTTCCTGAAATGAAAATGAAAAACAACAAATAATTATTCAAAAAAGTTCAATCTGCCTATTGAAAAAAGAATATGGTCTTTACGTGTATTAATAGTCCTGAGCAGTATTTGCGCTCTGAGTTTTAGTTAGTCAGGATAAAATGATGAAGTGCATTCTTACTGAGGATATTCTATCCATTCTAGCTATGACTGCTTGCATGCTAGCTCATCTATTGTTAACCTTTGTTCCCTCCATTTATTTTAACAAGATTCTCTCCGTAGATTGAGAATCCATCAGGAAAGCACCACTTTATTTGAAAAAAATAAATAAACAAATTCAGCAATCAATCTCTATTTCTAGCAAATATCATGAACTGTTCCATGATTGTTTTTCACCCAATAGTTTGTTATTCAATTCTACTGCGTTTTCCAATGATAAATTTGGAAATATGTTTCATACTAAACCCCCCAAAGTCACTGAAAGATATGAAACAATCAACGAATGATTTTACTAATTTAAAGTTGTCAATGTAGCTAGGGCTGTCTAGTGATTCAAAGGGGAAGATATCAAGAAACGATGGAAGCAGTCTATTCTCCAACACATCATTGAGTCTTAATGCTTTTACATCCAAGAAGTTAAATACACACATTTCACACTGATAAAAACTAATCTTTTGTTTACTTTCTTTGGTAGTATCCAGACCAACAACGATGAACTTCTCGATGAGTGGAGCCTGCATGGTGTGTGTATGTCTTTCTTCTCCTTCTAATAAAAGCTAGTTCAATGATATTTTTTTTGTGTCTTAGTCTTCTTCTCAAAAAATTTATCCAAAATATCTCTTTGCTTACAAATAATCAAAATCGAATTTCTCTTAAATCTACAAATCGAGCAAGGCATAACGTTCGTAGAGACTCTCAGGAAATATATCAAATTCCTTTGTTTTTTGATTTTTTTCTCTTTAATTTTCCTTGATTTTTTTTAATTATCTCCCTTTCAAAGCTGATCTCATTCTACCCATCATCCCCATCCCATTCAAAGATTTAAAAATATCCTTGATTCAAAAAATAATCTTCATCGATCTACATAATAATTCAAAGGATTCCTATGGTTTTCCTGATAAATTAGGTATCACACAAGCATACATTTAGACATATATCTTCCAAACGCTTTTTAGATTTTGGGACTATTTATTAAAGCGTGGAAAGCTGGTTAACAATTTTACAAACCTTTTTTTGTCTGTGTATGATCTTTCTTTTGAATAATATTTTGGTCACAATAAAGAAAAGAATATTTTTTGAATCTCCTATGCTGTTGAGATCAAGCCCTTTGGCTCTTGGTTCTGTATAATCATTATTATTAGCCTATTCGAATAAAATATAATAAATTATTAACAAAAATCACATGATCCTTTTCGAGAATATCAATTTAATCTTCTTTTAAGTGATTAATTTACCTGGTTGCCCTTAGTTCATTCCCATCATCATCGGGTTGAATCCAGCAGCTTAAGGATTTCCACCTTGTTAACCGCCTTAAGGTGGTGTCCACATCTAGTAGGCCATGGGGTTTCTAGATTTTCAAAGAGAAAAATTATGATTAGAATTCGAATTACTTTGATATGGTAATAAATCTAACAATAATTTCATAGTTTTCTTGTAAAGAATTAATATTAAAATTTCTTAAGGAAATACTTATTTTTCCTTTTTGTTATCCCTTCCAAAATTATGAATATTAATAATTACGCTAGCAGCATTTGAGGTACATCTTGAGGTCCTTGTCCAGGCATAACAAATGTTTATCCGTATGGCATTTATCCAGGGAATTGTTATCCCATGACCATTCCAGGCATACCACCCATTTGGAAGCCCATTGGCATCATAACCATTCCTGGCATTCCTGAGTTCATCCCGAGATTTGGATTTTAGAAGCACAAGTTTGGCATCATCATTTATTACTATGCGAGTCCAGCTGCTTGAGGGTTATTTGCTGCTACTTATGCAGCAGCGAAGTTCAACTGTGGATTCTACTGGACCATGCTAGCTTTCATTAACTATTGTTGCTGCTGTTGCTGTTAGCTCAAAGCTGCGTTCTAATTGGCGTTAAATTGCTACTAGGAAGAATTCAGCTCTTATTGTTATTGTAATTAACTCTAAGCTAATTACTGCAGTTAATTCTAAGCTTACTGATTTTAATTCTATTATTGCTATTATTATGCAGCTTATTGCTATTATTAGAGTTATAATTACTACTGCTGTTAAGAGGACTATTAGTTTGAGGATAACTGAGTAGACTGAGTTTGCAGGGATTAATTATTGGTATTATTGTTATTTGCCATGTTAGGTAGCTTAACAGTGTTCAGAGGTAAATGAGCTGTCTACTAACCATTTGCGTTGGGATTATTGACATTTCCTGCTGATTATGAGGATGATCCTTATCCATTCTAGCCATTCCAAGGGATTTGTGTTGATTACTGTTGTCCATTTGGATTATTATTATTATTATTATTACCATTTGATTCTTTGTTACTTTCAACTTTAGTGCTGAATTGCATTGACTGTGGCTACTGCTGCTAAGAAAGTAAATTACAAATAAAGTATTAATTTCCATCACCCCAGAAAAGAAGAATCCACAAGGACACTTGAATTTTAATATAAAAAAGAATAACAACTTACTTATTATTATTGTTGCTTCTACTACTACTTGCCAGCAGCTGGTTTTTCAGGCTGATACGCTTTATTCTCCTCTTCATCACTGCCATCTCCAGAATCGTTGTTCTTATTATTGCTGGCTTGCTGTTAGGCTTTTTTACCAGTTGGTTTGTTAGACTCTTTTGGAGCATTTGGTTTGACTTTTTTCACTGGTTATTATGAAGAATACGCTTCTTCATCAGATGGACTTTCTTAATTATCATCATCATCACTTTGACTTTCACCATCGTCGTCATCATCAACTTCGCTTGATCGGATGATCTTAGCAGCAGCGAGCAGATTCGAGTAGCATTTGCGATAAGTCGCGATCATATCTGCAACACCTTCTTAAGTGCCTCCTGTGATTTCTTCGAAGAATGGAGGTTATCTGTTCAAGTTGAAAATGATCCCAAGAGAAGGACAAGCTAAGGATTCGATTGCTTCGTTGATTTTCTTGTGCTTGAAGTTATCAGGTGATTCCTCGACAAAGAGGATGAAGAATTTATCATCGAGATTGTTGCCCATTGCGTTCATTGGCTTGACTGTGCAATGCTCTTTGGTGAGTTTTTTCTGTAAGGATTCGAGTAATTGCTCACTTTTGACTCCAGGGAGTATGCTGGTATTGTAGTAGAGTTTCACGCAATGGGAGAATTTCAGTGCTAAGAACAAGGGATGTTTCACTTTATGACGGATGTTGGGAGCAGTCAGATAGTTGAAGAGTCCATCGAGATTGTTGAAGATCTTGATCTCAGTGTCGTTTTTCTTTTTGTTCTCTCGTTTGATGAAAGCTCTATCGAGGTTCTCAGGCAAGAATGGCTCGACAAATGAACTCATTTTCTTCTCCTGGAAATTAGTTTTAAAAAGAAAAGACATTCAGAAAAAAAATATCTTTGTTTATGTGTTCTTTACGAGCATGATTTGTGAATCTCTAGCTGATTTTCTGGAGTCAACGAAAATTGGGGGAGAAATTGTGGCATTCAGGATCTTAGGGATTTCTTCGTCTTCGTTCATGATGTAGATACATAAGACAAGATGGAATTTAACTCCTTCGTTATTGTAAGAAGTTGAGAAGAACTTGATTGCTTAGAAGAATGCTTAGCCATTGACTAGTTCTAGTTTGCTAGATCCTCTGATGCCGACATCAACTAAATGGAAGTTATCAGGTTAGTCTATCACAGCTTTCACTGCAAAAATATGTGCCTTTTTACAACAAAATCATCAAAAAGTTAATTTCATCGATTTTAATTCTAAAAATAAGATAATACATAGAGGTTCTTAGGCGAAAGAAGGGATTCAGTTGTTTATGCGTCTTTAATCTAAT
>Ga0302271_10004379_pt1 | contig 11335 bp, 3 predicted proteins | sample III_Bog_N1_1_FD_198767 | JGI IMG/M metagenome (GOLD analysis project Ga0302271, IMG submission 198767) | Peat permafrost microbial communities from Stordalen Mire near Abisko, Sweden - III_Bog_N1_1 | ecosystem: Environmental > Terrestrial > Soil > Wetlands > Peat | place: Sweden: Abisko... | reverse complement strand
GAGTATTGGATTTAACATCACTGAATCCAGTCGAGAAAAAAATACAAAGACTGCTCATCGGTTAAGGTGCTGAGGATCCAACACTCAAGTAAGCCCTTTTATTTAGAGATTTTAATTGGTTTTATATGAGAGTTTTTTTGGCATTCCTTCAACAGGTAGCGCTAGATATATAGTCGTAAGCTGTCTTCTGACAAGCAGAAACCTAATAAATACCCATCCTCCGCTCTTAGCAAAAAACCAGCTGAGCCAATATCTAACGAAGCACTCATGGCGTTGATGCAGCAGGTATTAGCGTAAACCCAGCAGAGGAATCAACTTGAAGAGAGTTTCAGAACGGACACCTTCACAAACAACAATAACAATAATAACACCAACAGCAATCCAACTCACTACTACAAGTAAGAAGAGGATTGCTATGACATATTCTTGCACTTTGACAAGCTGAAGTCATTCACGAAGTACAACCCACGGTTCAATTACACGAGTGTGATTTCGAGATTGAATTAGATCCTCGATGGAGCGAGAAAGAAACTCAAGTCCAAGAAGGAAAAGAATTCTAAAACGAAAGGGCTGCTTGGAATCAAAGGGCTGGAAGTGCCCTAGCTAGATTCAAAAAGAATGTCGAAATTCTCACCAAGCGGCACGACGAATCTTTCAAGGAACTCATTGAAGTATGTATATGCTGAGAGTTCGAGTAATTCCATTGATAGGTTACCGTAATCGTAGTAGACGCAGTAATTACTCATGAAAGAGAAGGAACAAGAGAAGTAGTAATAGCATCTGCAAGTGCAATTCTTGCAGGGGAACAATGCAAGTTTTGTGGATGCAGGAGGGTAGATCATAGATTCGGCAACAAATTCGCAAAGGAAAGAACTCAAAAGGTAAGTTAAATTTAAATTCAATTACTAATCTTTTGTTTTCGACAATTGAATCTTGGAGTTTGTTTGAAAATATTTATTATTTTTTGGTTGGGATAGCAGGGATATTACAGCAAACTCTAGTGTGCTCGGATTGAATGAGACAGTGAATCTACAAGCTTTGCAGAATAGTCCAAATTACTTCACTGGCAGAGATCATCTAGGATCAGATAATAAAATGATTATCCCAGCAGGTAATTCAGGGGAAAACAACATCAAGGATAATAATAATATCTTTAATTTCAGTTAAAACAGCTGTTAATAAGGTAGAAACTAGCAGTAATAATCGTAATAATAGCTGCAGTAGCAAGGATATTTAGTAAACTGTTCCGAGTAATTTAGCTACAACTTTAACCATAACCATAATTAATTGAGTAGTTAGCAGCAGCAGCAGCAGCAGCAGCAGCAGCAATAAGAATAAGGTGATTCGGAGATTGAAAGTCCAGGTGCATCATCGTTCTTACCACATTATCAAAACTAAAAGCCTTCTAATCTTCTAGAAAGGTAGTGGGGCAAAGATAGATGAATAATATAGACCATCATGCATAAAATAAGTCTATTTAACTGCAAAAGTTGCAATATGTGTCTTCATTTCATGTTTAGTTTTACTAACGCTTTATCCGACAGAAATGTTAAGATTCATCACCTCTTGACAATAATTACCTCTCTACCAGCTAATGAGATAATTCACTTAAATCTTGTGTTAATCTCCCCTTTAAAATCAAGAATGATATTCCAAATTGAATTTTTTTCCAACAAAAGTAAATCAATGAGCTCTAATTAGTAAATAATATTTCTGCAGCTTCCCTGAGGAGTCTGATTTTATCTCAAGAGTTATGAATTAGTTAAAAACAGAGCGAAAAAAGCTCATATTTATTAGGATTATTCAAATGTTTCATAAAAAATAATAATTTTTGCATTTTAAATTCCCAATAGAACGCTGCTGTTACTTTGAGTCTCTCAATAACAAAGATACATTTATTATTTCTTTTTAGCAAAATAAAGAACATGTATTTCTCTGACAACAAATCAAATATTTATTCATTATTCTTCAGCTTCTTCATTCTACTATTATTGCTCAGCAGCGCCACCTTCTTCAACTTCTGGTTATTTTTCTTCAGGTGGTTGAGGCTCAACCTAGATAGGTTTTTCTGGCTGTTCTTCGAGAATAAGTTCTGGTTCTCTTGGGTAGTAGAGTTCCTGTGATTACTTGAAACCTGAACCGATGTAGACATTCTACCATTTCTTATTCTATTCAAAATTATTAAGGTGTGTGAAAAAAGCAATGTAGAATATTAATTTATCAAGCTTCTTACATGGAAAACAGTAACTGCTCCAAGCCAAAAGAGGTTCTTAATAGAAATATATCCATAATTTTGTTTAGCAGGGGTTTTCTAAGCTACGGCGTAATCTGTTTAATCACCATGAGTTCGCAGAATCCATCCGCTCTTGTATCCTTCAGGAGCTACAACAATAAAAATGAAAGGTTAAAAACCTAATAGGTGAAACTTTTCAGAAATCTGAACCCAAAAATAACGTCAAATGATTATTCTACCTTTATCAGTAGATAATGGTTTCATAAGTGGTTCAAATGGATCTTTGGCTTAAACTCTTTTTTCAACATCTTCTTGCTCCTCTCCTTCTTGTGCTTCAGGGACTGTGTGTTTCAGTTTACCTTCCTATTCAACAATACCCACAGCAGCACATAAATAACCTCTTGGTCACTAAAATATCAAATCAAGAGAGTTAATTGAATTTACAAGCAGAATATTTTGTTTGGAGTGGACCCAATTATCTAAAGAAGAAAGAGTCTTATAATCAGGGAAAACAAAGGTATCTGGATCAGGGTCACTGAGAGTTCGTCCAGTTGCTTCAAAAACATAAACCAGTTGTTAAATATCAAGGAATGAATCAATAAAAAATGTTTATTTGTAGAATTATTTTTCATTTTTTACGATCTCCTTCAAGATCGATATTCTTGAGTCCCTTAGGCTGAATCGAGCAAGTATGATTGATTCTCACAATTTAACATTTGAGTAACTCCTTTTCAGTACCAACAGAGCTTTGAGAAGCAGGTCCCCCTGCTGCAGGCTTAGCGAAACTCTCGAAATGAGGATTTGTGATAACTTTACGAGTGAGATCTCCAGTGAAAAAATATTTAATTTTTCTGGAAGTTTAGATTTATTAAGGGGAAACTGGAGGAAGCTCAACCCAATCAGCCTTGATAACTTTACAAAAAGCAAGCGAAAACAATCAAAATAAGTTAAAAACATCTACAAAGCATGTGAATTGCTGCATGAGAGGCCTCATAAAAATGTTCAATTTTGTTTACGATCAGTAGCGACATAGTAATTAAGTTGATTCACACTTGGTTCTTCACCTCCAAGTGGCTCTACCTCAGGTGGTATTTCACCATAATCTTCAAAATCAGCTTATGCTTCAGCTACATAATAATCCTTAGTAGTGCAAGTAATCTTTCCCCAAAGACGCACATTCTTCAAATTCTTTTCCTTCTTCGTATTGCTTAATACCTTTTTTACATAGAAAGAGTTATGTTTTTAAATCGCAAGTTTATCCACATTTAGGGAGCAATTCTCTCTCAATAATAAACTCATTATCTTCCTCCTTCATTTTTATTTTATTTTACAGTCAAAGCACGGAAGATTTTATATGATTCTTCTTCTCCAAATCCAACGCCAGCCCACTCAAACCTTCAAACAAAACAACAGCAAATATCATTTCAACATTTTCATTATCACAAACAGCGATTTAACATTTCATTAGATTGCTATTATCCTATTATTATCATCCTTTTTTACCATTTCGCTTCCTCAACAAAGTTTGGCACGAATCCGATCGCTCCTACAGGTGCAAGATTATCTTCTTCCCCTTCCATTAGAGGCTATTATGCAAAATAAAAAATGTTTGGTTTTTTTCCATTTCAAACTCTTCAAAACCCTGCTTACATCTAGAAGCTTTTTGTTAGCTTAGAAGACTTCTTTGACATCAGCATATTTCTCTCGAAGTCTCGTTGAGTTATCTTGAAACTCATCGTGCTTTTTGAAATCATAGTTCGTGAGTTTCACTGAATGCGAATAGTCCTCCAAGACATCATAAGCGTTCTTGGGATCGTCTAAGAGCAGTTTCGTGAAGACATTGGATAAGTGAGCTAATAATGTCTGTCCTTCTTTGTCTTTAACCTGTTCAAGTTAGCTCTTTAGAGTTGGTTAACTCATATGTTTTGGGAAGGTTTGTTTGTTTTGAATATTTGTGATTATTTTTTTTTATCTTTTATTCCCACTCTCTCAAAGCAGCCTTTCTGAAAGTATCAAATCAATAAATCAACTGCTTTACCCTTTACAAAAGACACTTTTCATACAAGAAGCATAATCAAATCAAAGATATACTCATTATTCAACTTTATTCTTATTTTTGAAACAGTTTCCCTTTTTTTCTTGAATTCATCGACTAGTTAGTTCCTCACTCATTTTTCATAATAAATGAATAATCTATTTCGAGGTTTTTGAATTTCAGCATTAAATTTTAAAGAAATAATGAAATTCCAGAAAAATATTGTTTGTTTATCTTTGAGATTTATTAAATATTGTTAGATTCAATTCATATATATATCACCAAAATAATTCAATTCAATTCTATTTTCTTCATTCTTTTCAATCTGCTTTATCACCAACTAAGTTTTTCTTATTTCTTTAGTAAATCATTTCCTTTTTTAAAGGTCTTTTTTTCTATTTTTCTTATGTATTGGGGAAGCATTCCCGTTAACCACAGATAACTTTTGTATATCTGCCTCCCAAGCAAATACATGAATATCATTGTTGAGATGGCTATCACCAAGAAATACCTGAACTGAATTAATAAGAAGAATAAACTATTTTTACAATACACAAGTTGCCATTTTTCATTTCAGTTGTTTCTCCACAGAATTCATCACAAATTGAGTATATCTTATGAATACATTCTGATATTTATCTCAACTGCAAAGTTCAAGATCAGGAAAATATCACAAAACTTCTAATCCTTTGAAAAGAGTACATTAAGCATCCACTTGTATTTTAATAATTCTTACATTTAACTTACGACCTTAAAAGAAATCTTAGCTTTTACTAGCTAATCGAATTTAATGTGTTTCTTGTCCTTGTGTTGAATCTCCTTAGTTTCCTTGGGAATGCCATTCTTAACTTTAACAAACGAAAATCTTTTAGAATGTATTAATATTCCCCTCTTTTCAAAGTGGAATAGCAACAGGCAGCAGTGACAATCGTAAAACTTTGAATTTTCCACTGGTTAATTCAAGCAGATTGTTCAAAAATATTCAAGTAAAAAACAAAGAAAACAAACAAAATAAATATTAATATAAATCCTCCCTGTATTTTGTCGTTACTCTCTCTCTAGTAGCTGATTTCATAAAATGACAAGCCTTCCAAATGACGGCTTAGCCATGAGCGTAAACAACATCAAGTCTTCTAAACTCTTCAGGAAGTTCTTGGAAACAGAGCAGAGTGACTCAGCCAGCTCCGTCGCTGCTGATAACACATTCCAATCGAATTCCAATCTTGCGAGGGATAATAAATTACCCAAGGAAGCAAACACCCAACCAAGTAGCAACAGCAACGCATTTAAGAATCGAGAATTCGATGGGTTTCTGCGTGCAAGCTAAGCAGCGGATAAGCGATAAAACAACTTTTAAGCAAATTATACATCTGACTATTAACTGCCGTAGCAATAATAAAATTCTACTAATTCTGCATAATTCTTGCCGCAATAGTAGAGTAACTCCATAAGCGATGAGTCTATCGTATCACACTCGTATTTTCAGCCACCAACAGGGCAGTTCAATGTATCTGATACCATGAACAATATAACTTAGCACTCGTTGAATCTCTCATAGATCTTCGATAGCAATAATCCAAATGCTGCTGCGAAGAAACTCAGAATGTCACCAGATCGATACTACTTCCATCCAACCACGCTTCTCAACAGTAACAATCCTAACAATATAGCTGCAAGTAATCGAGATGTCAATCAACCTGCAACGATCATCGAAGACGACAGAGACTTGTAGATGCATTCAGAGAATCTATCGAACAATCAGCATACTTCGTCACAGCGCAGTTAGATTTCGTAAGACTAATACTACTTCCAACAGCAGTAGATGTCGCCAACATAGTAACTACAATAAAATTAAGTTCAATAGATCGATTAGATCAATCATTCTTAAGATCAATACGCTCAGCCGTCTCCTTAGAGGATGATCCACAACAATACCAGCAATAGTTACAATAACATACACGCAAGCTAAATGATGCTGCAGGAGCAGTAGTAGTAACATTAACAGCAGCTTTTGTAATAATAACAGCAATAATAGTAGTAGTAGTACTTACAATATCAGAATAACTCATAACTGTTTCAATAGCATCCTTAATACTAACTGTAGTACAATCAGCATCCTATCCCTCCGCATAATAATCTATTCCATTCGTCTTCAGCATCTGCATTTTCTTAATAGATTGTTCATCCTTTAAATTCTTAGTAATTGTAGCAATCTCCGCCATCTCAGCATCAATCTTAATTAATAGCAAGAGTTCGAGCGTAGACAATCGATGATAATCAGCAGAAAGAATAATATGAAATGGCTAGTTAGAATTCCAAGAAAATTATGATCTTGGAAGAGAATCTCGCAGCAATCGCCGAGAAGCTTAAAATCTCTGAAGAGAAGAACAAAACACTCACTGAATAACTCAGTCATGATAAATTCAATGTCGAAAAGGAGCAACTCAAAGCGAAAGCGTTCGAATCGACGATTGGAGATCTCAGGAAAGCTATTGTAACTCTCGAAGCAGAGAAAACTGGTAAACTAAAAGAAAGAAAGAAATGAAGTTATTGAAATAAGAGTTAGCTGTCTTTTTGTTTGTTCTTTTTGACAAAATTACACTTTGACAGAGTTGAGAGCGAAGTTCTTGAGTGAGACTGAAACAAAGACCAGAGAGATTCAGGCTTAGATTTCGACGGCTAGCTCTCTCAAATCAGCTGTAAGGAGTTAAGTTTAGTTCTTATTATTAAATTGGTGTGTGTGTGCTGTTTTTCATATGTTACTTCTGTTTAGGTGAAGGATGTGGAGCGGAGAGAAGAGCAGCTTCGGATAGAGCTCGAGAAGACAAAATAAAGTCTGTTTAAGGAAGAAGCTAATAAGAAGAAGCTTGAAGAAGAAATCAGGGAATATAAAGCCAAAGCAAAAGAATCAAATGATACCATGCAGTAATCATAAATATTCTACTTGATTGTGTAGTCTAATGCAATTACTGAATGATGAACTTCGTAATCTTAAAATATTTAGATAACTTCAGAAGAGACAAGATTCCCGAGATGATGAAGTCCTTTAATTGAAGCTCCAAGCTGAATAATTAAAAGAAAAGCTTACCTCCCTTGTGTATCTCACAATTATTCTAATCATTTTGTTCTGCTTATTTGATTCACTCTTTGATCTCCTCCCCTTTAGCTTAAACAACGAGAGAAACAGTGAGCGCTTAAACGAAAGCTAGCGACAGGCATTCCGAGACGTCGGTGAGAAGGAAGAAAGCCAACGGAAAGTTAGTGAGTATCAGTAGCGAGTTTAGACATACCTCGTTGAAAGTGAGAGATTGAAAAATGAAAACTACAGTCTGTCGCGATAGCTGCATGAGAACTAGCTTCGACAAGAAGGACTGCAGAGTGAAGTCTACAATTAGAGAGAGATGCTCTTAGAGAAGAGCTAGAAACATAATATGGTGGTATTGTCGTTGGATAAAGCTTAGCTAGAAATAGCTTAGTTGAAATCACTCGTTGTGCGCATCGATAGTGAACTCAAAGTAATAGAGGAGGAGAGAGGGAGGTGAATTGCTTTGACAGGTGATGATGGTTGATCGTGTTGTTGGTTGTATTTTTGAAGGAAAGCAAAGACCAGAATTACAGGCTCGTGAAGAATCTAGCTGATATTGCAGCGAAGAATAATGGTGTTATGTCAGAGAAATAAATACCTTAAAGTGTTACAGAGCAGCTCATGAAGACAAACACTAGCAATGACAATCAGGATCCTATTGCTGATCGAGAGCAATCCAATGGATATCAGTAATACTAAGCGAAAAGTGAGTAGAAAATCAATGAGAATTCACAATAAGGAAGATAATAATAACTGTAATAATATTAACGCGGTAGACTGTCCAGTGAATTAGAAGCCGATGAGGAAGAAGTCAAGATGAACTCACCAGGGAGACTCAGATACAGACCGAAAGACAATAATATCTTTGGTGGGAATAGTGATAGTAATAATGGAAATACATATTAGTAGTATGGTTAAGGGATGAGGAATCATAAACTGAGTCATTCTATTAGGTAATCAACACTTAGTCCACCAATGTAAGATAGAATGGGATATACTGACAGATAATAGGTCTATGGTAACTCAATAACGCAAAAAGGAATAGCTAAAGATGATAGTTACTAAAGAAATCCTAATAAAATTGGTAGTCTATCACCGCCAAGAGAAGATTAGTATTAGCAGAAACAAGCTGCAGGAGTGAGAAGGACGTAATAAGGATTCTAGATGGATCGTTAAGGTTAAGGAGGAGATTAATAAGGAACAGATTCAATTATGAATATTGAATAGAGTATTTCCAAAATGACTCTACAAAAATCACTTGTAAAAATAAGATGTTTAGGAGAATATTTATGGGTTAAGTTATTGCTTCAAAGAGATATTGCTGTTGTTGTTGTCTTGATTTTGATTTATTTTTGTGTTTGCTTTTGAAGTTGGATAATGAACTCAAGAAATTAGAAGACACGAAGAGAAAGAGTGGGGCAGATCTTCGACGCAAGGCTGAAGTATCCAGGGAAATTGAAGATCTAGAGAGGAATATTCAGACATAGAGATTAACTTTCAGGCAGTTGACGGCACTGCAGTGAAACAAAAAACCAATGAAATATCGTAACAGTAAGTAAAGAAGCAAAACAAAAAAATTAAAGAAAAATTAAATCATTTATATTGTTGTTTTCATTGTTTTATTAATTCAATACTTAAGCTCAAAACTGAAAGTAATTGTTTTTAAGAAAGTGAAGAGGTTTAGTTATTAAGATTAAGTAATATGATAACTGAACAGTCACTGATAGTTCTTAGTGATTTGAAATCACAAAATGGGGGGGGGAGATGTGATGTAGTAGGTAGGAAGTAGAAAAGGAGATTGTTATGAATTGGATCTTCGAAAAAGGAGACACATATTGAAATAATTTATCAAAAAGAATAATTAGAATCAAAAGGCAAAAAAGTTGAACTTAAATAAAAAATCAAAAAAAGATAAGAAAGAGCAAACACAATCAAAGATAATCAAAATAACACAATGAGCGCGATTGAGCAATTCGAGCAGACTTCCAAAGGATTTACTTATCCATAGAGACATCAGCTACTCAAGGCACTTATTGCCACACATGAAGCATAAGTAAAGTGATTTGCAAGTTGATTTTTAAAATAAGCACTGAAGAGTGCAGTTGTTTTCTGAAAGTGAATTCCAATCTTGAAAACAACCCATAATCTTGAAAAGATTTTGTTTTGATTATCCGTGTAGAATTCGAATCAATTGGAGTAGCTTTACAAGGAGTACGTGCGCAGATATCCATTTAATTTTACAGTCTGGAACAGCTATGCTCAGCTTGTTAAAACAACTCAATCCTCTGAAGCAGCAGAGAAAATGTACAAAAGAACAAATAAATTTACAAAGAATGAAGGAGGAATACCAAAATAATAATTTGTTTAAACTTATTACATTATTTTCAAAGTTACTAGCAAGCAGTAGAGCACAACCCTCGCAGCTATGACCTCTGGAGATGCTATATTTCCTCTAAAACCAGTGAGAACATCGATCTCGATTCGACAATTGCGATGTATCAGCAAGCACTTTAATCTATTGGAAATGACTATAACTCCGCATTGTACTGGGAGGATCTCATCAATAATCTTGGAGAAAAGTCCCCTCTGAATAAAGAAGCTTAAATAGCCGTTTTGAAGAAAGCATTAGCTGTGCCTTCCCATAATCTCCTCGAGTTATCAGCTAAATTGCCTGTTTTCTTGGCATAATGTTCACCAGAATAAATTGCTATTTGCTACACATCTGTACTTGGAAATTCACCCGCACCAGAGCTGTCCCAAGATAGTATGCAGCTCTTTAAGATATTTTTAGATTATGTGTTGCTAATCAAATAAATGGAAGATGAAAACAGTTTTCTTATTTTCTTTTTTTTTTATGCGAATCATTTCAATTGGTAGCTATGATTTAACTCATTAAGGCTGTCATCTAACGAGTTGCAGATGCTGCTAAACTAGCTCTCCCTGAAGTCGCAGCATTCGAAGCTAAAGTAACACAAAATAGGCACTCACACTGACATACAAAAAAAAGAATGCAGATGGATTTTTTTCAGAATTAGAGACTTTTATTTCTGTTTGTGTTAAAATTACTTGATTTATGGCGATAGTTGACCAAGACAGAGTACGATGGGCAAGTTAATCTAATGGAGTACGATACATGGACGAAATATCTGCAGTTTGCTAAGGCCAAGCTCAACACAGAATAAGTCATATTCCTCTATGAAAAAGCTCTCATCACTAATGTTAGGATATTTTATCACTTTGTGAATATATTAAATCCTAATTATTCTTGATTTTGAATCTTTCAAGAGTGATAAGGAGAGCCTTTGGAGTGAATACTTCAGTTACCTCGACAGTCAAGGACGATAAACATACGCCTTGCAAGTTTGCAAGAGACAAGAAGAATTCTTGAAAACAATTGGAGGAGAGACATTGTTCTTATGGGCAGACTTAGAAGAAATGTATGGTTCGATCGATATTGCTAGATAGTTGCTGTAACTACAAGCGTACACTGCAGAGACTGAAATCGGTAAATTAGCAATAAGCATACATATGATTTGTATTTTGGAAAGGATGATTTCAGATAAAGAAGAAATTATTGGTATTTTTTCTAAATAAATTGGCGTTTCTATTCAACAAAAGATGGAGATCGCGTGCTACGAAGCATAAATAGATTGGTGCAGTTAGAGAAAAGAGCTAAGAGTGCTCCAGAAATCACACTTGAACTCTTCAATAGACTCCTTAAAAACATATCCCTAAAATCTGATATCCGTTAATGGGCTATCAACGAGTAAGCGAAATACTTAGCATAATCTCGAAACCCTATCCAAGGGCTTAAAGTGTATCTACAATACTTTGAAAGCCAACCATTCAGTGCTGTTGCGTTCTCGCAGCTTCTCGTTTTCATTACGAACAGCTTTACAACCCTCAACGATGTCTTAACTTAATCTCTCACTGATATCTACCTCACTGCGATTGTCTTGGCTAAGAAGGTTAGAGGATCATT
>Ga0302271_10004376_pt1 | contig 11338 bp, 11 predicted proteins | sample III_Bog_N1_1_FD_198767 | JGI IMG/M metagenome (GOLD analysis project Ga0302271, IMG submission 198767) | Peat permafrost microbial communities from Stordalen Mire near Abisko, Sweden - III_Bog_N1_1 | ecosystem: Environmental > Terrestrial > Soil > Wetlands > Peat | place: Sweden: Abisko... | reverse complement strand
TATCGAGTTTGATCAATCCAGAACCATCGATTTCAAACTTAGCACGAGATCCTTTTGGGATTTCAATCAACGCTGTCACATACTCCGGTGCGTTGCTACCTGGGGAGATGTGATACGAAGGGTATGTCATTCTATCTTTCTCTCTTTTTCTTTCTTTTCTAAAAATCCCATCAAAAAAAGTACAAATAATTTTGTCAGTCCTATCATTGTTTACGTCCAGAGAATTTGTCACGAAACATTTGTCATCCTTAAATATTGTACTTGAGTATGTTTGTTTTACAAGGGAGAGAGCTATTCTTTTGAATTAAAGGTATATTCAAGGAACACCTGCGTTTTGATGGGTTTGACGAGGGATAATTGAATAATTTATAATTCAGATCATTACGAAAACAAAAGGAGAAAGAAAGGGAGGGAGGGAGTTGCTAATAATTTCAAAGAGAATCGATATTAAAAGAAAAAACAATAGGAGATATTCACGCAAAAAGCAGGGTTAAATAGGAAATAACAAATATGGTAAGTAGATCAAGAAAAAGAATTATTGCAAGGAAGATTCGCTAATCAAAAAGGACTAATATGTTTATGTGTTCTGATAGATTAGATTTATCCTACTGTAGAACCGCTAAGGTAAGACTAGATTAGCAAAATGGTATGTGGATTACGATGAAGAGGAGAAACAAAAGCTACAAGGAGAAATCAATAGGATCATTGTGTACAGAGACAGAAAGCACACGAATTTCCTGGAAGTAACGCATGAGAAAGAAAGAGATTAGAAGATTTTGATTGGCGATGATTTGTATTGAATAAGCTGATGTTTTTGTTATGGTTTTTCTCTCTTTCTTGCATTTTGTTAGTTCCGTAACTACAAGATAATCTACAAGCGATACGCAGGGTTGTTCTTCTCGATTTGCGTGGATACTACTGACAACGAGTTGACATACCTTGAGATGATCCATCTTTTCGTGGAAGTGCTCGATCAGTACTTCGGAAATGTTAGAGAACTTGATATTGTCTATAATTTCCATAAGGTGAAGATCATCAACTTAAAATTTTGTTAATATTTGCTTAATTGTTTTCTGTTCTTTTATCTCAAAGGCTTTCGGCATAATGGATGAGATGATCATCGGTGGAGAAATCATGGAGACAAGTAAGACTTAAATCCTAGCTGCGTTAAGGCAAGTTGAGTTGCTAGAGTGACAAACAATAAACTAGTTTTTTATATTGCTTGTCACGTTTCCTAAATATGTACAATAAAAGGATTCTATCATCAACTTTCATTTAAAAAGATAGTTGTTTTTGCTTGATTTTATGAATAACTCACGCTTTTGCTGCTGCTAGCATACTTTTGAATGATCAGGTTATGCTGTTTGTTGTCCCCCACCCCCCCACCCCCCTAAAGATCTATGGTAACTGCAAAAAACCATTCTACTCTACGAAGGAGAAGCTTAGCTTGATTTGGAAACTCCTTAAATCTTAGCCCTGCCATGTTTCTGTTATGCATTGTTGTGTTGTTCATCTTGTGGATATGGTATTCACATAATTATCATATTATTGTTGAAATGGGAAATATACAACCTCCCTTTATTTTCTCTTAGGAACGTGTGGTTTTTTAAATGTAGTTCAAATTATCTGATCAGTATGAATTTGAAAAAAATAAGAGAAGATCATAATTTTGTGGAGAAAATGCATATCTCTCTTCCTTTGTTTAGAAACTATTATTTTGAAACTGTAACTGAAATGCTTTGTTATTAGAAAACACAAGCAGCGATATTTTTAAGTTATTCTTCTGAATTCACAATCTAACCAAAATAGGAAGGTTGAAAAGGTAATTAGGATATGGCATGAAGTAGCAAGGTTTCTAAGCGAATATGTGGGGTGATAAATAAGCAGTTGATAGCTCTTATTCCTCTTGTAATTTTGTAGCACCTTACACAAAGCAGAAATGCAGTTGTAATGTGCTTTTAAAACTGTAGAAAATAATGTATTTCCACACACATAAATAACTTCTCTGTTTTTATCTCATAATGTGATAGAAGCTGTCTCAAGCTCTGACTGACTGGTTGATTAGCTGAAGTGTCTGTTTGTGTTTGATTGTTTGATTTAGAGTTATGAAAAAACAAAACAACAAAAGCAAATAGAAAATAGTAGCAGCAAAATCAAATCAAATCAAATTAGCAGAAAAAGAAACTCATACAAACACTAAACAGCGATAGAAAATAGGTACTGGTGAGAAAGAGAGATTCAAAAAAGGGAGAAAAATAGAAGTAGTCCAGTAAAGGTTCAAGGCAAGTCTTGAATATTAGAGGCGATAATTTGTAGAAGAGCAATCACTGTAGATAGGTTTCTTGACTATTACAGAGTAGCGAAGGAAAGAAAGAGAATTATAAGGATAATATCTATCAGTAAAAATTAGTACTATTTATGGATCTCTATGAGATGTTCACGGGGGCATGGAAGTCCTTTTGCATGCCTCCACGTCAGCCGTATTCTCTTCTAGATCTTGGTAAGTTGTTTTTAATATTTTTACCATAATCCAAATCTCAAATTATTCTATTTGGAAATAACAATCACATTCAATCTATATTGATTCTCATCTCTCTCTTGTGCACACCTAACATCCAACTCTTCTTTCCCCCTTCTTCTTAGGTCCTTCCTTGCAGCAGACTAAATCCGGTGTGCGATTTCACAGATTCGATTATAAACTGCAGAACCAGCGTGGGTTTAATTTAGAATTATCATTCTACGAATCAGAACAACATCACGCACCGACTACAGGCTGCGTGATCTACTTGCATTGTTTCAATGGTTCTCGGCTAGAATGTCGTCGTTTCGCGGAGTATGTCATCTCAAGGGGATGCAATTTTTGCTCCTTTGACTTCGCTGGGAGTGGCATATCCGAAGGGCAATTTGTTTCGATGGGACATTACGAACAAGACGACGTACATTCCGTGATATCCTTCCTCAGGGAAAAGAAACAAGTCTCCAAGATCGCTCTTTGGGGCAGGTCCATGGGTGCTGTGACGGCTATGCTATTTGCAGCGAAGTAAATGCAACAAAAGAATAGATTTTTTGTTCAGTTAAATTAACGAATTGCATGTATTTTCCTCTCTGCATAGGTTTGGTTCTTAGGTGGAAGGCATGGTGGTAGACAGTGGGTTCGTGAGCATGATGGAAGCAGGGTTTGAGATTGCTGATAAGCGAGTCAATCTTCCAGGGTTCATCGTCAAAGGTATGCTCGAGTTTGTCAGGAGATAGATTAAAAACAACGCTGGATTTGACATGGAAGATGTCGATCCACACAAGAGTATTTCATAGACAACAAACACTTCCGTGAGCGTGCTGTTCGTGGTATCCAAGGAGGATAAGCTATTGTCGTACACCAACACACTGCGACTGTATGAAATCTATCCCTCGAATAATAAACAAATATTGTATGTGTCTGGTGATCACAATGCGCAAAGGGAATAATCAGCACTAGTACAGATAGCGGAGTTTCTGACGAATGTGCTAAAGTCGAAAGAGCAATAGCAGGAGCAGTAAGCGTAGAGTAGCTTTGTTTTGCCATCAACGCCAACAATGTCAATGGGTTCGATCAATTACAATAATAGTCACAATCACAGCAGCAGTAATATTAAGAATGATGAGAATAACTTGCATGCGAATGGCTAGTAGAACATACCTGCTCATCATTTTCCATAAAAGTAGTCACCACAACAAGAGTAGGATTAATAATAATACAACAGCGACATAACAACAGCCCCCTCGACAGCAACTCATAACATGCATCAAACTCAGAACCCAATGAATAGAATCCCGAATCCTAATGATAATCTTCCTGAGCATGCCTCGAATATGACAATTATCAGGGAAAGATTCAATAGAAACAGCAGTAACAGCAGTAGCAATAATAGTAATAATTATAACAAAAATTTATAGAATTACAGCTAATTCTTCAATACCTTCAGCAGCTATAACCTTCATAGCAATCTCAGAAAATGGGAGTACAACAATAACAACAACAACTAACAACAACCTTAGCAACAGCATCATCCTCACAATGCGTCATCTCGAACACAAAGCACAACGGACTAGCAATCCAATCTCACATAGACTCAACCTCCGAATCCTCCAAATTCTAACACCATCCCCTAGCAACAACAACAACAATCTAGAGGTATCTCATTATCCTCTCCAGCATAGACAGCTCCTCCCCCTGCAGAACCTTAACTACTAACATTCAACCCTAACCAAGCAATCCTCAACGCAAACAGCACACCCTCCAACACCATCTCGATACCTTCAGATACACTCACTCTGGAAGATCGATTTCAGAAAAAAGAACCAATCCTCGATAACAATGAAGCTAATCTGATCGCATCTCTAGGAATAAAATAAGATCATATACAGTAGTAACCACGATCTCAATAAATTAAAAACAGTTCTAATACTGGATCTCTTTCTCCTAGCTCTTCTGGAGCATTCATAGCAGAAAAGAGAAATTGCAATAACATCCGCAGCTACAATAAAGCTTCCATCGATGAAGACTAGCATAATATACCGCAGCTCTCGATTGCTTTCAATGTCAAGTAAAAATAAATTAACTTTTCTTTTTGAGATATTAAATGAGATATGTTTGATGAATTATTATTAATCCTAATGATTCTCTATTTCAATTCCTAACTGTAGAAGATGGAAGAACACTCAAGCATAGCAAGGTGCTTCCAAAGAGATCAACGATAACAAAGAAGACTACCAGGGTTTAACATAATCGCAGCAAGAGCAGTCAGAATACTTAATGAAGCAAGAAAGAAAGTAAACTTTCGATAATCTCCAAGGATAAGATTGTAATACAAGTCAGCAGAGGCATTAACTTTCCAAAGGACGAGGATAAGTAGATATGCAAATGGTGGCATCTGAATAGAGAAAGGAAGCAGACACTATTCGATTCGGCAGAGAGCAGTTCTCCAGAATTAATTGGCATAATACCAATAATAAGTAAGGAAATCCTATGTTGCAATAGCCATTGCCACCTTCACAGCAGCAGCAACAACAGCAGTCAGATGGCAGTAATAATTGTCTATCCGCTAGGGAAAATTCCCTTGAGAAATACAAGCAATCTTAGCAACAATAGCAGCAACAACAGCAATAATAATACCTCTACTCCCTAAAGCAGACTTGTTTTTCTCCACATAAGCATCTCCAGCAGTAGCAGATCTAACAACCGTAGGCATAATAGGTGAGTGTGCTGAACACTTCGAACCCTCGATGGATAGAAGACGATGAGATCAATTACTTTGTTAATGCAACCACACCATCAAAGCAGCAGCAGCAGTAATAGTAATAATAGCTTCAATCCTAATAATCCTCGCAAGCAGAATCATAAGCGAAAGCTGCATTCATCGAATCAATTCTCTTGAATTAAACTAACAGTCTTCTCCCCAACTACAACGCTACTACCACTAATCGTCCTCCTCCTTCTTCTTCTTAGCTTACCACTACCAACAACCCTACTACTACTCCTAATCCTCCTGTCACTGACTAACCCAAACATCCTTCTTCATCATTAGCAAAACGTAGCTTATCCCCTCCACCGATGGTATTCCCTGTGAATTCTAACGCTGAGCATGTGTTTACCTTCCAGCAAGCCCTGCTGACAACAGCCTCCGCAGCAACACCGCCTTCATCTGCATCGACATCCTTTTCATATCATCACCCGTAGCTCTTCAAGCATCGAATCACTGCAGATGCTGCACTCAAAGCAGCAGGTAAAGATACAAATATGCATATTCTCAACTAAGATAATAAACAACCATAACTCAAAGAACCGAAAACACAAACAATTAGAATCTCCTAATCATCGTTGGTGCCGTAGAACGCAGCAAATGTCCTTAGCGCGAACAGCAATTAGCTGAAAAAATATAATTAAAAGACACATAACAAGAAAAACTCCAATGATTTTAGCAATAACAACAACAACATTGGATACAGCAGTGATACTAATGGGAGATCAGTGTCATCAGATCTGATCTTAGTGAGTCCCTTAAGGAGTCAAGGAAGAGACATTGCAAGTTCGATTACAGGGAATAGAGGTAACGTAAAGAGTTTATTCCCTAATGTGTTAACAGATCAAGTAGTAGCTTCGAATAGAGATGGGTTGAATCAAGGCTAGAATGGAGCTTAGGAGGGTTAGCAGCAGTAGTAGTAGTAGTAGCTACTGCTTCCTCAGAGTAATACTAAACTCAAGGAGAATCGTGCATTTTCAGGGTATCAATAAAGTAGTTCAGGGTCTAACCAAACAGGGTTGTTTTCGTCTATGATAATCAGAAATGGATCAGTCGAAGAAAGGAAAGATACCAGCAGGAGTAATAGCTAGAATCCTGTTACACAGAAGTAATAGCAACAGTAGCTTTAGTAGCAATAGTCATCATAGCGATATCCATCGTAGACTTAACAGTAACTGCCATCGTAATCTCGAATTTTATACAAAGGCGGATCCAGATTGCCTTCGGAGTTGGATGAAGAGCATTGCTAGCAAGTGACATCAACAATCAGCTATAACAGCATTATCAATAAGCAATCATCTTCGTCTATCAGCAGTGGTAATCTCAAGAGCATCAGCAAGAGCAGCAGCTATAACAACAACAATAACAATACTCATTGCGTGACTAACCCTATGGACAAGAAGACTACTCCCTGCTAGCAATAACCAACTTCTAAGACAGTATTTGAATCGTATGGGAGATTGCCATAGCCAAGAAGACTACAATCATTTTGGCCACATCCAATTGAATTAACTGCTTCGAAAGTAGAGACGCATAATAGGTAGTAGCATAGCATTGATAAATCGGAATTGATATTCGATGTGAATTCAAAGAAATAGGCGTAAAATTTTGTCAGTAAGGATTGTGTTGCTACTGCATAGAGTTGTAATAATAATATTAATCGTAGTAACAATGCTCTGAAACAGATTTAATCACTAGCATCGCAATATTAATCATCATCAGCAGCTTCTTAACCATCACCATCATATTCATTGCTGAGAAACTACAGCAGTAACAACAACAACAACTGTAATATGAGTGGTAGCTGCTAAGATTTAACTTCTCCTTAACTGATTAAATTGAATTAAGATCTTAATCCACAACTGACGACAACAACAACTACATTTGGTTACGAGCACTAATACTCCAAGACAGCTAGTAACTTCTAAAGCAACAACAGCAACAACACCAGCAAAGATCGCTCATTCAATCGCGGGAAGTTGCAGGAATAGTAGCAACAACAGCTAGATCATCATTATAATCTCCCAACACAGGAGTAATGTTTGACCTTTCGAACTCCCAAGGACATCAAACAACAAGACAACGATCTAACCAAACCAACAGCATTGCTATCACAATCAAAACCAACATTGAATACCACTCATAAAGTCACTACAAAAGTGGTTTCAATTAAATTAGCAGACAGAAAATACCTTGATAACCCTACTAGCTCATCTGGATAGCTGCTTGTTACGACAGCTGGACCATAGACACCTTCGTACAGCAGCAGTAATAATAGATCACTAAGAGATATATCTAAGTCTTCTTCGGCTTCAAAATGAGAGAAGAAGGAGAGAATAACTAGAAACATATATAAATCATTGTGAATAATTTTATAAAATATACATATTTTTGAGTTGTAAATGCTACTATGACTCCATATTGAAGTAAAAAGGATTACATACTGTGCTGAGAAATATGTTGGAATGTGAGGGTATTTATTTTTCTTTAAAAATTAAATTTATTAAGCCTTTTGCAAACAACACACAATCAAGTCAAAAAAACATAGCACCCACTCTCCCCTTCTCCCCAATTCCATCCTTGCTTGATAATAGCATCATTTAACTTTTTACAATCAATATCTTGAATAAGAAAATATAGATTACAACCTAGATACATACAGCATACAGACAGACGATCGAATATGGCTGATTTATGCAAGAGTGTCAAACAGGTTTATCCTGAGCTCAAAAACAAAGGTAACATCACAACCATCAAAAGAATCAGACTGAGAAAGAGAGAGATAAGCACTATGATTTGTTTTAGTATCTTTCATATTCCACAAAAACTCCATTATTTCTCTTATCTTGATCTATCGATCATTCATTCCTCTCTCATAAAAATATTGCATTTCTCTACCTATTCTCATGCTGTCTTTTGCATTCTCAGGATAAATCCCTAACGCTGCAATCAAGAAGCTACTAGTTAAATACAATGAAGCCATCATTGTAGGTGTAGTCGTAGTTCAATTCGTTATCCTAGCTTGCATCGCTCAGTAAACTCAAAAAACAAAAATCTCCTTAAACATCAAACTACTTCATTTCATCTTTGCTTCGTTAACTTTCTTAGGGGCGGTGGTAGCATTGGTGTGATATTCAGAGCATTGAGTGCTATTTGTTCGTTAGTAACCACTCTCTAAGGGATCTTAAATCTAGTATTTCTGCCGCATCTTTACACGAACAGCAAGTACTATGGTTACGCGTATATTGCAGTGGATGTTCTCTCTGGACCAGTTGCGTTGGGCATCGATGTGCTTTCAATGTGGAGTGGCGTGAGGATATACACTCTTTATCCAGCTGATGCGCTGAGAATACTTAAACTATTCACATATGAAAAACTCAGGTGAGGAAAAAATATTTTTTTAGACATAATAAAAATATGAATAAATTTTGATCTTTTTAAAAATAGAGTGATAACGCGTGATATTTTCTACATAATGCCACGCGCTCTTCGTGTGTTCCTCGCTATGCTGTTTATGTTCTTCATATTCTCATATATTGGGCTGCAAGTATTCCGTTCAGTGCACCCTGATCAATTCAGAAACATCTTCGTTTCACTCCTCTCCATCTTCCAAGTAATTCGCCTCACGCATTGTTAGATCTAAACCTAATTCTCCCCCTTTTTTGTTATGTTTCAACACAGGTGATGACTTTTGATTGCTGGAACCTCTAAGTGAATATCCCTATTATTCGCTAATGGGGAAGCATATGGAGTTTCTACTTTGTGACAGGGATATTCCTCTTGCAGTTCTTTTATTTCAACTACTTCCTCAGCTAGTTCGTGACTTATTACAGCAATCGAGGATACAGAGTCAACTTCGTAAGATACTTGCAGGATAATACTCACAATAAACTAAAATATTGTCAGTTTCGTACAACATTTTTTTGTAATGGATTTGTCTCAGGTTTATAAGCAAATCGATGATGAAGTATGCAATAAGAAGCTATCTGAAGAGATCAAATCAGAGCATGGCCTTCAAGAGACACTAGATGTCTGCGGATTAGCTAAAAATCCAGAAGTGTAGAGTCTTTGGGAGGTCATCATGTGGTGCTACAAGTATATCTATCTATTGAGTGTGTTTCTAGCTGAATGGGTGAGCATAGATTACAGTGTACCTGAAGTGAAAATGGGTATTCAAGTTATCGGCGGAATCCTCATCCTCTGCGAACTCACATCCATGGTAAGGGCTTGAGATATATATCTCTCTCTCTCTTAAGAGGATGTTTGTGAATTAAAATACATTTTTTGTTATTTTTGCTTTTTTCTTTAGGGTTTATTAGGAAATGACGAAAAAGAACAATCTTTGACGTATCTCCCTATTCTACTCATCAGTGGTTGTGGTGGTTTCATAGCAGATGCCGTGCTCATTACCCAAGGTGACTATACCTAATGGGCTGGCAATTCCTTGAGGATATTGATATTGCTAGCAACGCAAGAATGCTAGCAGTCCTTCTCTAAACTGCAAGAAGTTGTATCCAAAGTAACGCAAAACACTCACAAAAACCTTTCTTCTTCACATTAACCCTTATTCTCCCTTTATATATTGTTTACACACAAGATTGGTGAGATGGGTATTGTTAATCTCATGCTGCTTTATATTACATCACTCATCGGATATTATGGTCACTACAGATTCTCAGCGATCTACGGATTCTATTTCGAGGATATAACTAATTCCTTCCTTTTCCTCCTCTAAACCATCACTTTCGATGCCTGGGGAGACATAGCACGTGCTGCCATGCTTACAGTAACCATAATATCATCCATTACCCTACTACCCTTTAATACCATCTCCCAATTTAACTCAACAAATTCTTTTTTTCTCTTTTCCCCTCCCCATTCCATAGAACCCAATATTCGCTGGCTATTTCGCATTCTTGGTGTTGTTCATGGGCTTCTTGATGTAGAACCTTCTCGTCGGAACAATAGCAACTATCGTGCAACCTGCGGTGGAAACTCAATTCGAGAGATCACGAGTGCTAGCCAAGAAAGTCCCAGGATATTTGTTCTACCTTTTGAAGGAAACATTCAACAATAAGAAGACATCAACAAAACAGAATTCCCTGCCTGATTCATCAAAGCAGCAGGTGTCATCATCGCTGAATAAGCTCGACTAATTGCTCGAGGAGTTTTCATCGCAGTCTACGAATGACGGGTTGACGATAGAAATCAATGGGAAGTCATATGTGCTCTCAGCGAAAGCTAGAGATGCCTTGTTTGTTGATTCAAAGAAATGAAAAGAAAGTGAACAAAAATTATTTGTTAATAAAACAAAAACTCCCATTTAAAATGGCAAGACATATCTCATGAATAACTAAACTACTCTTTAACTTCCAAACTATCATATTATTTCCTTCTTTTCAATGCTGCCTTCTTTCTTTATGAGATGGGAGACTAGAACTTATTGTTTTCCATGAAGTATGCCTTCTAAAGAAATTTAAAAAAGTTTGCTTTCAAGTAATTGAAGAAAACAAGCATGCAAACACCACTGAACTCTCAAACAAGACAAACCATGAAAGAATAATAATCATAAAGAAAAGAAACATTCTAGGCATTTTCAAGATAAGTAAATATTCATAAAATCCTAAAATTACATGTATTTTGGGGAATATTTAGTTAAAATTGTAAGGAGAAATATCCAACTTACTCAACAGAGTTAGATTGCTTTTTAAGAGAACATTAAGCTCAGTACAAAACAGTTACAGGATTTGCTTATTAATTGTTGTGACATATTCATTTGCTAGCCAGATAATTCTTGCATTTTGCTTCTGGGAAAGCTCAAGTTCTAGCATTATTTCTTTTTTCTTCACTACCTGACCATAACAAAATTCAAATTAAGATCCTATCTACTGATATTCTCTTTCTGTTTGTTTAAATTCTGGGCAATTCAATCCAAGAAGGTTCATTCGCTTTTTGCGAAATTTAAGGTTGTCACAGCGAATTCCCATTTCGTCATCCTCACAGCTAAGGTATTGTTCAAGAACAAATAATACGAGCAGTGTCTTAATTTATTAGATCAA
>Ga0302271_10004375_pt1 | contig 11338 bp, 11 predicted proteins | sample III_Bog_N1_1_FD_198767 | JGI IMG/M metagenome (GOLD analysis project Ga0302271, IMG submission 198767) | Peat permafrost microbial communities from Stordalen Mire near Abisko, Sweden - III_Bog_N1_1 | ecosystem: Environmental > Terrestrial > Soil > Wetlands > Peat | place: Sweden: Abisko... | reverse complement strand
TATCCTCCACGTCTTGCACATTTTGGATTTAAAAGAGTCAACTTCCTTTGAAGATAATAAGATTCTTCTCTGTTTTAGATTAGGACTAGTAATTCTTCAAATTCTTGGTATTTTCTTGTACCTTGATATAATCTTTGTGAGAAACCACACTGGCTAGTCTGTGATTAAAAAATCAGTAACTCTGCTGTTTTCTTGCTTATTTGGGAGCATTTCTTTTGTGGATAATCTCTCGAGGCTTGAGTTTTTTGAAACAATGCCAGACATCACGTTCTTCATTTCTCTAGGCATATAGTCAGGATTGTTCAGTATTTCGTTATACTTAAGTTATCTCACTAAAAAAAGGCACTTCTGCACAATTCAATGGAATGATAGTGAGAAAAATAGTGAAATAGCTTACTTTGCAACATATTTATCTGAAGCCCCTATAATAACTATGAATTTATGAATTGTATTTGAAGAAATACAGACAGATCGAATAAGGAGAATTAGTGTAAGCATAAGAAATTGATGAGGGAAAGCATAGATTTAGGTGGTTTGTGTTTTTGAATGTATTTTGTACTGAAATTGCTATTATTATCATTATTATTGTTAAAAGAAATAAACTTAATTTGGGTGTTTTTTTTCTTTTCATCCACAAAAAAAAGAAATCTAAATATTTTTATGAATTTAAAAGATTGTTGAATCAAAATAATAGCATTCAAGTCAAAAAGCAAGGCTGTCAATAAAAAGTAACAACAATGTCTACAAGATAAAAACTAATAAGCTCTACAAATAGCAATCAAAATTCATGATTATTCTATATTTTCTGTTTCTCTTTTTCTTCACGACTGCAGGGTGATCGAAACCGATTTATTGAATAGAGTTCTAGCTTGTATCCTGAGGATTGGCTGTGTGGTCTGAGTCTCCATTCTATCCAATAATCTGCTCAATGGCATTTTATTATTATCAAAATTATTATTTTTCCTTAAATTATCTGCCATTGTTCTTGCTAAAGATCTCTTCAAATGTGCGCTGGGTGTTCTATGCGATCGAAATGGAGATGGTGATGGAGTGAATGTTCCTTTGAGTTTGTCAGCATATGATTTCAAAGCTGTATGATATTTTGACTTGGGCTTCAAAGCTTTGAAACTAAATAAACCTGGAGATCTTAAAGAGGGAGACATACAATCTTTGGAGAGAGCATCTTGTTTGTTGTTATTATTCAACTCATTGTTATTGGTTTTATGTTTGTTAGTCCCGCTAAGACAATGAGTTGATTTAGAAGGGGAAGTTCTTCCGAATCGTTGAATGAGATCATAGCAGGAATTTAATGCAATCACATTCTATTGATGGATAGTATCATCGTGATTTGAAGGAAGTGACTGCTATGGCTATGACTATTACTTCTAGGACTATTAATTCTTAGAAAGCTGCTATAAAGTCAAATAATTAATCTTCGACAAAGGTCTTTGTAACTTAGTCTACTATCCACCTCTATTCTCAAAAAGCCCTGACAATTATTAAGCATCTTAATTAATCCCTTTAAAGACAGTATTTACTCCAATAGTACCTTATTTATCCTTGTTGATGACTTCATCATGCTCTTACAGGAACCACTAATTCTAAATTCTGACTGCCGTAGGATTAATTGGTAGCTGAATTGGTTAAGATGAATATTAGCTGATCGATGGTGAGGTAATAGTAAACTAACTAGATGGTCTTTTAGCTCCTCTGATATGGTATGTTGCTATCTCGTCTTCGAGGTATTCCTAGAAATTCTAATCTCTCTTTGCTTTCATGAATTTCTCCATATCCCCATCCATAGCTGTCATTGATTTTAGATGTTTTCCTTCATGCTTCTACTAGAGAATCAACCATGCATGGATTAAAAGGAAATTAAATATTTTTCTCAATTTGGAGATGATGAAATTGATAATTTTACCATAGCTTGTGGTGGTGTTTACAAGAAAGTCTGCATCCATATTTGTTAGCTGTTTTGTTTCGTCTAGATCACAGCTTTCTTAAACTAATCCAGCTACGCAGCTTAGCATAGTTCACTAGTTAATTTCTGCTTAACACTCAACATCCGTTGACTACTAATATTCGTCTCTTTGTTCCTTTACTTTTCTTCTTGTTCTTTAGCTACCATGTCATCTATTAAACTCCTCTTTAATAATTATTTCCTCTTTTCTCTCAGTTCTTCCAAGGTAGCTTAGTTCATCACAGCTGATTCGATAGCCTTCTAATTGCAAAGCGGTTTGCTGTCAGGAAGTTTTCGCTTACTAAGAGCTTCATTTAGTTTTAGATAAGAAGAATGAACTTTTTCAGATGCTTCAATATTATTGAACTCTCCGATGATTTCATGCAATCTCTTGGCAACTCTTTTTTTGGTTTCAGATTTTCGCTCACTTTTCCCAAACAAAACAACAGTTTGTCAGGCAAGTAAGGTATTATTGTCTCGGTGACTGAAAATGTGATGATCAATGATATTAGGATCTTTTAAGACTGTCATGTTTGTGAGTTGATATTACTGTTAGATGATTTTTACCTGATGTTACTACTGGAATGAAGGAGACGAGTTGCCATATGTCTTAGCTAATATAATAATAATAATAATAATAATAATAAAGCTGTTGAGATAGAAGTGTTATCTGCAATTTCACTTATTGATCTCGTTTTCAGTGAAGAATTCTTTAATAATAATTATTTTTGTTTCATTTTTGCAGAAACATTTCTTGGTTTTCTCATAATGAATTCCCCTCACTACCTGGTTTAGCTACCATCATTTGCTGGACAATTATTTCTTCTATCTACACTCCAAGTTATTTCTTTGAAGATCACCATCTCCTTCATAATTACCTTTTCTTAATGATCTCATTCTTAACCTCTAAATTTCCTTCAAAATCTACTGACTTAAAACAATATTCTCATTTCTTTGACTCTTCTTCTCTTTTGGCTCTATTAAGTTTCATATTACATGTACTTCTATTAGCTAATCTTCTAGTTTTTTGAATAATTTTCTAAGAAAACATGATTTATTCAGTATGTCAATGAAACTATGCAAGATCTTGAGAATATCCAATTTAATCTGTTCTCTTATTTCGAATTTTTCTTGATTTTTGTCTTACTAGAACATCAAGCACTATGAGAAGACTACAGACTGCTAAAAGGCAGAAAGTTCTCCCCCAAAGAATTCCCCTACTTTGAGTATCTTTTCTTAGATTTTCGAGGTGTTATTCCCCAAGTCTTTCCTGCTCATTTTCTTACTCCTTTTATTTTTGTAGAATAACTCTTTTGATATTAAACTTCTCCTTCCCTTCCCTTTTTGCAATTATTAGAATTGAATGAACTAAAAGAATCTCTTTGTCAGTGTGTGTCTTTCTTTTTCAGAAGCGTTTATGTTTATTATTTGCTCCCAGCACTCGATAAGCAATCGCAGCGAGAAACTGACACATACATAAAATCATATGTTATGTTTGCATTTTACAAAAGAATATAATTTCATAAGAGAACTTGAATTCAAAAGAACAATTTATTAAACACTAACGTATTCAAATAAACCAATTCAAATGTCGTCTTAGTTAGCTTATGTCAATGCTAGTAAGGATAGGCTGATTGAGGAAATGCGCAGGGAAAACGAAGAACTAAGAGAGAATGAGAAGGATTATGCAGATTTGAATTTCCTACTCACAAATCTTGAGAGTAGATATGCTGTATTGAATGAAGAGAAGAGACAGCAAGAGATGGAATTCCAAGAAAAGTTAGATGGATAGAATAAGCTGATTAGATAGTTGCACAATGAGATTGATGGGATTAAGGAGAGTTTAAGAGTTAAATAAGATGCGCTAGATATGGCGATGAGTGAACTAGCGGCTTAGAAAGAAGTAGCTGAGCATAAGCATCTCAATACTGATAGACTAAAGACCGAACTTAAATAAGCGTTTGATATGAATCAACGGCTCAGAGAAGATAATTAGTCCATGGAAAGCTAACTGAGATGGCATAAAGAAGAAAAGAAAAGTCTCAATGACAGAATTGACAAGCTCACCAAGACAGTGTGTAAGGAGATTATTTCATGGAAAACAAAAAAGGAAAAGATAAATGAATAAATTCACAGGGGGAGGGGGTGTTGTTTGGGAGTTAACAATGTTGAGTTTGCTTTTGTTGGAAAACTCAAACAGCTGAGGTAATGGAGAAGAACGAGGATATCGAGAGGATGTTCGAGGAGAGTGAGAAAGATAGAAAGAGCATTGAGTAAGTGCACAGAGAGTTAGAATGCGAGTTTGAAATATTAAACGAAGAGGGGGTTAAAAAAGGAGCTCGCGTAAGTGAATTGCAAAGTGACTGCGATAGGCAGCAGTAGCTATTAGATAGGTAATAGTAATAAATGGAGAGATAAGAGTAGGAGAATAAGGACATGGGGAATTAGAATGCTTAGTTGAATACGCAATACAATTAGATATCCAAGTAGTTAGGTGAAGTGCGCAGTGAATTAAAGGAACTGCAAGCAGCGTAGAGATAGCAGAAATAATGTGAATTAGATGCAAAGGAAGAGAATACTCGATTGGAATAGAAGGTAACGAGAATGCAGCAGGAGTTGGAGAAAGTTTGCTGTGAACGATTGAAATACAGTGAATTGAATGCAGGGTTAACAGAAGAGCTGAATGGGAAACATAGTTTACTGCAAGAACTGTAGAATTAAGGTGCTAATGCGTTGTAGACGATATTGAGATTGGAGTAGGAAAACAAAGATACAATTAGTGATTATTAATGGATCAAAGCGGAGTTGGAAGATAACAATACACGAGCGAAAGCGGAGATAAACAGAAATATTGATTTGGTCAAGGTGAATAGGTAAGGAGAAGAGAATAATAATGGAAAATAGTGAGTGGATTTATAATGTAATTTTGTATGAATTTTTAGGGATTTAGAGGAGAGTTTGATTGAGATGGAGAGGCGATTGCAGAGTGCGTAGACAAGGGAGAATGAGTTAGTCAGCAGAAATCAAGAGTTAGAGTAGTAGTATAGAAGGTAGAAGAATGAATTGGAGGAATAACGAGTGGAATTGAAAGATTACAAGGGAAGAATTAATGATGTTATGAGTTAATTAAAAGAGAAAGATGCTAAACTAGGGGAGGTGTAAAGTAAAGGATCTGAGTTGCAAGGTAAGCTGTAGAGCTCTGAGATTGCATTGAAGGAATTGAAAGGATAACTTAGGAATCTAGCATAGCAAGCTGCTTTGAAGGATGATAAAATGACGGAGATTGAGATCCAAAGCTAGAGTTCGTTGGAGACATTAGTGAAACTTGAAGAAGAGCACAGGAGGTAGTAAAGTAAAAACGAGCGATTAAGGGAAGAATTGCATGATGCAAGAGAGAGACTAGTGAGAATGGAGGGTTAGAGCTAGGTGACGATAAATTAATTGAAAGAAGAGAGAGTTTAAGAGATGAATGACTAAGAGGAATTGCATGCGAGATTACGGAAGGAGTTATAAGAAAAGAACTAAAAGCTGCAGGAAACAATAAATCAGCTGTCAACGAAGTTAGATTAGAGTTTCTAGTAGAATACGAAATTGCAGATAAATAATGATTAGCTGAGTAGTGCGTTAGTGTAGGTTGAGTATTAAGAAAAGGAGTTGAATTAGTTGATTGATTAGAAGCAAGCGTTAAGATAAGCAAGAATGAAAGAAGAATAGCATTTGAAGATATCGTTGAATTAGTTGAAATCGACATTGTCTGCTGCGAGTGTATAGAATAATAGGAATAATGGTCTGTTGTATGGGAGAAATGAGGGAGATTCTAGAGGAAGAAAAGAGGAGCAGGAAGAGGAGTAGTTGTATGATTGTGAGGATGGTAATTATCGATATGGTGGTACTGGATCGCAAGAGCAGAATAATAGAAAATAGCATTATAATAATATGAATAATCGTCGAGATAATAATTATAATTCGTTCTCGAATCGAAATAATATTAACAATTCAAATGAAGGTTCATTGTTTTTCAATAAGGATTGCAGTGATGGTACTACTGATCGCAAGACATTACCCAAACACCGCACAGTGGACTATTCTAACTATTGAGTGCATGCTTGTGTAAATATGTGTATGTGTGTGTTTGCTTATTAAAAGGGAATACTAATTACAAGCTCAAGTAATGGGAAGGGGAGGATTAAAAATAACACAAGGTACATTGATCTAAATTAAAGACTCATCTGCAGAGGTGCAGAAGGAAATCAATTAATAAAACAGAATAAAAAAGATATCTTTACAAGACAAACTAATACTCGCTCAACTACTTGTTAAAATGGCTAAGAGAACTCAAAAAGTTGGTATCACCAGAAAATACGGAACAAGATATGGTGCCTCCCTTAGAAAGGTCGTCAAGAAATTCGAAATCACCCAACACGCTAAGTACGGCTGCCCGTTCTGCGGAAAGGTAACATATATGAGAAGAAGAAGATGAAATTGGCAAAAAAACATATTCAAGTTGGATTAAATAGAAGAAATGAGAAGAATAAGTAAGGGAATCCCTTAATGGTGTTGATAGTTTGGGAGTAGCTTAGACAAATAAGGCAATTTGATACGAAAAGCAGAAAATGAATAAATACAAAATATGCTTTCTGAGATTAGAAGAATAGTAAATTGCAGCATTGAATGCATACAAAGATAGTTTACTGTGATGTTCTTTAAGAAAAAATCAAGCAAGCAGAGTTTAGCGATGTGTTTTCGAGGAAATATCCCAGATAAGATCTGAGGAAAATAAAAGAAAAGCAAATGAGCCTTATGGGAAAAGAAGAAAATGGAATAGAAAGGAGTTTTATGGGAAAAATTATTGAGTTATTTTTCTAATTGCACAGGTTTTTTTATGCAAGCTGATAAATAAATATCATTCAAACAGCAGAGCTAATCATGATTGTAATATTGCTTCTTTTTTATCTAGGTTGCTGTTAAGAGATCAGCTGTTGGTATCTGGAAATGCAAGCCTTGCAAGAAGGTCATTGCTGGTGGTGCTTGGGAACTCAGGTAAGAATCAAAACTATTCTCTTAATATACGGCAATTTGCATAATAAAAACAGCAATATAAAATTGTTTTTTGTTTTTATTTACCATTAGCACCCCTCCTGCCGTGACTGCTAAGACTACCATGAACCGTCTTAAGAAGCTCAAGGAAGAGCAAGCTGCCGCTATTGCTCTCGAAAAGAAGAACTGAGCAACTTTGTTTGATCTTAAGTGTAGTGGTTATCAAAAGAACTACACCCAACACCCAAGAGGCATTACTTAGTTTCTTTAAGCAATCTCTTTTCTCTTTGTCATGCATTTTCGACTTAAAAAACACCAAATCATAATGGTATTTGTTAGCTTTATCGATTATTTGTATATGAGTTTGAGCAGATTGTATTTTGGTTCTATTTAAACAGAATTAGTGTTATTCTCTCTTTCTTTTTTTCTTTTCATATGTGTAGCAACAACAGATCATTTTCCTTTTTAATTGTAGGATTCTCTTTTTCTTCTTGTTTCCAACCATTCGATTTAAGAGACATTACAGCATTCTAGATATTCCAACTCTAAAAATCAAAAAAAGAAGGAATTCTCCTTTGATTTCAGGGAGCCAATAAATATTCCAAAAATAAGGAAAAAACACATTACAGGAGTATTTTTATCCGAGATTTGAAAATAAAGAACTAATAACATCATTGATTTGCTTCCAAAATTTGAGAGAAAGAGAGAGAGACAATAGGGTTTCTTAAGGAAAGTTGAGTTTGCTCTGGGGGCAGGGAATTTAGAAAGAAGAAAATTCAAGAGCCTTTTTGTGAGGGAAGATAAATACATATGGTTAATCAATACTCTGCATACACACATAACTCTGAACTTCTTTTTTCTCTTAATTTACTCGATAAATCAAAGAGAAACTGGGTGATCCTTTAGCTGGCGGTCTCCAAGCATCTTCAACAGGTGCTGCGTCTTCTCTTGTTGAGAGACGCAGAGAGACATTAACAGGTGGGCTGGGTATGTGGTAATGTCCTGGGTAGCTGCTCGTCAGCGAGGAGTCCTTGAAACTGCAGAAGAAGTTTGTCTCGTTGGGATTAGCGGAGTCATTATAGCAGCAGTAACGACATGCGAGCAGCTAGTATTTGAGTGTTTTCTTAGGGCAAGGAGAGTCGATCGATGGGAAGTAATCAGCATGCATGGTCGATGCGCAAGAGAATGCAGCGCAAGTGATTCCAGGGTTTTTAGATGAGGATGAGATGCCTTCAGCTAGGAAAAGAAGCGAATAACCAGGAGAGGGGATTTCAAAAGGAAAGGATGAAAGGGAATAATTAAAGATAATTGATGAGAAGATTAAGGAGAATAAGGTTGTTGCTGTCGCTGTGAGTGACAGGGTTATAAGTGAGGATACTTTGCAGTGTCATAAGGAGAATAAGTAACTCGTGAAGATTAGGAATCTAAAATAAGTTGAGAGCAGCAAAGATAATAACAACAACAATAGTGAGACTGACAGCATCGATGAGAATGTCTTTGACGTTGAGTAAGTCTATTCCTTCAGTAACCACACCATGTCCAGCATGCCTACAAAAGTATCAGTCCCTGAACTAACTGGTAACAACAACAACCCTAATAGCAATACCACAAACCTACGTTCCCGTACTTTCCCAGTTTACTCCTTCAGAGCAACTAGTGCTACGTTCGCATTGGGAAGTTCAAATGAGACACTGGTGTACAGTGCAACACCTAAAAGCTTTAAGAATTACAGTAATACATTCATACCGTCACAGAATGTGTTTGAAAAAGGGTTTAATACTGATGAAAGCAGTAATTTATGCTATGCAACTCTGACACATAATATAATCAATAATAATACTAATAATAATAACAATAGTAGCAGCAGTCAGAATGGGATGCTATTGAGAGGGTAGTAACCAAAAAGGAACAGTATTGTCTCTGCTGCACCTGCAAATAGCAACAATACTAACACAAATAGCTTGAGTAATAATGTTTGGGCTGCTAATGTAACTACTACTGCTGTTTCTCCATAATCTCATGTGAGTAGAGAGGGTGATAGCGAAGCCAATCAGACTCTAGGAATTATTAAATAAGGCGTTTAATAGCACTAATAGACAGCAGCTGTTGTGACTCCACCTACTACTAAGAAGTTGCTGTATCGTCATGAGTAGTAGCCGCTATCATATCAAAGTTTAAAGAATAATATCAATGCCAGTAGTAACAACACTAGTAGTTTTGGCAACGACAACAACACCAACAACAACAACAGTGAAGTTATTTTACATAACCACAGCAGCAGCTTTAATGTTCCTAACATTAGTATTAATGCTTCTGCTCAGTAGTACAACGATTAGACTCTGAACTTCATGAGAATTCAGTAATAACTAGATTGTTCCTCATTGACCAAAGAAAAAGAAAATATCAGCAGAGCTCAGGGAGAGGATACAACAGTGGAACCAATCAGTTGTTAGAGTATTAATCCAAGTAATGAAATCTAGGAGGATCAAGAGAGAAATACGGCAACAAAGAACAACAGCAATGACAGCAATGCTGTTAATATTTAGTGCTAATCTGATGGGATCTATTCCTTCTTTTACAGTAAGTAAGGTGTTGAAGGGGATAACGAACCTGCTGCTGCTTTGGAGGAGGCAGCCGAAGAGGATGATATCCAAGGTGATTCACAGACGAAAGGATAACTTTAACTGCCAGGTTAGCAGTAGCAGTAGCAGCAGCTGCAGTTACCATTTTTTAATCAAGAAAGAGAAGTTAAATCTGAATTCTCATCATGTTCCTCGCATACTTCATCGTTTTCATCGTCAAGTCTGAGCGAAGAGGATGAAGATGATGATCAGGAGAATACCGAAACAGCAAAACAACCACAAAAATAACAATAAAACTAACACCCTGAAGTATCCTCATTACCTCCTACAACCGAGTAATTCAGTGATTTTGGCAGCAGTTGCAGAGGTAAAGCAGCTACAGCTCATTTCCTGAATAGTCGATCGCAGAATCAAATGTCGAGTCCATAACAGCGATCACTTGCTAGTTCACGAAGCAGAGCATAAACTGGGTTCTTTGGAGCTGCTGCTGCTGCAACCTAAGAGCACATGTAATCTTAGCTAACATAGCAAATACAATATTATGAGTAAAATAAATAGCTTAGAAATCCAAACGAATTGAAATTATCAGCATAAGATTAGTAGATATCTTTGTCTAATCCTGTAGCTCATTTGAAAACGAAGCTCTAGCAGTATCAATCAAAGTAGTAGTAGAAATATCTTGGAAGAGCTTCTAATCTTACGTTAGGTACTGCAGAGATAGTTTAAACAGATAGAAGGAGTTATCTTGGTGGTAAGAGCATCGTTGGGAAGCTGAGTGACTTAGGAAAAGAAACTAAATCAATTGAAGGATCGAAGGATGATGTAGGTGAGAATGAACGAAGAAAGAAGAAGAATAAGAAGAGGAAAAGTAGTAGTAATAATAATGATAACAAGGTTAAGCGATTGAATGTAGGGAAAGTGTGTAACTCATCATCTGTATTGGAATCATAATAGATAGACAGCGAGATTGCCAACAAAGATGATGATGACGATGATGATGAGGATCATTCGAAATCTCCTTCAGCGAATCTTAATTAAAATGGCATTATGTCTAAGATAGATAGAGTTGTTGGTGGGAGTTCAAATTTTACAATAGATAATCACCACCATCATAGCAAAATTACCTCAGCTAATGCTAATAGGAACTATGGTATTGACAGACATAACAACAAAGATAGAAGCACTGCTAATGGGAACAGTAATAATCTCAGTAGTGTTAGTAATCATACTAACAGCAAAAACAACAATAACAACCCTAGTATGAATGAGTAGTAGTAAAGACGCAGATAGTCGTTATCTGGTTCATAAGCTGTGTTTGCATTGGCTACTCATAGGACACATTAGATATTTAAATCGATTGTGATGCTATTCTAAGATTCGAAATCAGATGATAGCAATTCCAAGCAAGATGGCAAGGTAGCTAATAATAATAATACGAAGAATATCAAAGATCAAAAGGAGAATCACAGTAATAAGAATAATTCTTTATCTAAGGTTATCCCTATCAAGAACACTGTTTCTGTTCATCAGAGCCCTACGCTTAAAGGTAAAACGATTGCTCCGTTGAAAGATAACAATAGTCACAACACTATTCATGCTACTAATACCATCAATAATAATTTCAGCAGAACTAATCTAGCTTTGGTTTCTAACAACAACAACAGCGCATTTACGAACGCTTCTTAATTTCAACGTGATCTCGGTTTATTAGATCTCTGTGAGAAATGCAGGAACGTCAACTCCGAATCGAGAAATCTCT
>Ga0302271_10004374_pt1 | contig 11338 bp, 5 predicted proteins | sample III_Bog_N1_1_FD_198767 | JGI IMG/M metagenome (GOLD analysis project Ga0302271, IMG submission 198767) | Peat permafrost microbial communities from Stordalen Mire near Abisko, Sweden - III_Bog_N1_1 | ecosystem: Environmental > Terrestrial > Soil > Wetlands > Peat | place: Sweden: Abisko... | reverse complement strand
ACAAGGAATAGGTTGGGATAGAACAGAAACAATAATTGGAGGTGAAATATTAATATTATTTACTAATCGATGTAATTAGATATTATCTCATTCACACTGATCAGATTTGTCGCAAGCCAATTATATATATGAAGAAAGAATTTTTTGAAAAGGTTTGATTTTTTATAATTCACAAAGATGAAATTAGAAGGAAAGATTGTTATGCAAATCCCTCTTTCCTTTATCTCATCACTTCTTTTTTAATAACAACATTATTCAAAGAATATATCCTTCCCCTCTTATCATTCTTTACCCAACTAAAATCTACTTTTTCCTCATTATTTTTTATTATTGAAATTATTTTTTCCTTTTGAATTGCAGAGACATGCAATAAGGATCCAACAAGATATTCTAAGCAATAAACATATTTTATAAAATAGTAGAAAAATATATCCTAAAATTGATTTGAGTATTATTTTCACAGATTCTAATATACTGATGTCTTATAAAATGCTGCGCTGGTTTTAGAAGCTTAATTTACTTCATGTACGCTGTATTGATGTTGACGAATAACTCCGAAATTAGTCGATGCGTTTGTCTAAGGAGGCTACACAAAATAAGGAGATGCATCTTGTTCTTTTTGAGTATTTGGGAGAACATGCAATACTCGAGTGCTTTATAAATTGCGAATAAAATCAGGTTTAAAAATTGGTGTCGTAGAAGATCTACTTTTTTTGATTGCTTCAGCGTCCTGAAGAAGAAGAAGATTCTAAGTTTATTATTCTTTGATGTCTACTTATTATTGATTGCTGCTATTGTTGGTGTTTTCCTCTGAGTTGGTTTATTTCTTTTATTCTAAGGCCCAATAAAAAGGAGGAAGAGTTTCTCTTGGGATATTTGCAACAGCTCCTGTTTTGGAGGCAGACATATTAATAGTTTGTTTTGAAGTTTCGTTGTTAGGGTATTTAAATGAAGTCTAAATGTGGTTAGAATCTTATGGCTCTATCTTTGGACATGCATTCTCATCATTTGAGAACTTGAGAAGTGATATTGGAACGTTATTATGGGCTCTTTTATTCTTAAAATCGAAATTATTTGACTATTTCAGAGAAAAAACTCCTTTTTAGTCACCTGAAATCTCCTGTGAAATCGTAGGCGATGTTATTGACTAAGGTAAAATAAGTTGTTGCACTTAGATTGGCTATTGCATATGTGGTTAATTTGAGAACTTCATTGATGGAGAAGTTATTTTCTGGTTATTCTCAAGGTTGTTTTGAATTGGTAGTGCATTAAGATTTTACGCCTAAAGGATGTGATTATCGTTCCTATTACTATTTATTGTTTGATGTACATTAAAACTCGATGTTTAGATTATCACAGGATGTCTCGATTACCAAAAAGAACCGACATCAGTGCGAGGAGATATTCTAGGAACTTTCCCAGTGCTTGTAATTTTAGATCCAGTTCTTTAGGATAGCAAAGCAGCCTATTAATGTTAATATTCATTGTTGAAATCAGTCTTTTATTGATAATTTTAAGAATCTCCATTAAAGGTAAATGCATTGACAGCAATGACGCCTTAGCTGGTATTATTCCCAAAGAACATACTAGTGTTGTTGTTGTTGTTGTTGTTATGGTTATTGCTACTGCTGCTGCTGCTATTTGTGTAATTCATCTATGCACTTGCAGTTTTAGATTGAGGAGTGTGAATGCTTCCAGAGTTAGTATTGTTATTATTATTCGTTTCAGTTAGAAGCCAAAGAGGTGTTTAATTTAGAAGAGACTTTACTTTTCCATTAGTTTGGAGAACTGGACGTGACTTTGATCCAGTTAAAAACGCTAAATTTTTTGTTGAGTTACTTAATCCAGAAATATCTTTCTAAAAGAGAAGAGGAACATTATGATTATTACTACCATTGCTATTAGTATTGCTGTTAGCTGTGTTTCTTAGCTCTTTAGGCATAGATTAGTTGTTAACTTTATCGAAATCAATCGAATTCTTGTTGTTATTCGCATTATTATTTGAATATTTTATGAAACCTTATCCAACATCTAGTCTTGGGGATAATAAACTCTGCACAGATACTAACTATGGAGCATTAGAAGTACAATTTGCAGGAATATTTTCATTGTTCTTTTAAGGTATTATTTCTCTTTAGCTCGGTGCCTTGTTATTTGAAATCAACGTTGGATTCTAAAATTTAGATTCTTCAGTGACTTTTCTTGCAGAGTCAAAGGAGATTAATTATGAGATGGCAGGAGGGTGCTGTAGGTTCTAAGTCCTTAATCGATTAGTAGATAACACAACAAGAGATGGTTGAGGAGTTGTTAAATTGTCTTCTGCCTTAAATTGCATTGATGTCTACTCAAACTAATTATTTGCTACCTAATCAGCTGTTGTAGATCTGTATCTACTTGAAGTTTCATTAGGAAGAGTAGGAAAGTTTGGTGAGTTTGAATTAGCAGGTTCACGCTATGAAACAAACCCACTTTTTTATCTAAAATGAGTTGGAAGAGTCTATTATTATGCTGGTTTCTTGGATTCTTCGTTTGACTGATTTTGCATTAAACCATTGGAATGACATATTTTTGAGGATAAAGGAAACTGTTAAGCATAGGAAAAAGCTAGATTATTGATTGAACTACTTTCTTTAAGTCTCGTGGTTTATGGCTGTGAAATCAACTGCTGTTATGGTAGAACAAATGCTGTTTAGGAAGAATGCTGTTTTGTTAACGAATATCTCACGAAATCATTCACTCCATGATTGTTAGTGCTACTGATTGTTATTCCATTCTGTTATGAGCTTCTTTGACTATCAAGTAGTTTAGGTTAAGGTGCATATACACTAGATACCTTTGAATTGCTGCTAAGAATCACGCCTAAACCTTCAACAGCTGAAGAAAACGTAGAATGAGTTCTATCTCTTCCAGTAGCTTGTGTTTCTCCACGTATTGGAGTGATTACAGCAGTATTTTCAGCCGTAGAAGGTTCTTTCTGTTACTGTAGTTCTTGATTGTGCTGCTATGATGGTGTAGCCTTCCCAAAGATGCAGTTGTTGTTAAATTAGTTGATAGATTCTTCTGAAGTAGGTGAAGAAACAGTTTACGTTATGCAAGCATTTTGATTGCTAGTTTAAAATGATATCTTAGGTACTGACAGCTAAGCTTAGTGAGATACTTGGAGACCTTGGGTTAGTGTAGCTGTGTATTCATTTAAAGAGATATTGTTTTTTTGTGTCTTCGATTCAGAATAATTATTATTAACTCCTGCAGCAGTTTTAGGATCATCTGATAATTTCATATTCAGTGTAGTTGAACGGGAATGAGAATGATGATGATGGATACTTCCTGTCATAATACTAGATGGTTAGAGGTGGTATCTTTGCTTTATCTCTTGCGGGGTTTATCCAATACGAAATGAGTTTATAGTTGATGTACTTGAGTTGATGTAGCTAGATAGATTTGAGCTTAGAGCCCTGGTACTTTCAGGGTAGTAACCAGTTTCAATTTATTATTATTTATGGAAATTCTCCTGGCTAGTTCTGAGTAATTTTGGTTGCTAAGGTTACTCTGGTAATTGCTGTTTCTGCTAAAACTAAATTTGCTATCGTTTTTCTAATTATTATTGATTGTTTTACTGTATTTCCTGTAAATTTATCTGTTTCTATTGCTATTATTGAGTAAATTAGAATTACTGCTACTGCTGCTAAGGTTGTGCAGTATCATTATTCTCTACAAGTCTAGCATGGAAGTAATTAATGCATTCCTTGACAACTCCAAGTGGTCTTTGTTCATTGTGATCCCCTTCAAAATAAGTTATCGCCGATTCACCTGTGTAATTTAATCGAATTTTTTCTGAGTGGCGGCATTTCACGAAATTGTCCTTTTTGCTGACCACAAACAGGCAAGGAACTTTGCAGTTTTGAATATGTGGCAACACATTCAATGCGCTGAGATCGAACCCTGCTTTTTCTTGGATTGTGGATTATATTAAACTCAGTGCACCTTTGACTAAAAATTTAGGAAGACCAGTCTTGATCTAACCAATCTCTGCAGCTAGCTTCATGAAATTTGAAAAAGGAGAATCAAACACGGCTGCTTTTATCGATGGATCTTGGCTTATGTACATGAGACCTATGCAGATTTAAACAAATATTTGCTAAATTGTATCTTTGGATTCAATTTTAAGGAAAATTACCTGTCACCGCGCCCATCGATCTTCCCCAAATAGCAATCTAGGGAATTCGCCAATTAGTCTTTAAATAATTAACGACTACTTCAACATCGCCAAGCTCAAAATGCCCTAATGAGATATATTCCCCTTCAGATTATCCACTGCCAGCGAAATCAAACACACAGACTGACAAGCCTTTGTTGATAAGACCATCGACGTAGAGTTATCCTTCTAGTCTGCTTCCGCTGTTGCAATGCAGATACACCACGCACGGCGGTTATTATTCGTGTCTCTCTTGGAACTCAAAGAAACTGCACTTAAGAACAAGACCTAGCTTGTTTGGGAGATCAAAATCGACTCTTCTCACTCTTTCTCTTTTATCTTTTGTGAACATGATGCTTGGACCTAAAAAATTAAGTTAGAATAACTCTTCGAAACTTCCTTGTGCTGAACAATAACTTACCAAGATCAGTGACATTGTATGTTTATCTTGTTGGGCGAATGATGCTCTTCCAAAGACTCTCATAATTTTTGAAAATATCCATTGGAAATGGCTCTTAAATTCAAGTTAGATTAATCGCTATAGATTAGATAAATGAAATTGCTCTTTTCTTCTATTGAAATCACACGAAAACACTCCTTTTATGACTAAGCTTTGAGCAAATTGATTGGTAGGAGGTATTCTTGATATTCTTTGTGTGTGGGTGCGTTTTGGTTTAATTGATCCTGTGGATATTTCACAATTTTTGGTGATTGTTAAATTTAAGATAATTCGGGGAGAGAATTACAAGGTAAATAACTACCAGATACAACTTAATAACTCTTTATCCTTAAATATTTATTTCTGGCTCTTGGAGTTTGAATGCAATTATTGTAGAAGTAGAGCTTAATAAACTCGATGGGAGTGTAACTACCATGTTATTATATCAAATCAATGGGAAAATTCAGTCGATTTGGAAAGTATTCATAACTAGAAATTATCTCAATAAAAATAATGAGATATCGAGAAATGAATGGAGTAGAATTGCTTGAAGTTGAAAATATCCTTTTTGACAAATAATAACTACACAATAATTGAATGATTTTGCTTATTTTTCAATTTTTGATTGGATCATTTTAGAGTCTCATTTTCTTCTAACTTCTGAATTAATCTCTTTCATTTTTTTAGGATATATATTCAAGACATACTAAGTGGTATTCTTCTTCCTATCAAATATGTATCTGTAAGATTTACTAGCGGGAGATGCAGTTTCTTTTGAAAAAAAGAAAAATAATTAACTTGCTGCTGCTATTTCTTTGCTTAAAGTATCTTTTTAGGAGATTTATTAAATTCTTGCGAAAGATTCGTTAATAACTTCTGTAAGCCTTATCTAATAAGAAGCCTTTAATTATTTTTTTGACTGTTGCTCCAAATGCTGCATAAATGCTAAGCGAAGGAATGAGGTAAAGATGAATATTTCCATTTAGCAAGTCCCAAATATTTATTTTTTGCAAATAATATCGGATTTGTAGAATATTTGAAAGAAAAACAAATTAAAAAGATTATCACAAACTAAGAACACTACTAATCACATGAGTGATATTGTTATGCAGGTACAAAGCTAACTTGAGAACGAGAGGAACATAATAGCTCTGTCATTTGAACTACTTAAAGTTGTGAACTCAGGATTACCTTAAAATTTCTAAGGGAATACTCAAGAAATGGTGATGATGTATATTTCCATGAGAGCAGAGAGAATGAATTAATTTAGTTAAATATCAGATGAATTGATACATTAGATGGGGATATTTAGGTCTTTCAACAGTGCTATGAAAGACTAATTCGAGCAAGCTAATCAATTGAGTCATGACGGATAATCCGAGTAATAGTAAACTATTGAAAAAAAGGATTCAGATCTTAAAGAGAAAAACATAAACTCTGAATAAGCTATGAATCTAGATGATCAAAACAATGTTCCTAGCAGTGCTCCCTTATGTCATGAAAATTGCCAACAGCAGACGATAGTTGAACTTCAGCAATAGTAACAGCTGTAAATGTAATTAATCGAAAAACTGCAATAACAATAAAAAAGTTAATATGAATAAATATTGTTATTGTCATAGCAGCAGTCGCATCAATAGCACTTACAGTTATTATCTTAATAGTTTTTCTAATAATAATAATAACAACCAGAAATAGTGTAATAGTATAAATAAAATTAAACCAAGAATGATCGAAATGATTAAAGTTTACTAAACTAATCAGGAAAGCCAAAAAGTATGTTCAGTGCTATATTAATGAAACAGACATTAGATCAATAAAATATTACAGAAGAATAAGAGAACAATCAAGAAATTGCTAAGGATAGCATGGATTAATAAGCTACTCATCTGAAAAGTACAGAAGAACTAGGATAACTTGGGAAAAAGGAAAGAATGAAAAATAATAAGAAATTAGAAGAAACTCATGATAAATGTGGTATTGATGAAGAGAAAGAAGAAGAATAAGATGAATTTGATGAAGAATATTCTAACGAGACAGATGAGTATTCAGGATAAGAAACGAACTCTTAGAATGGTGCTTCATCTAGAAGCTAAAACTAAAATAGCTCTCGATTAATTAATTCAAACCAATCTTCCAAGAAAAGATCATCTTCCAGCTAGAACAAGAAAATAAAAAACTGTAGATAATACTTGAAAGATCTTCCTGTGGATGTTCAGAACATCATCAAGTAAGCAAAACGAAGTGAGGTTGCAACTTTAGCGAAAAAATATAATATAAATTATTCTGTTGTGAAATATGCTGCACTCAAGCTGGAGGAAGAGAATCAACCAAAGTGATAGTATGCTAAAAGATGAATTATCCATGTTGAATTTGTTTTGTTTTGATTAGAATTGTTCTATCTTGAGGAATAAGTTAGAGAAGATTAATTTTGAATTTATAATTCCATGTTTTTTTCAAGAGCTAAAATACGAAAAGAGCTTAATTCAGGAAATGTTGAATTGTTAGAAAAAGAATAAAAAATAATTATTAAGTGCAATCCCTGAAATTCTACTTTTTAAAAGAGATTTTGATTATTTTAGGTTGTTCTCTTGGATAATTAGGGATGGGAGCGACGAAAAAGAATTGGGAAAGATTGTTTAAACTTTGAAATAATCATATTAATTAGCAATCTTTCTTAAAAAAATATGGTAATTTGCTTTTAAATGCTATTTTATTAGCGACTTTTGATGAGATACTTTAGGGTGTGTATTTGTTTAAGTGAATTTATCCGTGATAGTCAAGAAGCTCGATTAGCTCAGATGGTTAGAGCATGCGGCTGTTAACCGCAAGGTCGAAGGTTCGATCCCTTCATCGAGCGCTTTTTTTTATTAAAAGTTTCTTGAAGTATTGTTACATAGTGGAGTTAAGCTTTTAAATATTATCGAGTTGTGATATTTTAATAATTGATTGTTATCCTGTTCCTCTCTGCCTCCTCTTCCTTGAAGGATTTCTAATTATGTAGCCTTCGGGATTCTTGGTTATCTTGGGACTTTATCTTGACACTAATTCTCAAAAATAATAAGAAAAATATTTCAACTTAAATTGAAATCAAAAAAAGGCTTATCTTGTAAAAGATCATTAGTCTTTTCTATTATTATCAATATTAATGCATGAACATAAACAAAAACAGCACAAATAATTTAAAGAATAATAATAATAATATTATTTCAAATACTTCTCTGTTTGTTCTTAGCAATTGATATGCAACATTCTAATTATTTTTGTAGTTTCACTATTTATTTACTCATTTTGGTTAAAGGATTTACCAAAATAGCTGCCCTAACGATAGAGTAAATCCACAAATAATTCAAAACAGCAACAACAACACAAATGATCTTATCCATTTTCTCATTTTAAAAAAAAAAAACAAGAAAAACATCTGCATTTTCAATTTCCTTCAAATAATCTCCAGCGCAACGAAACATACTGTATTAGATAATATTGCTGAAATGCAATAATGTCGTTTATGTATGTTTATGGTTTTGATACATGAACATTCTCTTTTTTTTCTTTCATTGTAGTTATCTTTTTTTAAAAGTTGAGAAAGCGAGATAGGTAATGTTAATCTCAAGCTTGATCTCATTGTATGCACAACATTAAGAACACTTGAATATATGGCGGTATTCATACAAGTACAATATTTTTGACTGTCCAAGGCATTCTAGCCTCATACCTACAGAAGAAATGCTTTGGTCTAAGCACTCTTCACGTAGATATTGTTCAAGGACTATTCAAAAGAAAGGCTGTCTCAACAAAAACAACCAATCTCCGACATAATCGTTGAATCCGTTGGCAATAGCAGTTAGTTAATTAATTAATTCACTGTTTTAATTCAATTATTTGAATTACTTACCCCTTTAGGTTTTTCAAATTAAGTTCATAATTTAAAAAATTAATTAAAAAGAAAGCAAATCAGTCAATGGCCGCAAAATGAGTTATTTTTAAGTTTAATACTCCAAATGTATATTCTGCCTTCATTTATGATACTATTCGATAATTTCAATAATCTTCATTCGTTCTCTACTAACGAAACAAGTTTAGATGATAACATTTACCTGTTTTTATTCATTTAAACAATACAACAGCGCAAACGTAAGTAGTGTTAAGCTCTAGAATAACAATATGCCACAGGTTTAAATGAAAGATAATTGGATATGTATTGTTTTTCATAATTTTTAAATGTATTGTATGATTGAAGAACATATTTCTTTTTTATCTCTCTCTCTTTATTCTTTCAATACATACTTCTTTCTCTTTCTCTTTTTCTTAATCTTTTTTCATAACAGAATCATAATTTATTCGAGGCAGTTGAAAAAATTGAATTTTTGAAAAAATACATATAAACATTTTTTACAAAAAATAGCGGGTCTATGGAGATTAATAAGAGTTTATTCCTCAAAAAACTACTGGAATTACACGATTCTCTGACATTTTGTTGGATTTAAAAACTAGGGTTGCTATTGTTTTTAGCGTTCTCTTATTATCTACTTTGTATGGCGTTTTAGGGGCTTTGCTTTTGATGATGCAATATGATAAATCAAATGTAATTTCCGAATAAAGTATTGAGAATTTGAGATAATCATAGCAGAGGAAATGTTGAAGCTTCCATTTTAGAGAATCAAGCTAGTATTCAGTAAACGATCCTTGAATGATTCAGTGCATGAAAAGCGAAATTTTAGTTAAGTTTCGATGAAATACGGAGAAGCTAAATGTAATGTTATAAAACCTCTTATTTATAGAGAGAAAAATGGATGAGGCGACACCCATTCCCCTCTCTCTCGCTTCACTGCCCTAATTCTAGTTCATTTCGTTTACTGTTTTTGCTGATTTCCTCCATTTCAGCTCTAATAATTTCCTCATTTATTTACTCTATTCGAAACTCTCTTTTCCTCTTTCCTTTATTACGATTTGAAATATTATTTTGTAATCTCAAATTTTTTATTCATTTTGTAAGGAATTACAATATTTTAGTGGGAGGAAAAAGAAATAGTAAATGAAGAGAAATCAAATCTAATTAACGTTCTAAATACTGTTTTTGGGGAATAAATTAATCAATAATGAAGTTCTAAAAAAAAGGGGATAAATTATAAAAGTCAAAATCTTAACACTTTTTGTCAAAAAGTAAAACATTTTTAAAAAAAACAAACAAACAGATACATATTTTCTTGCATTTTGTACTCTTTTGATGATCCCTCAACAATTTTGCAAAATTTATGCAGAACTTCTCCAGTTTAAATATTCATGTTTGTGTTTGATAGTCGATGAGTGAATGTTAATTTTAAAAAAATAAAAGGGAGTATTTTGGATCTGTTTTGATTAAATTCTTCTTGTTCACCTAAAAAGGTTGTGCGAACTGTGGAAGATTCTTAGTTGCTATCTTGATTTCTTCACCCAAGAAAATATTTAACAAATTCGTGGTAAATCTACAAGATTAAGATTACTTTTTCTTTTGGGCATTATTTTTTCAATAAGTTAAGAGTTCAAAGAGAGCTCACATTATTAGTATACAAAGATTTGTAGAATAGCCTTTTAAGGAAAATGTGTATTTATTGATTTCTTCAATTGATCAAAATTAATAGCATTTTCATTTCAAGGAATAACTTGTTATCACTTTCCTTTTTGCTGTGGAACAACAGAGCAATTTAATTTATTCTATGGGCGAAAATTGAGCAGGGGCAAATATCAAAGGCAATTAAGAGATGCCTTGAATAATCGAAAAGATAAATAACAAAGAGAATATAGCTTCACAAAGAAGAACAAAAGGATCACATTCAAAATGGTAATTTACAGCTTTTCTTAGGATATTCAATTATTATTAGCGCTAAATATAAGCACACACAAGCATAAAGAATCTTAAATTAAAGCACGTATAAGGATGAGAAGACCCGACCCATTATGAGGAGGAAGGGTTATCTTTTATGAAAGAACTCCATTAGCTTTAGATCAATATGAAATAAGAATATCACTGAATGGAAATGATTGGAGCTGCTTGAATTGTTTTTATTTAATAAACTTATCCATCAGTGAATAAACTGACATATGTTTGTTTCTTTGATTAGCCTCCTAAGAAAGTCGCAGTTGTCTAAAAGGAAGTCGTCTCATATGGCCCTCCCAACGTTGGTGCCAATGAGCTCGTCTTCGGTGTCTGCCACATCATGGCCACCTGGAACGATACTTTCATCCACGTTACTGATCTCTCCGGAAGAGAAACTCTCGTTAGAATCACCGGTGGTATGAAGGTCAAGGCTGACAGAGAAGAGTCTTCTCCTTACGCTGGTAAATTAACAAATCCAAAGATAATAGATAATAATCCACTCAAATCTCATTTTATTTGGAAATTTAAGTTAAAATTTAAAGAATTTTATCAATTTGTTAAACAAAAACAATGAAAAACTAATAATTTATTTTTTATGATTTTCCAGCCATGCAAGCCGCTATCGATGTCGTGAACAGATGCAAAGAACTTAAGATCAACGCTCTTCACATCAAGCTTAGAGCTAAGGGTGGTGTTGGTACCAAGCAACCCGGTCCCGGTGCTCAATCTGCTCTCAGAGCACTCGCCCGTAGTGGTATGAGAATCGGAAGAATCGAGGATGTTACCCCCATCCCTACCGATTCCACAAGAAGAGAAGGTGGTCGTAGAGGAAGAAGACTTTGAAGAA
>Ga0302271_10004370_pt1 | contig 11341 bp, 2 predicted proteins | sample III_Bog_N1_1_FD_198767 | JGI IMG/M metagenome (GOLD analysis project Ga0302271, IMG submission 198767) | Peat permafrost microbial communities from Stordalen Mire near Abisko, Sweden - III_Bog_N1_1 | ecosystem: Environmental > Terrestrial > Soil > Wetlands > Peat | place: Sweden: Abisko... | reverse complement strand
ATTTATTTCCATTGTAACAGTCATTTATTAACATCTTTGCTTCCGAAGCAGTTCCAAAATTCATAGAATTTAAATATATCAAACCTCCTTTTTCTCATTTATTTAACTTTTAAAATCCCCCTTTTTGCTTATCTGTTCAATTCAACTTTTTAAATCGGTTTTTCCTCTCTATTCTCACCTCTGATGAGATTTAAAAATCTCCTAAGATCGTTAAAAGCATTGAAAATCGTCTATTTTTAGTATGAAGATGAGCTTATTTTCCTTTTAATCTAATTAATAAACCGGAATATTGTCATTTTTAATGATTAATTAATAATTTTTCGCATAAAAACACTGATCTTTGAATGAAAAAGCACACAGACTCTTTGCTTTTATGGGGATGTTTTCAAGTTTTCCAATTATGCTTAGAGTGTACTTACAAAAAAATTTGATAATCAGAGGAGACAGTCATACTCAATAGAAATATTATCTCGTTTTCCAATATCAGAATTAATTTTTTCTTCTCTTTGTACAATCTCTGATTGGCACAAAAACATGAAACAGCCTGTCAATCAAAATAAAGAGGATAAATATCAGACTTTCAGAAGAAGTAAAAATACATATTTGCATTTCAAAGATATCAAATAATAATGAAATTACTAAATACATATTATTATCTGAATGGCATATATATTCATTCATTTTATTGAATTTCCCAAGCACCTTTACTGTCCAATGAAATAAGGAAATACCTCCAAGAAAAACCCTCCAAATGAAACAGAAAATTTGTTGAAATATCTTTAGACTTGAGAATAACTTTTAAAAAATAATCAGTATTTTATCTTTATTGTAAATTGTCAAGTAAAGTTAATCCCTCTAGAAATACAAATACTGACTAATTTATTATATTTTGCTCAATCTAAAGTTATTTATTTGGAAAGGCTCCCAAAAATATTCCCCAGAAATTCCCTCATTAGGCCTTGCATATGTAGGATTAATATTACAGGATTTGATTTGGTGCCTTCCCAAATGAAGGTATCCTTGCAGGAAGGAGGGGGAGAGATACTCTTATTAAAAGGGCTTTCTCATAAATGTTTTTTTAGCTAAATTAATAAACTAATTTAGCATTTTCTTTTTTACACTCAAAAAGTAAGTTATCAACATAACTTCTTGGTTTTATCACGACTACTTTGCTTAGTGTATTTACATTCAAAAAATGGGGTGTTTTAATGCTAAACCTGAGAATGATCACTTGAAGAAACTGACCAAAATGATGAATGAATTGGCTCAAGTGTATGCATCATTCGAAGAATATATCCGCGCTTAGAGAGTCGTAGTAGTTGAGGCACTTACTAGAACATAACAAACGAACAGTGACAACATGGACACCAGCATGAGCAGTAGTTCAATGTTCATTGTCTCTCCGCTTCTATCAGTCGAAGAAGACATTTTTTACTTTAAATAATTCAAACAGAATAACAAATGCAAGTACAATCTTGCAGTTTCTAAATTCCTTAAGAGCATAAACTATTGTCTCTTCAAATTACAAGGAGTCTTCGAACAGCACTCAGCTTGTCTTGCTCTGCTCAATATCTGCAATGAAACGTCTTGTGGATAGAAGTTTATCAACCGAAACAGTGAACTTCTCAATAGCCTGACATAAAAGATGCTAACTCTAGGAAAATATCTGGAAGCTTCCCCTGAATTGACAACGAATCTAGCACTAGAAACAAGCGAATGCATTCTGCGAACAGAAGGTAGTCTCTATTCTAGCTGCTTGATTGAAATCAAAAGTCATTCTCACAGAATTATCCCAGAAGCAGCTAGGAATCTATGAGTGAAGATTAAAAAAAGATTTAGCAACGTAAGTCTTCCCTTTTTTTGCTACAAACTTTAGCAGCATTAGATAAAAGCCTAATTAGATTGACAAGTTATCTTAAAGACTGTAAGCAGTAAAGCTTAATCATGAAGCATTCTTCATGGAACCTTCCCCAAAAATAAATAAAATTGCCTTTTATTCTCCCCCTCCTCACTCACTAACTTGAATAACAACGCAAGCCTCACATTCATTTAATTAAACAAAACAATTTTCTCCTTAGTTTTCTTGTGGGGCGCGGGCGGGGGGGTGGGGGGTGTGTTTAATTAATTTTGTTATATGTTCATAATACTTTAATGTATTTATTATTTGCTATTTAATATATTTGTCAAAGATATTCCAGCTGATCATTCACTTGGATTAAAGGAATTTAAAATAATTAGTGGTTTCGGAAGAAATTTTTTATTGATTTTAGATTGTTTTTATCATTGCATAATCCCGCGCACTTGCTTTCACTCTTTTTTTGATTTAATCTAAATTATTGATTTACACTCGATGGTATTCCTTCGCAAAGTGAAATGGATCGAAAAATAGCCTTGCTTAATTACAAATATTGATGTAGATTCAGAAAGAAGACGGATTTGTATTGTAGATATTTCCAACTCTATTTACATCATTCTCGCTTCAAGTCTTCATAATTGCATGGAACAATGGAGGGCTTCATTTGAAAAAGATAAAGATTATTCTTCGATTGCATCGATAGATCGCATTGTTTATCGGTTTTCATCATTTGAAATAAATAAACCACTTGCAGGTAAGTTTAGCAATGGTCAGTGCTCCATGAAAACCACTATGCCACTAGAAAAATCGAAGAACTTCCAGTCAGACACAAAAAAAACCTACACAGCTGTGTCGTAGACATCAAATAAGAAAATAAATATCAATGTATTGTATTCAATGGATAGTTCGATGGCAGCGAATTCTGAGAAGAAAATGAAGATTAGTAATTTTGACTAAGAAAAAAGTGATTTCGAAGATAATTCTCATAATGAATTGTATGCTCTAGCGGTCTTGGAAATCAGCGGGAACATCAAAGTATTTAGCCCTTACGATTCGATGGGTAATTGGGTGATGCTAGGAAATATTGTCCATAAGAATAATGAATTCTAAACTCTCGATTTTGCTTGGTCGTTTCGTAGCGAATTTTTATTTGCTAGCTACTCCGATGGATCTCTAGTGCAATACGATGCAAACCAAGGGTTTAGTAAAGTAATATTAGCAAGCGAAAAGAAGAAGATATGGTCAAAAATATTCAAAATATTTGAAATCATTAGATGTTTCTTCATTTGTAATTGTTTTTGTGTGTATTTTAGCTAAGGAAATTTGATACTGAAGGATCCATAGCTTCTAGGATCATTCCTAGTAAAGTAAATGAATGTCTTCTTCTTAAGAATCAAACAAAATCATGCAGGGTTGTGAATTTCAATACAAGAAAAACATTTGAGATATAAGTGTTCTAAAACTTGTATGATGAACGGAAAAATGCATAAAAGAAGTTAACAATAAAGGAAACATAAGCAAGAAGCAAATCAACTCAGCAGACACTTAAAGAAGATAATGTAGAATAGCAAAGGATCTATGATCTTAAAATGGCAAGAAATAAAGATAGTGGAAGGGGTAAATCAAGAGATTTCTAGAAAAATGCAGATGAAAAATAATAGTATTTTCAAGGCAACAACGACAACAATTATTTAGATGAATCCCAAGATGATAGTGAGATTGTTGACAAGGATTTGAATGAGCAGTTAAATGGCTGCTTAGATGCTTTTTCTAGCAGCAGCGTGAGTAAAAATAATTAGTTTATTTGTCTCAGTAACACTCATTCGATGAACAGCAACGGAAACAATACTGCTTTGCTTTTTGTTAATGTGAGTAATAGTAATGTAATCAATAACTATGATTGGATGAATGGGTTAGGTAACTAATAATTATCAATGAACGCGGAATGCAGCTGTTTCTCAGATTACTCTTACATTGAATGGACAGATAAACAAAATATTAATTCCCTTGAAGATTTGAGTCACATGCTATCCAAGACAGAAGAGCAAATGGAGTATCTTGGGAAGCATGGGGGATATGAAAAATAATAATATTCCATTTTGGCTATTGGAACTGACAGAAATCTTGTTATTTTTATAATTCACGCAGATAATGATAGATTACACATCAGAAAAGCTATGATGCTAAGTGATTTGAAATCTAGTGTTTCATAGATCATATGGTTGGATGCATATACTCTTCTTCTTATTTTATCTGATTACTCACTATTCTATTTGAAGCTTTCTCCGTTGGATCTGGGTTTGGCAGTTTAGTAGATGCCATGAAACTAGCGAAGAGAGATGAATAGCAAACATACATACATACATGATATTAGGCTTATCGATTTACAAGGCAGGAGATAAACAACGCAAATCTTAAATTATGTTAATAATTAAACGCTTCAAAATACCACACTATGAACACATGGTCTTGAGTTGGTTTTGCTGCAAGTGGGGATATCTTAACGATAATTACTGGAGTACAGTTATTTCTAGAATTGATGTATTACAGATGGAGAGCGACATCGCGCATCATCAAACACTTAAGTTACTTGTTTGACTTAAGATTTTACTAATCGTGTTGCTTAATATTGTTTGTTTTTTTCCCAGCGTTTTTTGACTTTTTTTCCTTCTTTACAAATATTTTTACAAAAATCAAAGCAATCAATTGTAAGTATCTGTTTGTAAGAGGTGCAACTGCCGAAAAATCAACTGTATTTGGGAGTAATTGTGGATTATTTAGCCAACCCTCCAAAAATACTTTTTTATTTTTGTGATTTTTGCGTTTTTAACGTAACAGCAGCAAGCAGCAGGAGAGCTTTTAACCCCACAAAGTAATATTTTGTTTAATTTCCTCAAAAACATCAATTTTTTATAGAAAAACAATAAACAAAAAACAAACATAAAATCACACAGACGTAATGATTAAAATCAGCGAACTAGCTCTGAATCCTTACATAAGTGATGTCCAACTGAAGCTTCGAGAAGGATAGCCGGAAAGTAATTTCCAAGCTCATAAATTCCTCTTGGCAACATAAAGCGAAATTTTGAATCAAATCTTGAAGGACCATCCCAAAGTCCTAACAATCGTCATCCCAAAACCGGTCTAACCCATCAAGCGTGCACCTGATATCTCCAGCATACAATCACAATAACGTGGATATTACGCAACCCAATAACTGTTGTCCCAATAATCACCTCCTCTAACGCCTGAAGATCTTCTCAAGAAAGTGTTACAATTAGCGTATCTTTTCCTAGAGAACCCAGAGAAAACCAAGCAATAAGTTTTTTAACTTGCTAATAAGGATAACTGTTTTTCATATTACGCATTATGCTAATCACTTGGTTTTGAGTCTATTAGGGTGCTCTTTGAGAAATACGTAGTTTAGCATATGAATAGGTAAGATGACGCGATTAGCTTACTACTAGATTCTATGCAATATCAAAGTGAAGCCATGAGAGAAGCTGCTTTGGATATGATTGTCCCTAAATTCTAAGATTTCTTGAGAAGTTCATATCTTTTTAATTAAGTCATTGATTTGCCATTCAATGCTTTTAAGGCGCTAATTTCCAGAGATGATCTTGCTGTGCCTGAAGAATCAGATGTGTTTAATTTAGTGTACTAATATATTCTTAAGAGAGAGGTAAAAAGAGAAGATAGATAATTAAATTGAGTTTTATATTTGATTTTTGCATTACAAAAAGAGTGATGATCCACCTGAAGATGAGCATGAAACAGAAAGCAACGAAAAGTAGCTAAGTTAAGATAAATTAACTGAAAAAATATCATCTTAATCTGAAGTTCCCCCAGTAGCAGAGAAAGAAAATACAAAGAATAATCAAAAATGGGAGAATGACCCAGAATTTAAAGAAGATAATAAGCCAAAAGATCCTTAGCAATAAGAATAAAAACCACCTGAAGGAGGAGAATAACCAAAAGAATAAGAAAAAAAAACTTCAGAAATAAAGGAAGAACCTCCAAAAGAGTAAAAAGAAGCAACTCAAGTAGAAAATAGCGAATCAAAAAAAGAAGGAGCTGGATAACCTCAAGAGCCATCTAAAGAACCAGAATAAAATAACGGCAATCAAAACCTCGATGAAACGATATATTTCATGCCTGACAATATGATCGAACTTGCTTCAAAAAGAATCAAAAACTACAAACTAACTATTCAACAAAAGTCTGAATTGCTTCTTTCCCTTCGTCTCGGATACATCACCCATGATAATCTTCTAAAATACAGCAATCTCGATCTTTTGCAGCCATTCAAGGAAATCTTCCTTTACGCTGTATCTTCCAAACTAAACTACTTCGACAATCAAGAGTTTATGTAGAAATATTCATTTAACTTAGATCCAAGGTTAAGCTACTCTGAGCGTGTTAATAATTTAAGTACACTTCACAACCCTTTGTAGACCACTTTGCTTAAAGGGTTGGATTCAAAAAGAACTAGTTTCTCTCCTTTGAATCCATAAGTTTTATAGCAAACTTTAAAGTAATAAATTCGATCTACTGAGGATACTGCAAGGACATTGCATCCGATTTAACCATAGACATAACCGAAATCGAGAGAATCAATAAATAATGTGAATAATATTAATAATAATAATAATCCATTTTCACTTGTTGATCCATCTATTTCATAAGGATTTTCATCACTTCTCGCGTTTACGTAGAGTCTCTCGTAGTTGCAGCAATAACAGCAAATGGTAGAATAATAATAATAATAATTATCTTAAAATCCTTCTTCAACATAACGAAATAGTCTTTTAGGTCCATAATAGAAGAGAAATGGCAGTTTCTTAAATAATGTACACTCTCTCTCACCGATACATCCATCTTCGTTTAATAACCAAAACAAATTGGCTTAAGGTTCTCCGCCTCTTTCGATGACCAGCAGACAACCACAACAACAACTCCAACCATCAGCTCCTGAGTTTGTTTACAAATATGATATGGATGATAATGGAGTACTTTATTACTTGGGAACATTTGGAAAGACTAAGCCATATGTTAACCCTCATGTACTAGGATAAGTTTAGGCTTTTGCTTCGTCGATTAGAGCAGGTAAAGCGGAATATTTCGTAGGGAGAGAACCATAAAATCTCTCGACTTACAATGAGAAAAAGAGTTTCTTCGGGGTTGATCTCGGTGAAGATAGATCTCTGTATCCAACAGCTTACACGATTACAAACAGAAATTCATCTACTTACGTTCTGCTGAATTGGGTATTAGAAGCTTCTGCGGATGGAAGGCACTATATCCCAATTGACAAGCGAGTACATTACGATCCTGAGGATATTCACTTCAATAACTCATCCGAAAAAGAAAGAGAAGCCTTGAAAGTCAGTGGAGCCTCTTCTTCGTATGGAATCGATGAGTTTCACCTGAAAAGAATTTTGAATGATAATTCTCTAAAGGCTTTTAGATTCTTTCGGGTGGTTTAGATAACTAAAAACTCAAATGGAAGTGATAATCTCAATCTTGGAGGGTTTGAGATTTATGGTATTGCATCTGGATAAGGTTGGTGAGAGGGGAAGATGGAAAAAATACAAAGGAGAATAGTAATTTTAAGCTCAGTTGCTTTATTTTTGATTAATTTTAGTGTGATATTGTAAAATTTTACGTCATTTTTGAGATTACAAGTATTCATTACATAAAATCCATTATTTAATAGTTAAAAAATCAGATAAAGCTAGTTGAAAGAGCCAATAATAAGAAGGTATCCCAAATAATCACAAGACTTCTAATTTTATCTCATTCATTTTTTGATTATTACGCCCACCTTTGAATCTTAAGAATACAGCAATACAATTGTACAATAAAAATAATTAAATATCCATTTTAAGGCATCTTAGTTTAGGTGAAGAATCATTATTTTTGGTTTATTTTCTTTTTCCAGAAACAATCCTCCATAAAATCAAGAATGACTTTATTTTCAAAACTTCACCCAGAAAAACGAGTGGTGATTGAAAATGACGTCCTAATCTTGTGTTGGTAATTTTAAGTTACTCTTTGTATTTTCCCTTTATTCTGATCGCATCTCCCAGCTGAATAAATAATAACAAAATAAATAAGATATCAAAAGATAAAAGAAATATATCAAATTATCTTGATTTTACAACAATTTAACTATGGGTTTGAAAATTCATTATCTCTTGGTTCTTTTATGCTTAAGCTTTGCCTCAGGTAAATTACTATTTGTCGCTGAGGTCTACAGACATGGTGCTAGAGGAGCATTGAGTCCTTTCTATGATGGAAAGAATTAAAGTGATATTGCAGGGTAACTAACTGCGACAGGTTAAAGATAACATTATAATCTTGGAAAACAACTCAGAGAAGAATACATAACAAATCTGAAGTTTCTACCTGAACAGTACAATCACACGTTGATCAATGTTAGATCAGATGACTATGACAGAACGATCATGAGTGCTATCAGTCATTTCTAAGGAATGTACCCTGATTCATTTGGAGCAACTTTACCAAAAGATCTACCTCATAAATACACTCTTCCTCCTTTTGAGTCAATGGAAAGCAAAGGAGATGATTATAATGGTAATGGCGATGATGATTTTGGAACAGAGAATTATGCTTTCCCTCATGGAATTCAAGTAAAACAAGAAACAGTTACATTAGAGAAATGAATAATTTTTTAAAAATTATTCTTAATTGCTTGTATTATTTTTTTCAATAGGTTCTCCCAGTGCATGTCGCATCACCCAATGAAGACTACATTTTCTCCTCTGATGACCTCTGCTTGAACTTCAAATTGTTCTCAGCTGATCACGTGGCTAAAAACTTAAAAGTCTCCGAATGGGTTGACGACAAAATGGGTGAGACATACTTAACTTTAAGTGCAGTGTTCAAATAACCCGTTGTCGGATGGCTACCAACTGAGGGGCTTCATGATGTTGTCACAGCTGATTACTTCAATGGCAGAAAAGTTCCAGCATTCCCTGAGAAAACTCATAAGGCATTTGAATTCTTAGATGATTTCTATTGGCTGTTTTTGTAAAGTGGCAGTATTCGAGCTGTTCGATTAGTAACGACTCCTATCATGAAGAACATTTTTGGATCATTCGATGCAGCTATTAACTAGTCATCTTCTCTCCTGTGGAGTAGTTTCAGTGGACATGACAGCAATCTTGCACCGATTATGAGACTACTGAATTTCACTGATTACTAATGCCTCATTGATAACTACTTCTATTAGAACAGCACAGCGTTAAATTGTGTGCATCGACCAGGTTTTGCTTCTTCGATTATCTTCGAATTGCATTCGGGAGATGATGAAACGAGTGAAGAAGGATCATCATCGTAGTAGTCTGTGAGAGTCAGATACAATGGAGAGTATATGAATCTCTGCGAAAAGAATTCGACTTACTGCGAATACAACGAATTCAAAAGCAGAATTGAAATCAATTATCCTGTGAATTTCGCGAAGGAATGTTTGAATACCAAAGTATTTTCGGAGATTCAGCAGACAGCTTAAGTCAACGCAAACATGAATATCGAGGGTCAAGACATCGACAACAATGGTTCTAATTTCTTTATGTGGTTCTTAGCTGCTTAGGTAGGAATTATTGCCTTAGCCTATTTTGTTCTGAGCAAAAAGATCAAGAAGATTAATGAAAACAAACATCAAAATCATCTGATTAATGACAACTCACTAACTCAAGGATTACAGGCTTGCTGAAGAACTTAATAACGTCTGAATTAAGTGAATAAATACAATAATAGCATAGAAGATTCATTTTTTCATGTTGATATCATTTTCATTTTTATACATAAGAAAAATCAATATTATTAATCCAATCCTATCTTATCAACACTCCATCATTATCAATTCACATTATCCCTCAACTAAATTACACTAATCAATAGGGGAAAATGATCAGAAGAACAAAAGTAGATTAGGTAATATAGCCTGATACAAAAAAACAAATTAGTATTTATTTAATATTCCTTTCTTTGTAATTCCCAAAAGAAAAATACTTTCCCACCTAAAAAAAACATGAATCCCCCAAAAAAAACATTATTTACTCTACTGCTACTTATAGTACTTCTTTCAAGTTTCAACCTTTGCTCAGGGAAGCTGAAGATAGTTGCAGAACTTTATCGCCACGGTGCTAGAGGCAGTTTGAGTTCGTATTATGATGGAGATTCTTAAAGTGATATTTCGGGAGAGCTCACAGCTACTGGATAGAGACAACACTACAATCTAGGAACGTTCCTCCGAGAAGAATACATCGTAAATGAAAAGTTCATGCCTGAACATTACAATCATTCGTTGATTCACGTGAGAGCAGATGACTACAATAGAACAATTATGAGTGCGTACAGTCATTTCTAAGGATTCTATCCTTAAGGATTTGGAGATATGCTCAAATATAACGTGTCTATTAGCTAAACATACCCACCATTTTAGTCGAATAGCATCTCCACAGTACCTAAAATCGAATCTGCATTCGCTATTCCATCAGGGATTTAAGTAAATCAAGAAGAAAAAGCCAAAAGAAAATTAGAAAATTGAGATATATTGTTAAATACAAAATGCATTCAATAATTAAGGGAAATCTTTGTGGGTTGATAGATCATAAGATTCAATCAAAAACTGACAAGCCTTCAAGAATATTAAGTCATTTTTTAGGTTGATTGGTGGGCTAATGCTGTTCCAGAGAAATTCAATTTGTAGATTTATTTTCCTCCCAAATATTTTTATTTTTGTAATAAACTTTTTTATTTTTCTCAGGTATTACCAGTGCACGTGGTGAGTCAAGATTAAGATTCTGTTTTCCTTGCTGCAGCTTTTTGTCCGAACTATGGAACAGCTCAAGATATTTTTGCAGCTTCCAACCAAGCAGCTTATGATTTTGTGAATAGCTAAATGGCCTAAACTTTCTAAGAACTCACAGCTATTTTCAATAACACCATAGCAAATTGGGATGAAGCTAATAGTCTTATTGATGTAATCAAAGCAGACAATGCAAATGGGAGATATGTCCCTCCTTTGTCAGCAGAGATTCAGAAAAATCTTACATTACTCTACAATTTCGGATCATTTGATGTTGGAATTGATGCAGTGAGAGTGACTACAGAAGCATTTTTCAGGGAACTTTTAGGATATTTCGATGAAATCAATGCAGGAAATACACCTTTGAGATGGATAAGCTACAGTGGTCATGATAGCAACGTTGGCCCTACATTAATAGCTCTTAATTTTACTTCCTAGCAGTGCATCTTGAATGAATTCTTTAATCTTGGATATCCTAAATCGTTGAACTGTGCAACTGGACCTATTTTTGCTTCCAACATCATTTTTGAAGTCCATGATAGTGATTCAGACAGCAACGCTTAAGAGTCAATCACATCTGAGCCATCGTACGTGAGAGTGAGATACAACGGAGTCTACATGAATCTCTGCGAGAAAAACTCAACATTCTG
>Ga0302271_10004369_pt1 | contig 11342 bp, 6 predicted proteins | sample III_Bog_N1_1_FD_198767 | JGI IMG/M metagenome (GOLD analysis project Ga0302271, IMG submission 198767) | Peat permafrost microbial communities from Stordalen Mire near Abisko, Sweden - III_Bog_N1_1 | ecosystem: Environmental > Terrestrial > Soil > Wetlands > Peat | place: Sweden: Abisko... | reverse complement strand
TTGCTTTATATTATTAGAATCAATAATTTTATGTATTCTAGCCAGGTCTTATAATCCAAATATACTAATATTATCTCTTCCCCCCCCCCCCCCCCTCCTTTGATCTTTTGATTTTCTTGAATCCTTCAATATGCAATTGTGCATAGTTTTTCACAGAAATTTCAATTAATTTTTGGTATTTTTCCTAGAACTTGATGGAAGGAAAAGCACATAAATAAGGATTTATGCTTGCTAATTCTGTGAGAAATCAATCAACTATTTAACTCGACAGACAACTTAAGGATCTGCCAGCTTCAATGTACATCGATGAAGAATTCAAGGAAAAAATAGACCTTTTCGCTAGACATCCAGTTGCGAATAAATGTCTCTCCAACAAAGATTTTGATTCTTACTAAAACCCTTAAATTCTCACAAAATCATTCGTTTACAAACCTCTCAAGCTTGATCCAATGTTCAAGTGAGGATAACCATAACAATTAGTTTAACCTTGACAATTAATTAAGTGTATTTGAAATAATCATACTTTCATTTATTCATTTGTTTGTAACTGTTTGTGAGATTTACAAAAAATTAGAAAAAAATCATATTGTTGTTTCTTCCAAGCTAAACATACACAAAAAATACTGATTTTATCTAATAGATCTTTTCTTTTTTCAGAGCCTATTGATAAGGAAAAGTTTCGTGAGCGAGGAAGTTACAAGTTGATTTTCTTGAGTTTAAAATGGTTCTCCTAGAAGCTACGAAATATCAGCGATAACAGATACTATCTCAGGGATGTCTTTACTGAGGAGTTTATTTAATTCATAATGTGATCCAGCATCTTCAAATGCAGATGTAGTTTCTTGCAGGAATTCATTGGTTTAGCATAAATAACTTAAAATAAGTTTAAACTATTCACTGGTATCCAAATTGTCATGAAATTCATTGAGTCTTTCTGTGGTATTGAGATTTACTAAAACTATCGCATCGAATTAAGCTGTTTTTAGATGTTTTTTTCGTATTTTCTTTTCAACTGAGAGTAGCTTAGGAGTAGAATTAGATAAAAATGTCAGAGATTGGTTGTGTTTGACGAGCTGTCCTCCAATTAGATCAGCAATATATGAATAATTCTCTAGTTGTTCCTAACCCTTTAGTTCAATATCTCCTTCGAAATCACTATCAATTATTGGAGTGTTTTCGAGCAGAATAAATTTGGATTCTCTGAAAAAATGCACATTCATAGTTTAAGATTTGAGATTCTTCGCTGGAGTGAACCCTAAATAGACCTAAATCGACGAGTATTGTTCCTTTTCTAGCAGCGCTTCGCAGAGAATCGGCAATGAATGTAGCTTAAACTAATTTTAAATGTTCTCTAAAATATGCTAGGAGCTAAAATCAATATACGTTCCACTGCTACAATGCTTTTGTTCCGATAAATAAGTGCATTCCTCGAAGTTAAAGTTGTTTTAGGTAAGCGCGTGAAATAGTTAGGAGTCTTCTATGCTGTTCACATCATTGAGTTGAAGTTGTTAGCTTTGGGTGAGAAATTTCTTGCAGACAAACTCATCAAAATATATGAATGACAGAAAATATGCACTACTAAATACCCTAGATAAGTTCAGCATCTCCACAATATCACGGCTTTTTACAAGAGTACTGCTGCTCAAATCAGAAGTACTCCCATTTGGATTGTGTGTTCTCCACAGAATCATTTCTGTTTTGTTGTTGTTGTTAAAAGTGCTATTTTGAATAAAATAATTACATCTGTGGGTGTGTTCAAGTAGCATATTCACGCAATCAGTATTTCTCTGCATCCAATCTCTTAGCCCCATGGTTTCATGAATTTTCAAGACTATGACTTTTGAGTTAGCTTCGGTTAAGTAAAATATATCAAATGATTGAGCAATGATCTCAAATTGACACTCGTTAAGATGAAATTCACATATTTCGAGCTGAATTTCTGCTTCAGATAAAGCAGATAATCCTCCTGAATGGTGAACCTAGCTTCCAAGAGATGATTCAGCTGCTTGAATTTTCTCTTGCAGGGCTATCTCACTCAACTCAAGCAGATCGTGGATAATCTTTGTCCAAATTGAGCTGCTTTTGAGCTTAAAACGTTGTTGTTGTTGCATTAAATTCGTGAGTTCTTTGTTCTGGTTATGATGAAACACGGGAAAGTGAAAATGATCTATTGATTGAATTTTTATTATCAGTTCTTTTCAATTAATTTCATCAGAAATGATTTTTCATTATTTTTTTCTTATTATTTTCCCTTGAGTCACTTAGCTAGCTAGATATCTTAGGCAAGCAGGTAAATTCTTATATTTTCTTTTAAGATCCGCTTATCTTGTTATGAAACTTTTTAAGTCATAAAAATGCATAATTTTTCAACTAAGTCCTAATTAAAATCTTTCCAAAAAAATTTGCAATTCTTATTTGTTTTTTCTTTAGATTTTTCAGCAATTTCGCTTAATACTTTGTGATAATTTTTCTGGAGAATATTATGATTATTCATGACTAGAGAACATTAGTTTCACTTTTATCTAAAAGTCTTATCAGTTTAAAAAGGAGAAACAGTCAAGGAATACTCGTAATGTATTGAAAGTGTATTTGACTTTTGAGTTATCAGATGAGAAATCAATCAATAAAGAATACTAGATAATTTAGATTAACAATTATTTCGAATAATAATATTGATAAAAACCCCTCGTGCAACAAAAATAAGGAAGAGATTCAGATCAATATGAACAACAAGCGAAAGACCAACAGGAAAAATGACAACAAAGATAATGATCGCAAATCTAAAGATGTAAGAAAGACAACAACAAAATATGTTTGTTTCTTTGACTTTTTCAATTTTACAATATTCGTATTCTTTTATAACTCAAGGCCGAAGAAAAATTCAATGAAGCCAAGAAGTTAATCCAGAAAGATGGTAGAACACTAGGTGATTCGGAAAGAGCAAATATTCTTCTTTCTGAAGGGCTTAAGCTTTTGTAAGAATCCAAGCAAAAAGATATGTGTTTGATAGGGACAAATTGTGAAGCTTTGATTGCTCTTTGCATGCTGAATTTGTGAAGAATATTAAGTGAATTTTTGTTTCTCAAAATTTTAACTTAAAGATAAGCCATCCCGAACATGCCAGAGTAGAGTTAAGCTAAGTACTTTCATCTGAAAGGGCATGCATACATGGGAATGAAGTAGTTCTAAAAGGCTCTGTTTGATTTCGACACTGCTGTCAAACAAGAAATCGATAATCCACTCTACCATAGTAACAAAATATACTTAAATTTCGCAGCGGAAATAAATCAAAATATGGGCTTGAGAACTATTCTTAGATTACTTCAAAGCATTCAATAATTGAAATATATTATTAATCTTATTATCAATCATCTACTAGCCAGCAGGGGTAACTGCCAGCTGGAGCTTGGTAACGTCAAGGACGCATTAATTGAATTCGATGAAGCCATCAATCTCAACCCGACAGACGGACAGAATTACCTTAATCGAGCTAAAGTCTACTTCGATCTTGAACTATACAAGGTACATAAGTTGATTGATTCTTGCGAATTATCTGCTTTCCTTGTAGCAAATCAACCTTCCAACAATGCTCAATTTATTGGTTTCTTTTTGTTGTTTCTCAGAAAGCGATCGAAGATTTTACAAAAGCTCAGAAGTACATTAAAGAGCAAAACAGTTTATTTCGGATATATTTCAGTCTCGGGTAGTGCTATCGAAGGATCAAATAATTGAGTGAGGCAATACATTTCCTAGAAAAAGCAACGCTGATAAAAAAACAAGACTCAGAGGCGTTTAACACTCTGGGTCTTTCGCTGTTCGAAGATGGAAGATATGAAGAAGTACATCAAATTATACATTTCTTTTTTATATGGAATCTTTAACTTTTTCGCCTATTTTATGTTAATTTCCCTTCCCCCCTCCTAACTAACTAACAGGCTATGGAGAAATTTCAAGAAGCTCGCAGTATTGATGGCTCAAAAGCAGAGTATTTTGCAAATAAAGCCTAAGCGCTTTATCATTTGAAAGATTACAAAAACTCAATTGAAGAATGCAACTCTGCAATACAGCTCGATGCTGCGACTCCACTCAACTATTACATCAGAGGGAACACCCTCCTTGCGTTAGGGTAACCTGATACCAAAAAACTCCAAATAATGAATCGCCTTCAATTTTGAAATGTTTGATCCCTTTTAGCAAATTCAACGAAGCTCACAGCGACTTTGACAATGCAATTCAGCTGAACCCACATAACGAAATGTACTACCATTCGAAGGGTTTGACTTACCATGAACAAAATTAATATGCAAAAGCAATCAAAATGTTCTAGAAAGCGCTGAGCATCAAACCAGATCATATCCCCTCTCGCTATCATCTCGGTCTTATGCTGCATCTCAACGGTGATCTTCAACTTGCGCTGGAATGCTTCAGTTAAGTTTTAGAAGCGAAAGGAGAAGATAGACAGGTATTCGAAAGCAGAGGGAAAGTATATCAAGATCTAAGATAATTCAGTGATTCTGTGTAGGATTTTAATTCAGCGATTAAATTAGATCCATCGTTTCCAGAGACGTATTACTACAGGGGGCTTTCGTTGATAGAATCTAAGAAAGTTAAATAAGCCTTGAATGACTTCACTCTGAGTTTACAGCTAGGGATATAATCACCGAGTATCTTCAGTGGAATTGCTTAAGCCTACAGATAACTTGAGAATTATGACAAAGCGTTGTTTTATATTAATCAAGCTCTTTAGAAGAAAGCGTTAAGTGTAGATTTCCTACTCTAGCGTAGCAACATCTACGTCGATATCGCTGAGTATCAAGTCGGGTTTTTAAAATATGTTTTTAGATTTTTTAGGTTGGCACTCAAAGAGGCTGAGATTTGGTGCTCTTTCAAAGATATTATTTTCCTTCAAACTTTCTGTGGATTTGTCCAATTTTCTTATCTTTTTGTTGTTTTTCCATATGAATCTGATAGAAAGCTATCGATGATCTGAGTCTAGCATTGGAGTAACGAGAATTCGATCCTCTGGTACTGTACAAGAGAGGAGTTGCATTTTTCAAAAATGCCGATTACAAAGCATGCATAAAGGATTTATTTAAATCCTACGAGAAAAAACCAATTTCTGTGTTTTCCCATGATCTGCACTACCATTTGGGTATTTCCTTTGCTAATCTCGAGAAATATGACATGTCGATTCCTCCCCTTTGTGAAGCAATTCGACTTGTCCCGAAGAGTGCTCATTATATTCACGAGCGAGCAAAAAGCTATCTTTTAGTTGGCGAATTCGAAAAAGCTGTAGAAGATTTCACTAAAGTAGCATAAATGCAGCCATAGAATCCAAATGTCTACTTCGGCAGGGCGTTTGCATTGAAAGGCATCAAGAAATATCAAGAAGCAGCGGAGGATTTTGAAAAAGCAACAACTCTTGATCCATCGTCTCCGCAGTTCACTGTGAATTATCGAAACATGAGCACTATTTAATTTATTCGCATCTGCAAGCCAGGAGAGGAAATATAAACACCTTTAGGGTCTTGAAATACCTTAAAAAGTAGCAATGAAAAGCGCTATTTTTGGGGAAGGTATTGCTTAATTGTAAATTTTCTTAATCCCTGAGACGTGTATGCTTCTTTATCTAGGAATATCTAACTTTATAATTGTAGTTATTGCAAGATAATCATGCTAACATATAATATTCTTGAGGTTGTAATAGATAGATTAGGTTCTTTAATGCTCAACTTGAGATGCTAAGAGGGAGGGTTTTACAACAAAAAGCAATGCTAAAAAGAAAGATTCTTTAGATCACAGCAGCAGACATCAATATTGTGTTAAAGAGAATCAATTCAAATCCACAAAACTTTTGTTATTGTAGCTCCTTGAAAAGTTCACTTTTATTTTTTTAGAGGAGGGAGAACTAATAAGAATCTTGTTCAATTAATCGCTTCATCAGTTGATATTACCACTCATGATATATGATATGAAAGAAAGAGAGAAAGAGAAAAATAGATGGACTTGATATCAAAACAAATATTAAGTCATGACACACACAACAATACTCCTTTTAATACATCCACATCATGTATGGTCTTTATTCTTCTTATTCTCGCTCTGTTTCTGCATAAAACATCTCTCTCTTTCTAGAGATATTTCAAATCCTTTCTTTTTCTTTTTATAAGATAGTTACTCCTACCCCCACACCTCTGTAAGCTTGATGTAAAAAGCGAATTATCCAAATTTCTGACAAAAGTAATCTTCATATGATTTAATTCATTATTTCAATTTAATATTTCTTCTCTTAGCACGTAATTTATCTGTGTATTCAGTTGGCATACTCTTTAAATGGATCTATCTTTGGAAATAACTAATATCATAAATTCTTCTGTTGTGAGCAACAAAAAAGAAACATTTACCAATCTTCTCTTGTTGTAATTGTGTTTGCAATGTAAAAACCTGAAACGATTGAATAGGAGGAGTTAGATATTCTCAAAAGAGCTAAGGGCTTGTTGGAGAGGAACACAATCACAAATTTCCTTTCCTAGCGATCTGTCAAGAGAAAGTAAATGGATTATTGTTAAAATAACATTCATGTAGTTTTGTGAAGATATGAAAGTATTTTTTTATTTGAGAGAGAATGCTTCCGTTAACAAAATGAATTCAACATGATAATATTCCCAGTTTTTAAATAGGAGTGATTTATCTAGTTTGTTTATTTATTCTCATGATTTGTGGCCTGTAATAATGCGAATATTTTTAACTGATTAATTGATTTTACTGCCTGTAGCAATGAAGAATAGAATCGACCATTTAACATTATCAATTTCAACAATATCCCAACAATCAATCCAAACACAAGTAAAACTCAATCAAAAATTCTCAAATAAAAAACTACGATTTTTGAATAAATAATCATATTCGCAAATCATGAACCACTTATGTTCTCCCAGAAAAGATGTACGAAACACTGGATGGGACAAACAGAAATCTCGGTAGCTTTTGTGATAAGTAATATACTGAAGAATCATTTATTTGTCTACACCTTTTCCTTTTACACTCACCATTCTAAATCAATTTTGGAATTAATTGTCCCATCAGGGCTTTCTTGCGACAGACAAAGCAACACAAAATGTAAAAATTCGGAGAACGGAGCAAAGAGAAAGCTCTTGAATTCATGAAACGAAATATCGCAAACGACATTGCATTTAAAAAACTTTATGGAATAGAAGTTTCAGATAACGACACTTTTTTAAGAGAGCAATACATATACATCAGTGACAGTTCAACTGTCAATCCTGTGAAATACATACGAAGAGCATGTAAAATTGCTGGTAAACCTGGAGTGATTACCTTGAAATCAATGGAATTCCTCGTTATTGAAGATACGGAGGCATAACGCGAAAAAAACAACAAACTTTTTAATTTGCTCTAAACTTAAAAATCCATGCCGAAAAAACGAAATTACCATAAAAATATCATCAGTCTCCATGATCTGGAGTATTTAGTGCGCACTTACAACCTCAACGAGATTCTCAATTTATTTAATGTCTGCGCTATTCAGCAGAATAATGAAGTTACCTTTGATTTCCAGAAGTTCGATGTGATTCCCAAAACAAGAATCTCCGAGAACTGGGAGTTGCAACCACCATATCCAAAGGAAACAGTGATATCGATTCCCAACACTGAGTTAGTCGCTAAAGTCGAGTTCCCTCATATCGAATTCTACATACCAGAGTTGACACTCAAACAGAATTATTATCTTAACAGACAGGAAATACTCGATCTCGTCAAGAACAATTTCCAAAACATTCTAGATTATGTAAGGAAGAATACTTTTATAGTTGTTTGGATTAATTTTTTCTTTTTTTAAAACTCCATTTTAGCTGATATTCTTCGATACAACGACAGCCAAAAACGATATCAAGCCAAGCTTGGATACTTTCTATGAGGAACAGCTTATTATCCCTCTTTCTGAAAAATTCTAACTTGGATATCGAAGAAAACAGCAAAAGATTAAGGAAAGATAAGACCATTATTAAGAATTAGAAGAATTAAGGGAATAAGAACGAATAAAGTAAGAATAATAATATCGAGAAGAATAAGAATTCCTGGCGATTCTAGAAGAATAGCTAGAAGATGAGGACCAACAAGGAGAAGATGATGAGAAAGATATACCAGAGGGAGATTAGCAAGAACAAAGCAGCAGTGATTTATCAGGAAGAGATAGCAGTATCGAAGATTTATCTCAATGAAGAAAAAGCGAAAATTTTAATATTTTGTGGAGTAAAAGAATCGATTTGGAAAATTGCATTAAATTTTAATAAAAAAAGTATCAGAAATACAAAATAAAATTCATTATTTAGGCATACTTTTTTACTTATCTATCAAATGGTTGGCTCGTTTTACAAGACAATATTTATTTTATTGTTTGAACTGATATCTTACTGATCAGCTACTTCAAAAATACCATTACCTTGATGTTACTGATCTAAATCTAAAGAAAATGACCAACCACGCATCATTCCTTTCTGCAAATCAAGTACTTAAAATTACTATTGCTATTATTACAGTTTTTATTCCAAATCTTATTAGTAATTCGCATTGGGTGACTACTGATGGTTCTCTGATTGAATTATCCCATATCCTAACAGTTTTTTCTCGTGATTCGCATAATTGTGTAATCTACTTGATGTTTGTATTTGTGCTTGTGATTCCTTTTGTTGGTTCACTGATTCCTAAGCCTTATTTTTTAGTTACTGAAACAAAACTGAATTGTTTTTCTTAGTTATTTCGATTTTGTTAGAGGTTTCTTTAAGATTGATCAAGGGAATGTGACTATTAATATTGTTTGCGTTAAAACCAGCTCGTTGTTTGTCTCCTTAATTTCCTTAATGCTTATCTGTAAACTCAAGTGTTTCAATATATTGCAACTCTAATGGGTTTGAGGACATCATTTGTGAAGCAAAAGGTGAATAAGACATAATAATATCTTCCCCTTCTGCTGTTTATTCTCCTTTATCACATTTTTCGATTAATTTTTAGTCATTCCTATTACTGGATCTTTTATCATACTCAGTTATGCAGACACCATTTGAGGCATATCTATTTTTACTCAGCTATTGCAAGGAGGTAAAACCTTATTAATCCCTTGAAGTTTGTTTATTCTCTGAGTTTTCTAGCAAAACGCTATTTTGAGTATAATTCCTTGAAAATCCTGTTGAAGTTTAAGGCTTTATCCCTCTGAGAGCACTCCGTGAGGTCTAATTACTATCTTTGAGGAGTTGATTATGCGAGAAAGAAGTTATAATTTTAGGTGAAGTTATCCTGATTTATTGACTTAACAACTAAGATTGCGATTGCGTTTAAGGTGGTAAATGAGAATCAAAACGAGGAGAGAGAGAAGAGTTTACGATTTAAGAATACTGCTAATGTTATTGAAAAGGAGTAAAATGTGCAAATCCAAAGGAACTACTAGATTTTACAGGATACAAGTTTATTGATGGTGTTTTAGGTCGTAAGGATAATTACTATTTTACAGAAGGGCTCAAATCTGAAGTGAGTAAATCCTATTCTTGTTGTATTTCTTGGTTCTGCTGTGCTTGCGTCGGAATAGCCTTGGAATTCAAAAATAAGAATTATCTTAGCAATTCATTCTTTCTTCTCATGGATGCCATCGCTTGCATGTTGTATTTTCTATGTTTTTTAATCATAGCGCTCATTTCATTTTTAGGATGTTCTTTTGGACTTTAAAGGTTCATATTCACTTGTAGCTTTAGGGTATCTCCTTCAAGAGACTTTTACTTAGAAGAAACGTAAGGTTAGTAGATTTTGAAATTATCAGCGGTTCCAGTTAAAACACTGATAGATTCTGAAATTGGATGGTCACTTTATGTGCTGCATGTGACAACACTAGATGAAGAAGAAATAGGTTGAGAGTTCAAATGAAGAAGGGATTATTCGGTTTTTGGGAGAGGTGACTATTGGAAGCATTTTGATTGAATCTTCTTCAACCTGGAGGATTGTATCATGTTGCAGAAGATTTGTGAAGGAGCATGAGAGATTGGTTTTTGAAGTTGTGAGGGATTATTGAGAACATTTCGTGGGCTAGGGAATTCAAGTTTATTCTTGTGGAGCAATGTCCTATCTGTTTGAAAGTGTGTTTGGTCAGATTGGAGAGAGTTGAGTTAAGATGTATTCCGTGTGATAGGACATAGACTGAGAGAAGTGCGGGTGGCTAAGCGAGATGCTTTGATTCTTGAAATTCCATCGGATGTTTTGCGGAAGGAAAAAGATGGAGTTTGTGGTGTTATTGAAGTGGAAGGCTCAGTTTCAAATGGGGTGTCTGACTGTCGTTTAGAATTTATGAGAACAGATTTGATTTTAGACATCATTTGGGTTTATTTGTAACCGTAACTATGGATTTAACTTTTGTGGGCTGTTCCTAATGGAGGAGCATGGAGAACATCATTTTTAAGAAGAATATTCATAGTTTGGTTTTATTCAGAATACCAGAATATATCCAAATTGAAAAAAACAAAACAAAACATAATCTCCCCAAAAACAAACATAATCTCAATTGTAAATTTAATTTACAATCAAAGTAATATTTTGAGATGATGGGATTTAGATGAATATCTAAGGGGAGATACAGCACAACAAAAAGAATCATTTTTAAGATTATCAAAATGATGTAGCAAATAAATAAGTTAATGGAGTGCTTTGAAACTGTTTTTGTTTAATAGATTTGCTGATTTTTTTATTTTTGAGTTTTGTCTATTTTTGAGAAAAATGCAAATAAATTCATTTTTCTTTGATTTTTAGAGCATGGGTTATCAAGATAACAAGACGGCTATCAAGTTAAATTTGCATGCTTGATTATCTGTTTTTTACAGACTACAAGTAATTATCTTCTTTTTAGGAATCTAATCTTTAACCCAATGTAAACTATATTATAAAATTAGTCCTTTTTGTAAGAAAGAGCCAACATATTATGAGATTTCTAAGTAGAATGCTTAAAAGGAAAAGATAACTTCAAGTTTGAGAATAATATCTTGCACTTATTTCTCAGTAAAGCCTAAAACTACACACTTGGTGATTTATTTAATTAATATTATTTAGCATTCCTCACTATTAATACAAAAAAAAATAGATAAATTTTGAAAGAAAGCATCAAATCTCTTTTGCTGTGTTATTGATAATCGAAAAGCTGACTGTTTAACAGGTAGTGTGAATGATAAAACTGAATTGATTAACTAAGCAAGATAAATAATAGTAGAATATTATGAAATCAGTTCTTTTAGTTAAAAGTGCAATCTCTGGAATGTTGAATAGCCTTCCAAAATAGGCAACAAAAC
>Ga0302271_10004368_pt1 | contig 11343 bp, 8 predicted proteins | sample III_Bog_N1_1_FD_198767 | JGI IMG/M metagenome (GOLD analysis project Ga0302271, IMG submission 198767) | Peat permafrost microbial communities from Stordalen Mire near Abisko, Sweden - III_Bog_N1_1 | ecosystem: Environmental > Terrestrial > Soil > Wetlands > Peat | place: Sweden: Abisko... | reverse complement strand
GTTTACAAGTGCAATTCGGGAAGAGCGTGCCGATTCAAGAACTATCTGAGCTTCGTATTCACTCAATTTCAACGTAGCCCATAAAGTGGGAGCAATAATTGGCAAAGAGGCTGAGACTCCGGCTGAAAAGTTATTATCAACGCCAAACTCTAATACAGTAGGAGTCCCGTTAAATGATATAACCGATTTCTGGTTTTTTAGATTCCGGGAATAAGTCCCCGATCCACTTATTGTCGGGAACAACCCTGCAAGTCGTTCTTTTTTGCTATAATCCACTCTCGTAATTTCCTTATTAGCCACTTTTATGGTAGGACTCATGCTCATGGCAATTTCCAAAGCTTTTGGCAGCGAAACAGTCAGTGTATCCTGCGCATTTAACCCTACAAATGGTAGCATACAAATCATGGCTGCTACCATTACATTCTTTGTACTATTATTTTTCACAACTTTATTACTAATTAATGATTAAATATTAATGAATGGATAATATTATTTAAACAGATATTTGTTAATCAATTTCGAGACAAAAGTACCCCGTTTACTCCGATTGGACAATTAAATATCGATGAAATCAACTTTTTATACGATGAACAAATGAAATTTCGTATTGAAAAGCTCAAACAGGTAAATTATCCTGATTCATTTCACGATATAAAAAGTTTAAAAATTCTGTTATTGTTGTTTATTAGTTATTTCTGTAATCGAATGCTCCTTCATGTATTGTAATCCTTTTTCGTTGGCAATTAAATGAATCATCAAGTCGATAAAGAATTCTATCAATCGTTTCTTGGTGTATTTCTTTGGTGATTGTTGCATCAACTCAAAATTATTTTTAATCTGAATGGAGTGAAACAACGAAATTAATTCAACATCCAGGTCATCCCGATAAAAACCCTCAGCGATCCCCTGCTTTAAATTTAGTTCAAAACCTTGTCTGATTTCGCTTCTTCTAAGTGACTCATGCTTTTCGAAGACTTTTGGATAGTATTTTTCTAAATCGAAACACATCGACAACGATTCGGATTCCAATGTTTTTTTTATTTCCTTTATGATGAGGATTAATGAGTCAATCGCATTCTTATTTCTGAAGAGTTTTTCAAATTTATCGTAATTATTTTTAGAATTAAAATTCAAGACAGCATCGACCAAATCTTCTTTCTGTGGAAAATGAATATAAAATGTTTTTTTTGAAATATGTAATTCCTTGCAAACATTGTCGATGGATACACTCCGTATTCCAAATTGTTCAAATAAGCGACTGGCAACTTGTATAATGGTTTCTTGTAGTGCTTCCATAGAGATTTATTAAATTCTGTGCAAAATTATGAAATATATCTGTGATAATACAACAAATCGAATCATTTTTCAATACTTAATTAAAAAATAATTCTATAGCTTTGACATACAACATCATGACACAAGACAAACGGAAACTATATTTAATTAGAAGTTTTCTAGTTTCCGATTAGGAATAAAAAAACCCTGAATATCAATTCAGGGTTTTTAAGTTATTTATTTCCGTATCTTATTAATAAGATTCATTTTATTCTCATAATCTTTTTTCTTCTGCGATTTTGCTCCGTATCCATATCCATATCCATACCCGAAACTTTCATTGGTCCCGTTTAAAACAACTGCCATGCCGTTGAGTCGATTATGATCGTATATTTCGTTAATCAGGCCACAGGCTTCACGAGGTGTATAGTTTTGACGTGATACGTAAATAGAGTTATCAACTAACCGGTTTAGCAAATATGTATCCGAAACCAACCCGATAGGTGCTGAGTCAACGATGATATAATCATATTTCTCTTTTAATTGTTCAAACAAACTATCCAGGCGTTGATTCATGATTAATTCCGCCGGATTCGGTGGTACGGGACCTGCCGGTATGACATCTAAATAAGGATGTAAGTTCGATGGAGTAATGATATCGTTCATGGTGTAACTTTCATCCGATATATACATGGTAATTCCACGTTCTTTGGATAAATGCAAGTAATCTCCAAGCATTGGGCTACGTATATCCAACCCAACTAATACAACCTTCTTTTTCATCAACGCAAACGACATGGCTATATTTATTGATGTAAACGATTTTCCTTCCCCACTGATACTTGAAGTGATTAAAATTACCGGGCTTTCTTTACCAGCCAGCATAAACTGCAGGTTTGTCCTGATAATCCTAAACATCTCTACGATTGGAGTAGTCTTCCCTTCACGCACAACAACTACATCCGGTTCCTTTTTAATTCCGATAGAACCTAAATAAGGCACTTTAACCAATCGTTTCAGTTCTTTGCTATCCAATATCTTATTGTTGAGCATATCGAGGATATAGATATATACCAATGGCAATACTAACCCAAAGATGAGCGCCATGAGATAAATCATCATCCTTTTTGGTGAAACAGGAGCTAATGTTGTATAGGATGCATTTATAGTTTTTGCCGAAGGGATGGTACTTGCCAGGCTGAGTTCGTTCTCTTCCCTTTTCTGCAACAGGAACAGGTACAATTTCGATTTGATTTCCTTTTGACGGATGATTTCAGTCAATTCCCTTTCCTGAGTTGGCACACCGTTTATTCTGGATGTAAATTGGCTTGTCTTACCCAGAACATCTCTTTTTGCAATTTTCAAACCATCTTTAATACTTCCAATACTGACGATGATACTTGTTCTCAACTCTTTTAATTGTTGTTCCATTTGCATCAGGACAGGATTTTTCTCATTGGTCGTACGCAGGATTTTCATCCGTTCCAATAAAGCCTTGTTGTATTCCTGCATTAACAGGAGCAACGATTTATCTTCAATTCCTAAATTTGCAGGGACTAAATCATATTGATGTTTATTATCTTTTACATACGCTTCAATATAACTCACCAGGTTTACCTGGGTTTCAAGAGCTGCTAATTTGGTATCGTATTCACTTGCCGATTTCAAAAAGATATCTGCATCGGTGGTAATATCGGTCAGCTTATTTTTCTTCTTATAATTTTCAACATCCACTTCCACGTCCGACAATTCAGAGCCAATCAGTTTAATCCGTTCTTGTATGAAAGCTGCCGTACTGGTCGCGATCATATTTTTATCAATCACGGCATCCTGATTGTACACTTCAATCAATTTTTCCAATATCACTTCCGATTTTTTTGGACATGCCGAAACGGTGGATACATTAATGGCATTGGCTTTCTTATTTACTGTGCTCACTTTGATGGCACCACAATAAGCATCAATCAGGCTACGGGTTGAATACGAAACAATTTTAAATGTTTCATTTTTCTTAATAGGTAGGATTTGTTGAAATTTAAACACACCAACAGGAGTTTTAATTTCTTTTGCCAGGTCGGCCATCAGATACCGTTGTGAGAGTATACCATATTTGAAGTCAACCTGATACCCTTCATCTTTCCTCTGCAGTTTAAATGAAGCTACTTGTTTCATGGTATCATTGAACATGAGGGGCGTAACTAATTTCACAGGAGTCAACGGGTAAATCTCATCGAACCGGAATCCATGTTTTTCGTAATATTCAGTTTCAATGGCGAGCGATTTAATGACATTTGTCATTAACGACCGTGAAGACAATACCTGAATCTCATCCTCCACTTCTTTTGAATTACCCGACAATCCTCCCAATCCATCGAGCATGGACATATCAATTAGCCCACTAGTCGATTTATCTTTACGGATTAAGATGGTGGATTGAACTGTAAACTGGTCTTTTGTAACTTTCAAATAGAAATAGGCTATTACAAAACAAACTACAGCTGAAATCAAAAACCAATGCCATTTCTGAAGATATTTAATTAGTATCTCTCTAATATTAATAGTTTCAATATTTGACGATTTTAAGGTTGGTATATTATTTTCCATGCTTCTAAAATGCTGTTTTAAACTAAATGTATTGAATTGAGTTAATTTGGGATTATGGTCTTGTTATCGAAAATATCACAGCAACTACAGTGGCTATGGTTGATAAGGTTGACAAATAGAGTGAAGTATTTTGAGAAGCTACTGACTTAACCGAATTTGGTTCAACATAAATGACATCATTTTGTTGCAGGTAGTAATACGGTGACCTGAAGACCTCATCGGTGTTCAAGTTCAACCTAACAAATTGCAACTTGCCGTTATTTTCTCTGGTGATCAAAACATTATTTCTTTTCCCGTAGATAGTCATATCACCGGCCAATCCCAATGCATCCAACACTGTAACGCGCTCGTTGCTGATTGAATACTGACCCGGACGCAACACCTCCCCTAATACGGTCACCTTATAATTCAAGAATTGAAGGGTCACGATGGCGTTCTTCAGATAGGGCGCAAGTTTGTCGTTAATCAATTTAATGGCCTGCGATTTCGATAACCCAACCAGCTGGATGGTTCCGATGACCGGGAAATTAATGTTCCCGTTAATGTCCACTAAATACGATTGCAAGGTAGGAGCCGAATACAACTGATCGGTACCGGGAGTTGCATACGAAACCAATGGAAGGTTAAAGGGTGCTACTGCCAACGGATCCAAACCGGTAACAGTGATTGAAAGCATATCTCCGGCGCAAATCCGGGCTTCATGTATTTTGTTAAATTTCTTATTAATTGAGTCTGCCGAGTTTGAATTTAAACCGTTGAAATAAGCAACATCTTTTTGAGTCGCGCAACCGGTTAAAGCAAGTATCATAACGACAAAGGGAATAAAATAGATTTTCTTCATGTAAAACATTGTTTTAAATAACATTGAGAACTATTGCATTTTATTGAAAACAGGAGGGTGCTCTATTACTTAGTTTCAGTATTTTCTGATTTCATTCAAAAAGTCAGGGACAAAAGTACCTAAATCCGAAACAATATCCAAACCTAACGAGCAGAATCCGAAAAATATTTTTAAATAATTATTGTAAACTATGGTTAATTAATATCCTGGTTGCTGATTTTCGAATCCTTAATAATCTTATTTACTGATATTTGTTTCAATATTCATTAAATATTCTTATTGATATGAAAATTTAAAATAATTCTAACAAAGAACGAAAAAATGATGAAAATAGTATATCATTCTCTGAGAATAATAAAATAAATTATCATCAATTTAATACAAGCAACGATTCAAACAAACGGGAGAATGAGAAAGGAGAGTGAACTCAAGAATGAGAATGATGGAACAAGAATGATGCAATGTATTCTATTTTCCGGTTGACTGGACCGTTACATACAACTCCATCGACTGATGGACCTTAGGTAGCCATGATTAGTGTCCATCCCTTGAATTCAAATCACACCTGATTTTGATTCATTCTTTGCAATTCATTCAACCGGCATTCGTTTTTTATTTCACTGCCATTCATCCACTGTATCCAGAGTTTTCAAAGGGGGTATAGAGGGGGCAAAGAGAGGGTTCAATGAGGTTAACCTATCCTTACCCTCTCTTTGCCCTCTCTTTGCCCTCTCTTTGCCCTCAACCAACCCCGACTATATACAGAATTAATACTGAACAAAAAACGACACAATTCAGTAGATTCGTACTTAAAAACAGTCAGCAACATCGTCTCATTTTCATTCCAACCGGAATTTTCAGATACGAATTCTACCAGTCGGAAATGTGAACCGGGATGAAAAGTTTTGGATGTTGAAAAAAACAGAACGAATCATCTGAAAGTCGACATTATAGCATGACTATAATTTAAGTAAAAGCACTGAAAAAGATCTTGAAAATTTCAGTTATAGACGGATGAATACTTTGAACTGTACACTTGTAAATAATATCAGGAAGTAGCTGCTCACCAAAGTGAGCACAGGCACATCTGTTCTTGCTAAAACAGAAAGGAATAATATAAAAACGTAAATTATTAAGTTATTTAGTATTTAAATTTTACGAAAAGGATGTTTTTATTTGCATTTCAATACACACCTATGTACCAACAACTTAAGAATATGTTGTATTTTTTTGTACTTTTTTTAAATAATTCTTTCAAATATATTTTGTAAATTAAAAAGAAAACTGTATGTTTATTGCACATTTACAAATCCTATTTTTACAAACAATTCTAATACTTAATGTCATGACGAAAACGATAACATTCAACGAACTTCGAAGAGTAAAGGATGCGCTTCCAAGTGGGAGTATGACCAAGATCGCTGAAGAACTTGGTCTGGAAAAAGAAACAGTGCGTAACTATTTTGGTGGACACGACTATAAGGACGGTAAAAGTTGTGGAGTTCATATCGAGCCGGGACCTGATGGAGGATTAGTCATGTTAGATGATACAAAAATTTTAGAAATCGCTCATCGCATTTTAGAAGGACAGGCATAATTGTAAATATATATATTGTGAAAGCAGTGACACTAAAAATCTCACTGCTTTCTTTTTTTTTATTCGGGATAACCCTTATAATCACGACCGAATTATTTACCTTTACTCAAAATTATAAAAAACAGCATTATCATGCATAAATCGTCTGCTTGCTTATACTGCCAGCGTAACGAATCACAAAAAAGTTTAATGATTGAAATTTGCGATTTGAAAGCTTCAACACTCTTTTTATACAAAGAACAAAGTTATCCGGGGCGTTGAGTTGTTGCCAATAAAGGCCATGTAAAAGAACTATTCGAACTTACAGAAACCGACTGCAATGCTTTCATGAATGAATTATGCAAGGTAGCAGACGCTATGTAAAAGGCTTTTTCGCCGGCAAAGATCAATTACGGGCCCTATTCGGATAATTTACCGCATTTACACTTCCATTTAGTTCCAAAACACGATGACGGATTGAACTATGGTGGAACGTTTGAAATGAATCCGTAAAAGACATTTCTTTCGGAAGTTGAATATGCCGGAATAATCACTAAAATTGCGAATGCACTTTAATGCTATAGTACGCAAGAACAAAGAGCCAGGAATCAAGACAGAAGATGTAGTCTATTAATATGTTACACATTATTCTGTCAAATCTATCAATTCGTTGCATTTATTAAACATGAATAACCCATTTAAAGCCAAAACTATCCTGTTATAAAATGAATTTACCTGAAAATTTTGTCAGACGTACAACTGCCCTGTTGGGAGAGGAATTCCGTGATTTGGAGAAAGCACTCGAAGGGATTGCACCAACAAGTATCCGGGTGAATAACAAGATGGATCATATACCTTCGGAAGAAAGGGTTGCCTGGTGCGAGACAGGCTATTATTTAAAAGAACGCCCGCTCTTTACAGCCGATCCGCTATTTCATGCCGGAGTGTATTATGTTCAGGAAGCAAGCTCCATGTTTCTGGTTCAGGCCGTAAAACAACACTTCCCCGATGCCAGGACCGTACTGGACCTGTGTGCAGCACCCGGAGGAAAATCAACGCTGCTGACACAGGCATTACCCGAAAGCAGTTTACTGGTCAGCAATGAGATTGTCCGGTCAAGGGCGTACATACTGGCCGAAAACCTGATAAAATGGGGTAATCCCAATATTGTAGTCACCAACAGTGACCCAAAGGATTTCCAAGGGTTACCCGGCTTTTTTGATGCTTTAGTGATTGATGCCCCCTGTTCGGGTGAAGGTATGTTTCGCAAGGATGCCGGAGCTATCGGGGAATGGTCGGAATACAATGTCACCTTATGCGCAGCCCGGCAACGGGAGATCCTTTCGTCGGTATGGGATACTTTAAAAACGGATGGCATCCTGGTGTACAGCACCTGTACATTTAACCGTGAGGAAAACGAAGAAAATGTACGCTGGATTTGCGACGAACTTGGTGCAGAAATACTGGGTATGGACTTAAAAGGGAATCAGGATATCACAGTGACTGATTGTGGATACCGTTTTTATCCCCATAAAACGAAAGGGGAAGGGTTTTTTCTGAGCGTATTAAGAAAGAATGCAACAATACAGACGACTCAAAAGAATAAAAGGGACGATAAAAAAAATGTAAAGGTTGTAACAAAAAGCAATGATTTTACGTTCTCATTAAAGGATTCAGCCCGTTGGGTTATTTTCCCGGAAGATAATTTAATAAAAGGGTACGACCGGGACAGGCTGAATGATTTCCTGTATATTAGTAAACAATTGAAATGCATGCACTCGGGCATTTTATTGGGAGAGTTAAAAGGCAAGGACCTGATCCCATCGGCAAGCATGGCGTTATCGAAAGTGCTTGACAAAGAAAGTGTTGAAACTATTGAAGTGGATTACAGGACGGCTATATCCTTTTTAAGAAAGGAAGCCATCACATTGCCTGACTCCTCCCGGGGATATGTACTGATAAGTTTTAAAGGCCAGCCACTGGGTTGGGTGAAGAATTTAGGTAACAGAACAAATAATTTATATCCTCAGGAATGGCGTATCAGGATGAAGATATGATGATGTTGATTGGATGATAAGTTGACAGTATGTTAGTCGAAAAGATATAAAATTGAAATTAAATATGGATCTAGTTTTTTTGGGATCAGGGACATCAACAGGGGTGCCTCAAATAGGATGCAAATGCAATACCTGCATGTCGGCTGATAGCAAAGATAAGCGTTTACGGGCTTCGGTTTTGATAACTGAAGGTAACAACAGGATTTTAATTGATTGCGGCCCGGACTTAAGGCAGCAACTGCTTAAAAACAACGTAGATTCGCTCACAGTAATCTTATTAACTCATGATCATTATGACCACGTGGGAGGGCTTGATGATGTGAGGCCATTGGGCGAGACTCAATTGTATGCCGAGAAAAGAGTATTATCGGTGATACGACGGAATATGCCGTATTGTTTTGTGGATGAAAAATATCCGGGGGTACCATTAATTCAGTTACATGAGATTACTGAAAATGATTTTTTCATCGGCGATTTGATGATTCAACCTATCCGGGTAATGCATGCAAAACTACCGATACTGGGTTTCAGAATTGGGCAAGTGGCCTATCTGACAGATATCAAAACATTAGAAGACCGGTCCATTGAGAGGCTTCAGGGTCTTGATATTTTAGTAATGAGCGCCCTGAGAATAAACAAACACATTTCGCATTTGTCGTTGGAAGAAGCGTTGGAAATCGCGGTTAAAATTGGTGCTCACAAAACATATTTCACGCATATGAGTCATGACATGGGCCTGCACGAAGTTATCAATAAACAATTACCACCCAACATTCAACTGGCATACGATGGGTTAAAATTGAGCATTTGAGATGATTTTTTACTATCAAAGTGAATTTTTAATTATGAAAACATACAAACTAAGAATCTTTCTGCTGGCCTTTGGAGGTATTTTCCTCTCTTCATGTACCAGTTTGTTATACACTTCACTCGATGTATTGCGTCCGGCTAAGGTAGCTTTTGCAACGAATGCCAATGATTTACTGGTTGTAAACAATACCGTAAACCAACCTGCAGAATATGGACATATTACGGACCTGCTCAACCAGACTCCTAAAAACGTGTTGATCAACACGGACAGCTTGTCAATCTTTTGTTTAGGGGCATTGACTGAAGACCTGGAAGGTAAAGATTTCTTTTCGTCGGTACAAATGAATCCAACCTCCATAAATAAAGGCACCGAATTTTTCAGATCTGAGAGCATGACATCTGAAAAAGTAAAGGAATTATGTCAGGAGAAAAAAGTAAATGTAATCCTATCTCTTGATAAAATCAAAGTAAATGATGAGCTGACTGAAGATTACCTGACAGAGACAAGCACCTACTTATCCGTTTTAATGCTCAGGTTCGAAACCTCATGGAGCATTCATTACCCGAATAAACCGGAGGTTAATTCCATTCAATTTACCGATACTGTATTTTGGGAATCGGAATCGTACCAACGTAAGAAAGCAATTAACGACCTTCCCAACAGGAATGATGCCCTGGTGGATGGAGCTTTGAACGTGGGACATAAAACGGTGAATCGTTTCGTCCCATACTGGGAGAAGGTGGATCGTTATTTCTTCAACCCGAAAAACAAGTTTATGAAACAAGGCATGGATTCGGTTTATGTAAAAAACTGGAAGTCGGCCATCAGTATATGGGAAGCGGAATACCAAAAATCTCATAGTGAATGGATTCAAGCACAGGCAGCCAATAATATCGCTATAGGGTATGAAATTACCGGAGATCTGGATAAAGCTCTTGAGTATGCCACCAAAGCTTATTACTCGTTGGGGAAAATGCCCATTATGAATTATGAAACGTTTATCCGCATTTCGGATTACATTCAGGAATTAACACAACGAAAAACAGAACTTGCTACTCTAAAGAAACAATTGGGAGAATAACTGAAAATATATAACTTAAAAACCCTTACAACGATGCTAACACCAACAGATGAAATTATCCTTAAAAAGAGAGGGATTACAGCAAAACAAATTGAAGATCAACTCAACTCATTTGTAACCGGCTTCCCATATTTGGAAATACAGAGCGCAGCCGAACCGGGAAAAGGAATCGTACAGGTTTCAGAACAGGATATTCCTTTTTTATTAAATCAATGGGATGAATACCGGAAGACGAATGCTTCAATCCTTAAGTTTGTACCGGCTTCGGGTGCAGCCAGCCGAATGTTTAAAGATCTTTTTGAATTTATAGAAGGTGTTGATAATGTTCCCGGCAATGACTTTGAACATAAATTCTTTGATGAAATCAAAAAGTTTGCTTTTTATGAAGATTTGAATAACGTTTGTGTACATAACAACGGACATACAATAGACGAACTGATCAGCAACAAACAATTCAAAACGATTGTTGAAAATTTATTACTCGAAAAAGGATTAAATTACGGTGCACTTCCAAAAGGGTTATTGAAGTTTCACTCCTACCCTTCTGAAATCCGTACCCCTATGCAGGAGCATTTGGTGGAAGGTGCACTCTATGCTGCCAGTGATTCAGGGAAAGTCAATATTCATTTTACAGTTTCAAAGGAACATCGTACGCTGTTTGAAAAACACCTTGAAGAGTCTTTACCACAGTTTGAGAAAAATTACACTGTGCAATACAATGTGAGTTTCTCGGAACAAAAGCCATCCACGGATACCATTGCTGCAGATGAGAACAATGAACCTTTCCGTGATAAAGACGGAGAACCTGTGTTTCGTCCGGGTGGACATGGTGCTTTGATAGAAAACCTGAACGACCTTGACGGAGAAGTGATATTTATTAAAAACATCGATAATGTCGTCCCCGATTCATTGAAAGACAGTACCATCACCTATAAGAAAGTCATTGCAGGCATGCTGGTAAATCTGCAAAACCAATGTTTTGGATATTTAATTGAGCTTGAAAACGATTCAATATCGAAAGCTAAACTTGCAATTATTTCACAATTCTGTGAAGTACGGCTCAACAATCATCATCCTGACTTACATTCCTTAACCGAA
>Ga0302271_10004367_pt1 | contig 11345 bp, 11 predicted proteins | sample III_Bog_N1_1_FD_198767 | JGI IMG/M metagenome (GOLD analysis project Ga0302271, IMG submission 198767) | Peat permafrost microbial communities from Stordalen Mire near Abisko, Sweden - III_Bog_N1_1 | ecosystem: Environmental > Terrestrial > Soil > Wetlands > Peat | place: Sweden: Abisko... | reverse complement strand
TCCAGGTGGAGGTAAGTATTTTTTTGAATGTTCGTGTCAAGTAGTTGGAAGCTGCCCATGCGGAATACGTTATCGTTGAGTTTCAATTCTCGTAAGTAGCTTAGCTTTTATGGAATTCAAAAAAAAAGAATATTGAAGTTGATGGCATCATAAGAAAGCAAACAAATGAGGGAAAACTATCCCTCAAAATGCAAGCTTGTTGTTACCATGAGCATGACAGCTTGAAGCATCATGTAATACTGAAATTCAATATCAAAATTAGGTTCATCTTCTTCGTCTTCATCTTCTTCTTCATTTTTCTTTTAATTATTCTTCTAATTCTTCAACTTTTCCAATTTGAAATTATCCTCAAACTTCTTTTTATCCTCCAAGTACATCTCCTCAATATCCTTCAGCAGCACTGGATAATCCTTACTGAGTTCGCCATACGAGAACTTAGGAACTTCTTTTACCTCCCTCTGCAAATCAAAGTTAACATCTACATCTTCGTCATCTCCTTCATCTTCCAAGCTGCTATTACTGTTGATATCCTCATTCTCCGCATTATCCCTTTCCTCTTCCTCCAACATCTTTTTTTGCTTAACATTCCCTTTCTTCACATTCTTCCCAGCATCGCTTTGACTCTTACTCTTCGATACTTTCACAATAGGTATTTTTTCCCGATACTCATTTTTGATTTCTTAAAAAATCGTTAGTAATTCTTGGAACTCAAACTTCTTATCATAAGTGAATTAAGGCTTGCATGTTGTCCTGCATATATTCTTCGTTGAATCGGAAAGATTATTGAAAACGGAGTAGACCTCAACTGGTTTCATTTTCCTTAAAATCGTTCGTATTTAATTCCCAGCTGGATCATTTTTGATATCATCCATGAAGATCTAATGCGTCGTGCAATCTACCATCGCAATACCAAAGGAATGATCTGTTTCACTCTCCACAACGCACATCAGGTATCTTGCGTTGTAATCCTCACTGTTATCAATATAATCTGTGTAAGTACCCTTAGTGATTATCTAAGTTATCTCTCGCTAAATTCAAAAACAAAACAAAGAATACATCAACAAAATAATCCCTCGTAAATTACCTGAATTATCTCACTTTCCCTAAATCCTTTACCTTAATGATGTCCTATTCATTAGCTTTTTCTTCTGAATGCTCAATTTAATCCACAACAACGCATGATTTCTGTGCTTTTTCGAGCAATTCCTTGACAAAGAACTTAAAAGAATTATCGAAGATATTTGTTATCGGTCGTTTCCCCCACATTGAGACTTAGCAATCAAACAGCCTTTTCATCAGCAGTGCATCGTTGAAAAAGCACATAAACACTCGCCCAAACCTAAAAAATACAACTTTATCATAGTTTTTCGATTTTGTTCTCCAGTACTACTAAAACACTCTGGTTTCTTTCTTGAGCTCTTGTACAGGGATAAACACAGTAGAACTGTCGTAATGTGGGTCACTTGGAGATCGTCCTTTCGCATCTTTTATGAATTCCTTAGTTAAGTAGTAAGGTAGTTCATATTACTCCTCAAGATTTTTCTTTCCTTATTCTTTCTAGACATCTATGAGTTCACTGTTTTTGAGCTGTAAATCATCGTCTTATGGGTTGTCCTAAGACTCTTCTTCTTCATTTATCTTTTTACGCTTGTTAGTTTTAGTTTTTTTAGTTTTATATTCGTCTTCAATCTCCATCTTGGAGCCTTTTTGATTCTTCCCCTTGTTATTCTTCTTTGCAACTTTTTTCATTACTTTCTTCCCTTCTTCAAATTCATTCTCATTCTACTCCTTTTCTTCCTCATCCTCCTCATTTTCATCTTATTCTTCTTCCATTCCATCTTATTCACTGCCCTTTCCTTTCTCCGATATAACCCTCTTTATCATTTTCTTCTTTTGACTCATCTCCAGCTCTAATTTCTGATCCCTCTCCTCATCAATTTCTTCGATCTTCACATCAACTTCTCCACCTTTTGACACAAGAACTCTCTAATTATCTCCAGTGTCTTCTGAATCATAATCCTCCATCACAGGCTTCTTTTCTGTAATCTTCGCATTTACTTCTTTATTGCTACTAGCTTTCTGAGTTGCCGATTATGGTTTAGTTGCTTTCTTCACTGAACTATCAGGACTCTTTTTATTCTTGATTTACTCCTAATCGGTATCAATATCTTCATCTTCAAGTGGATTCTTCTTTTTAGTTTTACTTGTGACTCCTGTCGAGCTCACTTTACTGATAGGTCTCGTTGTCTTTGGAGCCATTACAAAACAAACAGCCCTTAAATATTTTTGACTTCTTTTTGTTATGGGTTAAATGCAGCGAAATCGAGAGAGGAATGTGAAAATATGATATTTTTTTTTCAGATCTTAAGATTCCACACAATTAAACAGTCTCTCTGTCTCTAGATTAGTCGATTTTTGATGAATACTATTTCCCTGCCCGTCTTGCTTATTATCAGCATATCAAATGTATTAGGAAACTTAAACTTTTGTTTTTTTAGCGGGAAAAATATTAACAAAACATAATGGAAAAATCCCCCGATTTTCTGCCAAAAAAAATTATTTTTACTTGTCGAATTACATTTCATAACAACAAGATTCATATGGAAATTTTCATTAAATACTTTTTGATAGCAACAATCTCTTAACTAATGAAGCTTCTACATGAAACCTACTTCAAGCCTGTTCTGTTTTGTTAGCTTTCTCTTCCTTTTCTTTATTTGCCTTTTATTCAGCTTCTTTCTTCAATTTTTAATCAGCCCAGAGCTTAATCTAGTTCAGCAATTGCCTAGCAACGGGATCTGTTCGGAAGTGATTACGCACAGGCTCAATGAGCTTGTTCAATGCGAGACTTACAGCTGGCTTCAAGTCAGCAGGATGGAGGTTTCCGGCTGAATAGTCAACTTCAAGCTCCTCATATGAGTTGTAAGTACTGTGAGAATAAAAGTTTCAATAGTTTTGTAAATGAATTCCAAAGATTCGTATAAATTAAATGTTTTTGTGTTTTTTTTGTTTGTTTTACATATCTCCACCGTTTTCCTTGAGTCTCCGAATTTCCATCTTGGAAGCGGATGGGAAGATGATCGTCTTGCAGTAATCCATGATTGGATTCAAGAATTCACCTTTTTCATTGTAGACCTCCTTTGGCTTGCAGTATGCAATATTGATCTTCCTGATGACATCGCTTTCTGAATCCTCCATGAAAATAGCTGAATCTGGGTCACTCTTGCTCATTTTGGCTGCTCCTTCCTTCAAACCGCTGAGCATATCTGTAGAATTGTATAAGTTATTGATCAGATCAAAGAATTAGTTTTTTTTTTGTACAATGTGAGACAATAACTGGAGTGTGCAACTAGGGTTTAGTCTTGGCATATTCTCTTGCGAGCATGTTAACTTTACGTTAATCTAACCCTAACGAGCAGATGTCAGCGTGTAGGTAGAAAATATCATTAGACTGCATGGCAGGATAGAGTAACTATGAGACAGCTAGCTCATCACTTTCAGCTCTTCCCATGATTTACGAGCACTTTTTCATTCTCGTAATGTTGATATTTCTCGTAATATCGATGACTTGCAGCCAATATTCGTTCGAATGGTTATTGATTTCGTCCGATGCCCAGAGGAATTTTACATTATGCATCTTCATACCAGCAGCCTTCCAAATTTCCACGAAGTAACGACCAACCACACGGATCTTATCCAAATCACCTAAGAAAAGAAATTAAAGTAAAGTGAATTTTATAATTTCTTTAAACTGTTTGCTTTTTACCATCCATTTTGTTGTTGAGGAGAGCAAACAAGTCGGCAATCCAGAATATGAAAATACATCCCGCATCGACGAGCTTATTCACGTTAATCGCACGCAGAATACCCTATGCAATGTGCATTCTGCCTGATGGTTCAAAGCCATCATAGCAAATAGGGTATTGCTTATTTTAAAAGAGAGTCTTGAGCTCTTCTTCTTGGATGATCTCCTTTGCAAAACTCTTCACTAAATTTACCTTTTCATCGACTGAGAGTCTAACAAGACAAGGTAAGATTAACTCAACATCATCCAATAATCTCTAAATCAAAAGCACACTCATATATGTATTTGTATTATTTACCTGCTTGGTTGCGGGTCGTAGAGAGCATTTAGATCTTTCTAAGGTGGAAACGGCTGTCTTAAGCTAGCTAATTTTTCCTTTTTCTCCGCCTGCTTATCGCTATCTTTCTAGTGCAGGTTAAACGCAATCCCACCAGTTAAGGGGTTCACTTTGATGTCCATTTGTGAGGAATATATTTTTAAATTTTCTATTTTTTGTTGGGTTTTTTTCTTTGGAATAAATCAATCCTTAGAGTTTTAGGGATACTTAGGAGTAAAAATGATCCTTTGTTTGCTATGGCAAACGCTTTCCAGCAAGACTATATCCCTCACTAACAACAGCGTTTTACTCCTAAATAATATATGTTTTGACAATGAAAGCAAGAAATCATAATGGCAGAATTATTTTTTTTATATGTATCTGTAATTGTTTTAAAAAGTTCTACATAAAAATACATTAGTTATTAATTATCCTATTAGAAACCCCCTCATTCTTTTTTTGAATTCCTAAATAAACTATTATTAATAAACCAATTAATCAAGGCTTTATTTGATGTCAATGCTTTTTACCAATGGAAGGAATTAAGAACATTAATTTTAAAACTGAGTTTATTAATTTAAAGACAGATTCTAATATTTCAACAGAGACAGTATTCGAATCACTTTAAATATCAAGTAACTATACCTAAAACTAGTCATAATTGTCTCTTAGATTGTTTACAGCTATCGCGTGAACGTAAAATATAAATAATCTAAACTTTTCTTTAATTGTTTGGTGGTTGTTGTAATTTATTTTTCCCCAAGAGGTTTTTTGAAATTGTTTTGGATTCTCAAAACGAAATAGATATGAAAAATACTTTCGAAATCTCTTTCAATGCAGCTAATAACTTGCAAAGTAGAATGTATTCAAATAGAGGAGGATAAAAAGACATGGATCTAATACCGCATACCAGACATATCTGCAAAAAATCAACTTCAATTGAAAAATCTATGTCACCAAGTGTGGTATCTAGCACCTACAAAACCCCTTGTAGCGATGGATTCCTAACTCGAAATCTTTAACTTATCAGTCTATCTGAGTCCACTTGCACATCGCCAACAGGGAAACAAGAAATCTAAGCACCTCAATCATAAAATTTATTCCATTTAGCTGATTTCCCTCGAGTAACTGCAAGATTATCTCTCAATACATTATAACTTCCACTGAAAAAAAGTGCCGTCATCAATAGCGTCTACAAGCTTCAAGAAAACGAATTTGAACGCAAAGGAAAATTAACGAATAAAACTAGTAATTTTAATATCCAAGAGCGTGTGGAGGATGTTCAATTGACAAATGAAAGTATTACCAAACAAAATTGGCATAACTCTCCAAACAGTGGTACCAATAATCAACCAAATATTTGCTCGAGCAATCTGATTATTTTTACTAAAACAAGCTCACCGTTTAATAATAAACGACTTCGCTAGAGTGAGTCAACAATTTAAGCCTAACCAGTAAATCATATGCCTCTGAAGAATAGTGAAATTGTTGAGAAATCAACCCATCACTTTCGCAGCAGTTTCAATTCGATGAGTATTGATAAAAAAGTTAATAATTCTCTCAAAAAATCATCCAATCTCGCTATCGACAGCAACTAAAATGAAAACATCATAACCAAGGACAAGCTTAATCCTCCAAAGTTAAAGCAATTCCCTCAGAATATCCCAAGCTACCTTTCAAGCCACAACTCTTCAATTTAAATACAAGAAAATAGCCCAAAGGATTTGTAAGTTTCTTCAAGATATCCAAATAAGAGTTCATTTAACATTCTGTTTTCGTAAGCTGATCAAACAGAAAGCCCAAGGAAGTAGCAGATAGGGGATAATACATCGAGAAATAATATTTACAAGCATAAGAGTTTTAGTTTCAGTACAATTAATACATAAAAATTAGCAAATTTAATGAATAAATCAACATTTAAGCCATAAGACATTGAAGATCAAGAAAAAAGATAGAAATAAAGAGAATAGTAATAATGGAGTCCAGGCGGTGTAATGCTTAGACAGCAAGCTATTAGAAAGGCAAATGCAGGGGAGGATCATTTCTTTGATTATTATTTGAAGGAATTTCCTGAATTGACCTAACCGAAATAACCAACAAAAGTTCATAAAAAATGTTCTTTTTTTATTAGTTCTACTGAATAGCCTAATCAATTTTAATTAACTTAAACTGTAGCATCTGCTGGTACCATCAGTTCCTTACCAGTGCAGCATCAGTTCTTGAGTTCTTAAATTATTAATATTGATAAAAACTCTAAGAAATCCATTCACTAAACAGCCTCCAAAGCAGAAATCGCCAAATCAGCTACATTATCTGCATTTACTGCTCCGAATCTGCCAGATCAATTGCAGCCAGAATTGTCCTTTAAAAATTCTTCAATGGCTTCAAAATTAAAAACAACATTAACTCAACAACCTCGTCTTGAACATAGGAAATCTGTTAATTTTCTCTTCAACAAGGAACAAGTTATTCAAGAATCACCTCAAGTCAATGAGAATCTCTTCTCTAAAAAACTAAATTTAGCTCAATTTATCTAGGACGGATAATCTCAAAAAGGAAATTCCCCTGAAAAATTTCATTCATGCCAACCATCAATTGCAAAGAAATCTCCTTCTTTACCTAAATTCTAGCAGAACATTCTTCTTACCGAGAAACAAACTCAGATTCTTTAAGAAAAGAAAAAAGAATTTCTTTATCACATCTCATCAGGTGTGAAATCAACCAAAGGATAATTAATACCTGGAATACATCAACTATCTAGCACACAGGAGGATAATTATTCTCATATTCTAACAATCGATCAAGAAACTAAGTAAGATAATACAAAAAGTATGAAGTATATCCTCTAAGAATTGAGTGAATCAGATAGACATGAGGGATACTAGAAACAACAAATTATTGACTCCAAAATTGATGAAAGAAACAGCAGCATAAATAATCACTGGGAAGATCGCGAAGGTTTATGGGAAAAGGTATCGAGAGCAACCTTGAAAATATTGAAAGGATCTGAAAATACAGCGTAAATATTTCAAGAAAATCAATTGAGTGTCTAAATGTTGTGCTTGCTATTACGGTAAATCTATGACTCCAATGCAGAGGACAAATATTTGCTTGCGAGCATGAAAATCCAGGGTTGGAATCCATTATCCAGTGCATAGTTCTGTGAAACAGTTTGCAGTGTTCTTCAGAAAAATTTCAATGTCGATCAGCACGCAATTATGAAATTTTCTGCTTTATATGATGCATATCACAGCGATAAATGGGAATTCGCCGATTACTTTGGAGACAAGGGGAAAATCAAAGAAATCTCTTTATATTTCTTTTAGTTAACGCACAGAGACAGTGAACTCTCCAATGCGATGCGATTACTTGGATTCACTGAGAATCTAGCAGCAGAATGTCTTTGGGAGATAATTATCTAAGAGAATTTGAAATTTAAGTAGTATTTTAGAGTAGTTAGAGAATTCATGAGTGGCATAAAACGACTGCGAATCTCGAATACAAAGTTCTTTAAAGCTATTCATATTTATCTTAAAGGAGCGATGAATAAGTTGAATGTTGATTTTATGAGATAAAATAGAATTTTCTATCTTCTTGAACAATTCAGACATTTAATTGTACTTCCTCGATAAGAAGACTGCATTCTCGTTGAAAACTAAGAGATTCAACAGCAATAAGAAGATGAATCATAGCAGTAAAAGCAGCAAGTTGTTGGTAGTAGCTTTAATTTAAACTAGAAGAAGAAAAAGAATAATAGTCTTCAGGCAGTTTTCTCATAGAATGGTGTAAAGAATAGCAATCAGAATTAAGAACGTAAAACAAGCAGCATAGCAGGAGCATTGATAACCAATATGACTCTGAAATAGAAGCCTGTAGAGGAATAAGAATCAGTACTTAGAAGCACTGTAATGGACATTGAAGCAGAATTACTGGATTCTGTGAAAATCAAGCATGCTTTTGTGAGATTGCAAAAGAAAGGCAAACACAATCAAACATTGAACATGTATTTAGCTGAGCTCGTGTTGGTATTCTGCTTAAATGACTACGAGGATTGTAGTTACGGAGATGTTTTAACGCAAGAGAAGCTTGGAGGAGTGATACGGATGTGCGAGGAATTTATTGGTTATTTTCAAAGAGCTCTAATTAGTCAACTAAACAGACTCAAAGTTTCAGAATATTTCATTAAGGATACACAATCGAGACTGTACTATGTTAGCGTTTACTTGAAGAGATAGCAAGTACTCAATAGAATCAAAGGGGATACTGCAAATCTTAAAAGTAAAGCAGAAACAGTTTATCAAAGTTTGAATGGAAATGCCTAGAAAAATTATCTCCTCGGCTGCTATTATCTGTGGGAATGTGTAAACATGGAGGAGTTAATAGTGAATCTCTGCGGATAATATGAAAAATGGAGTGAAAATAATAGATAAAGTATTTTAGGTAAAGGAAAGAAGGTCGCAACGGAGCTATAACTTATCCTAAACTATGCTTTTCCTTCACCGCAATTCAATGGAATAAGCAGTGATAAATCTAAGGTGATGCGTGATCGAGATTAATTAATCCCTTAATTCATCTCAGCATATGATTTCTAGGCATACATTTTTTCGCATAAGCTTGAAAAATAATTTTTCTCGGTGATAGAGCAACTTCTGTAGGGATCCCTAGATTCGTTGCATCCATCATTAACTAACGCACTTATTACTTAGTTTAGGTAATCGCTTTCAATAATGGTACTTTATGATCAAATAAATCAGGAAAAAGCATTATTAGACAAGATTTAGAATTCCAACAATTAAGTTAACGCTAAGAACATCGAGAACATCAAAAATAATAACTCAGAAGCTTAATTTGAATCTCAAGGTCGATATTTAGATGAAGAATCCAATGAATTCTGAGAATGTTGAAGAGAGGATCATTTTGTTTTAACACTAGATAAAAAAACGTGTGTATTTACTAATATAAAATAATTTTTCCAGTATTTGTGATTCAAAGATTTGCATAAAGAAGTAATATAAATTGAATTATTTACCTATCAATAAGATTGGAGTTATCAAATTATCTTTTTGAATCATCATCTCTTCTCACATTTACTACTAACTTTTTAATGGAAACTTATAAATAAAACTAGCATTCACAACTACACCTATGCATAACTACATATTTATTCATATTCTGGATATTTCCAAGATGTTTCTTTTATCAAAAAAGCAAAACCCAAAATTTCTGCCTTGTTTATTCTATTTTTTCTGTTTATTTCTTATTGAAAATTATAGATTCTCGAAATTTACAAATTCTCTAGAAATGATTAAGTATTACTAACAATAATAATACCATATAATTAAACAAATTGTACTAGTTATCTTTATCCATAATATTTCTTGGAATGTGTCTATCATCATGGTAGCTGAGGTTTTTTGAGAGAGATTTCATATTTTTCAAGCTACTTGATGAATCCTGTGTTTGGTCCAGCAATTGGTCTCTTTTATTATATTAACGCTAGAGCTTATTTTAGAGACATCCCTTGTTTCTTCATAAGATAAGCTAAAATCAGGGAAGCACTGCGAGATACTCCAGCAAAGCAATGAACTAGCACATTTGTCTCTTGAAGCTGCTATTCAATAAACTCAACTCCTTCATCGAATGAATGACTGAGATCAAATCCAGGGTGATCTTCGGCTTCGATAACTTTGTTCTTGATAGTCGATGGGTTATAAACCAATTATGTGCCTGAAGCAACTGTTAGGACTGCTCCAATCTTATCAGCATTCTCGGTCTATACTTCTTCAGCTGACCATATGTTTCCTAAGTAAAGGTTACCTTTCAAAGAACTTTCAAGACACACGCGATGAATCAAGTTTTTATCTTAGCCGAATATCTCAAACATACTTACAATAAGCACAGGTTAGTTTTTATTCTTTATTTTTGTTTTTTTGCGTTTTTTTTTGGGGGTGATTTACACAACTTTTTGCTATTAATTTAAGAGAAATTGGTTTGGGCTTTAGAGACTCAATTTCAATAGACAGCTTAGAGTATTCAGTCAATAATTATCCTTCTTAATATGTGATGTGAGACACTTTTTACCTTTTTCGAAGCAGAAATCTTAGAAAAAATATATGATGCAAGATTCCCTACAAGACCAGTCTTGAATAAATTTAATCAAGAATTTCCCACTTGTAAAACTATTGTGTGTATATGCGTGTAGTTTTGTTTTACACTGAGATGACAGTGATTCAGTTTATTCCAAACTAAAAAATACAAAAAACTGTTATTTTTTTTTATTAATTTGTTTAATTTAAATAATTTCAATGCAATTGTTACTCTTTTTAACTATCTTATGAGCAACATCTAACTAAACATACAATATAGCATTATTATGTTGTTTTAGTTAACCATATTTACTTATTATTTTGTTAGATCAAACCATCTTGTTACAATCTATTTTAAAAAGATCTTCTATAAAAGAGTAGAAAAATCAATAATCTCTTTATCTACTTTAGTCATCTTTTTGCCATTAGATTTCATAATTACTAACTTTTGTACGTTTGTATGAGGTGTATGTGTGTCTTGAGAGAGAACAGAGAGAAAATGGCAATTACTCAAGAAAGATAAAACATTTCACTCTCTTCAGTTTTCCTTATTTTTTTGTTGATTAAAGAAGATTTATCCTCTGAGGAATAGCGATATTGAGTGAGATAAAGAACGGATACATAAACTTTAAAATTTAAGATGAGACCGAGCATCCCTTACTCACCACCAAGCAACGTTGGTCTTCAACTACCTCCTTACTAAGTTGGGTACAGATAATAGAGGTTAGGTATGGGAAATCCTTCATCGCAGTAATAGCTTATGAGCTATCAGAAAACTAAAGGTAAAGGTATCAATGGTGGCAACTTATAATAGCAGATCATTCCACCTAGAAATATGATTCCTATTCCACATTACTCAGAAAATGAATAGCACAAAGATTTCGAATTACCTCATAATCAAAGACAAAAAGTGAATTCATCACTGGGGGACTATTCTACTCAAGGTAAATAGAGGAAACATAAACAATATGAATCATGAGATGGATTTCTCATATTTATTGATTTTTTTTGAAGGACTAACTCCCAAGCAGATCACCTTGCTGGATAAGATCGAAAGCATCAAAAAGTAAGCAATTTCTAGATTCTTTTCTGCAATTTCCTAATAAGCCTACAAATCTATTGATCAATCCTCTTTAAT
>Ga0302271_10004365_pt1 | contig 11349 bp, 9 predicted proteins | sample III_Bog_N1_1_FD_198767 | JGI IMG/M metagenome (GOLD analysis project Ga0302271, IMG submission 198767) | Peat permafrost microbial communities from Stordalen Mire near Abisko, Sweden - III_Bog_N1_1 | ecosystem: Environmental > Terrestrial > Soil > Wetlands > Peat | place: Sweden: Abisko... | reverse complement strand
CTTGATTATTATTATTCTCTGCCACCTCATTAATCTAATTAATCAACTCAGCATCTGCAGCTAGTGGCTTAAGTTTAGAGTTACTAAAATGGAAAAGATAATCTTAACTACTGAGATGAATTTATTTTCTTCTAATGCATTAATCTTTGTAATATTTCACTTAAAACTTCTATTGCTGTTTAGTTATTTCGATACCTTCACCGTGCCGTTTATCCTCCAAGAACTCACCTTAAAAATACACCACACCTTCCGAAACAGGGAATCTAAGCACACCTATGCCATTACGTTTATTATTCTTAAACTCCCCTTCATATATTTCTCTTCCTTGTTTTCTAACTTGCTTACCATAATTTGATTTTTATCCCTTTTTGTACTCACCTTCAAAGCAATTACTCTTGTTTTAATACACCCCTGGGCCATCTCGTAGACCGCCTTTCCAAAATCCATCGTAAATGACTTTTTTCTTTTTATCGGAGAGTTTTCCTTTTCCACTGAACTAATTCATCTCGAATTATCCTTCGAAGACAGTTTTATTCTTCAGAACGCATTTGCCATATCCGTGCATCATGTAGCTAGTTCAGAAAAGGAAGAATTAAGAACCAAATCATAAAAATAATTGAAAATCTATTTGTACGTTTCAGTTTGCCGATTGTAAAGCACTTCACCTTCGTAGAACAGAAATTATGGATGGGAATCGAAATAAATCGTCCCTTCTGACAAGAAATTGTCCACAAAGTTTCCTTTATACAGCATCTGCTTCTTATTGGAGTATTCTCCGTAGCCATTGTATTTGCCTTGGAAAATGTGTCCATCAAAGAAATGGGAATTAGAATACGAAACAGTTGTCATATATGGTGAAAATCTCTAAGGATGTTGTGTAATTGTCAGCTAATTCACGTGCTTAAACAACAATATTCCTTGATGAAACTAATTATTAGTGTAGCCTCCAAGATAACCTAACGAAGGAAGAGCAAATAAACTCAAGTAATCTTGTTCCTTCATAAACAAAGAACTTAGAATATTCGTCAGTGACGCCTACTACAACCCCTCGTTAGTATGCATCAGAAACGGTGCGAAATACATCAAACTAAGCGTAGATTGTTCAAATATCAAACAGGAATTCTCAGTTAGAAATAAGCACTTTCTCCCACCAGGCGAATGCACTATCAAAGGTACGCCTTGCTATCTAACACCTTACGCAACTCCACTGATTTCTCTCCCAAACAAATCAACTTGTAGACTGTTTATCTTCCTTGCACTGCTCAAACATGTTAGCAGCTGCTGGTACACAGACAAATAATTTAACTACAGCGATTCGCTTAAATACGGTCGAAGGATGATATCACTTGATTCAATTTGCTGTTTGAACGCAGCTTTTACTTACTAGAGGACTTCTTTTTCCATTAGCGAAGTCACTGTGTTTCCATCAATCAATCCGTTATCTTCAAATTGCATCTAGATATTCTTACCATCAAGATGTATCTCCAGAGACTTAGTCTTCCCGTTTTTAAACTCACAGAGATAGTACTCATATTAATAGCTGTTATTATCCCCATGATGAGATTAACTATTGTCAAAATTACTGTTGTTTTCATGGTAATTGCTACTTTCAATTTTAAACTGCTTGATAAGAACGCCGATTCCAGTGAGAACGTCAGTTTATTTCATTTTTCGTCTGCTGAGTTAAGGATTGTAAAGTATTATACTATTCTAATTCTCTTCTCTGTAAAACACCAATTAGTCTTTCATATTCACCCATATAAATGTATTTCCACCTGTCAGGCATAACCATTCAGTCTATTGCTATTTTTATTGTTATTATTGCTATTAATTCTACTCTTAATTGTCTTTCTAGTTATTATTGTTATTGCCTAATCCTTGCTGCTGCTGCTGCTGCTAATTTATATCAAAATCTAATATTATTTAATCTTTCTTCTCGAGAAGTCTCTCTAAATTATCTCCTGAATCTTAATTTCTGCAACTTGCTCTCAGCTATTGCAAGAGAAATTAACTTAACTCCTAACTTGTGCAGCGCATTTCAGGATCAAACTCCAAGCACATCTCCAAGCATTTGCAATAAATCTAATAATCACAAAAAAACAAAACAATTAAGAAGCAGTTAAGCTAAAAACAGCAATCCAATTCACTTCAATATCATTTTTCATTTATTGAAGACTTAAATAACCGCTTTTACTTCCATAATATCCTGAGGAATAATGGCTACAGGACATTTTTTATTCTCCTCCTTTGAACCTTCAATTGGCGTAGTTTCTGTTGTATCCTTATCTCCTTTCTAATTCTAGCTATTATTTTAATAATACGCTGCTTTCTCCGCCTGCAGAATCATTTTCAGATGATTTTACTCTTTGAATTTGAATACTTCCTTTAAATACAAGTCCTATTTTGTTTCTGCAGCATTCCCTTGCTACTTATCTTGTTTTTACAATCCACTATTCTACTCTTTTTGAATGATTCTCTAAGAACCTACATTATTCGAAGTTGACTGCTACTAAGACTAAGGCGATATACATACGAGTGGTTTCTAGAATATACTCTGAAATAGAATCACACCAATCATCCACACATCACTCTTAGCTCTGTCAATATTCATACTCCCACTAAATAACTCAGGTGCATATTCTCTTTCAAACTAACCAGACTGCTAATTCGAGTTACTTTCCTTCTCGAAACCAATGTATTCAACTAACACCAGCTAAGAAACTGAAATAATATTAGACAAATACAGATTATTCTCTCTCTAGAACAGCAAATCCGTCCCGTAGTATGCGAATATCCCTGTGAGATCAACTAACTACAAGGCATTCACGATATTAGCGAGTTAATGAATCTAAGCAAATGACAGCTCGAATCCAAATCCGATAACATTCTCAAATGGCTGCTGAAGCACATACCATTATCCTTCTCCTCTGGTTAAGAATCCATAATGTCTCAGACAAAACGGACTTATAACTTTAGCTAATTCACCATTAAGGACTCTAGTTATATCTCTGCTGTTTATTCTAACCAATAAGTATTCTGATTAAGGATTGAATTTCATAGCAATCTTTTCATGTTATGCTCGCTAATTCGATTAACTCTGCTGCTAGTCTCCTTGAAGAGATATAATATCGTCCTCGCTGAAGATAAGCACTTCATCTTAAGATAGTTTGCCTTCGATACTTATCGCGTAATCGGAATCTAATTGCATTGAGAAATATTTGCTGACAGAGGAAGAGGATTCCTCAGTATTAGCGTTGATTATTGCATCACTCCCAAGGGAATAATTATTGTTATTATCTTTGTGGTTATGTTGCTATTATTCATTATGGTTCTATCCCTACAAAGTACCCTCCTCCGGTTACTTTTATTCCTTTGAATCACTTGGTTTCTCCTTTTCTTCTGGTTTCTTTTGTTATTTATCAATCTCCCCTCCATTATTATTCTATTCCTGAATCAGAATATTATTGCTACCTGGCTGATTAATATTATTACTATTTTAAACCAAATACCCTTGCGTTTAAGATTACTGCGACTACTAATGCGATTGCTATTCCCTAGCTTACTTGAAATCCCCTCCTTCTTGACTAGGCTGTAAGGATAGATTATTCTGTGATGCAAAAGACATTGGTAGTGAATATTCAGTTCTTTCTTCGATTTATTCCAGTTATTTCTAAACTTTGAGATAATATGGATTGTGCAGTAGTTGTTCTTATTAAATAAGCTCAAACGATCCTTCCAACGATGACTGCTGCAAGTGCACTGACGAATTCTAAGAAGAACTTATGAAATCTTTAATCGCAGCTGTTTTCTTCGCATAGAAATATTTCAATATTTTATACTGAATATTCGGTAGATTAAATATTCTACTCACATGCTGCGATGCAATAAGCTACTTTAATGACTGCACATCCGTCTACTGCAAGCTCAACTATTAGATATCGATATTTTACTTATTTTTCGCATTAAAATAATCAAAATTACTAGCTAGATTCCCACTGGAATAACCTTTCTCCGGCATAAACAGCACATTTCGTCCGATTGTGATCAATTCATTGTAGTATTCCCTCAACTAAGAGGACACATATTGCAGCTCTGATTTGCTCTTAAGCATCTCGATCTTAGATAATATTGATCTTTTCATATCCTTCACAGAGAACTAAAACAGCTGTGCATAGAATTACTCACTGAAACAAACAACCCCTTCATCAGGTTAGCTATGATTCTGCACTACTCTTGAGGGATTCAATAAAGGATTAGCTCCTCCTTTCTTTTTCTTGTTGGCTTTATTACTACTTTCATTTGATTTTCTGCAAAGTTATTTCACGATTCCTTTCGCTAATTTCAGTTATTCTGGTGTGATCACCTCTAAGACTTTATGAAGGTTTTTTTTAATGAACAAGCGACATATGTAATCCTTCATTAATTCAAACTTACCTCTCTTCAGCAAGGCCTTTAGCAAAACATAACTTTAGACGATGTTTTTAGGTAAAAAGGATGTCCCTCGCATGAGCATCTTAGCGATGAGTAAATTCTCAAACAATGGGAAGTTATTGGTTGATTTTGAAGTTATCACAACGAGCACGCATAACGCTCCAAAGAAATCTCTCTCTTCTTGAGTGAAAACACATTTTGTCAAAAGATAGAAATCATATGCTTCGATTCGATTCAAACATAGCACTCTTAGCTTATCGAGACTTTGTTTGATTTCAGAATTACGAATCTAACATTAGATCTGCATGCTCTACAAATCGTTTCGTTTAGACTCACCAAGCAGTTGAGCTGCTTCCTTGTAGAGACCATGGTAGCACAGTAGACTGTAGTGTAAATGAATTGAATTCTTCTCGCCAAGATCACTTAAGAGAACAAAGCATTTTAACCCGATTTATGCGTTTTCCTCTGCGATTATGCTCTTTTCACCTAGCATCTACACAGCATCATAGTATAATTCCTAAAAAATTACAAATAATTACAAATTTAAATCAATAAAGTTCAACAATTCCTCTTTATTACCTTGAAAGCAGCATGCACCCATATCGCTTCCATTTTCTTAGTAAGCGGTTCTTGCCTAAGAATTGTAGTTTTCACATGCATCCATTCTTCATAGAAATGGATTGCATATGGTGTATTCTCCAATAATTTTTCTTTCTCTGCAGACGAATGCTCTTTAGATTGGTTTTAATAGAAACTCTACATCTCCCCAAGCTGCATTTTCGCGTTGCTGTCATTTTCATCATCGTTATCGCCATCAAGCAAGGTGCTTTTATTGTGAATTTTCGTGAAAAAACTTTAAAATGAATAATACAAATAAACACTGTTGCGGATACCATTATTCTTCATTTTCTTTATCCTCTCTAGCATTCCTTCTAAGACCTTCAATAAATCAACTTTTTCTGATTCTTCCCCTGTATTCAAGCTTTAGATCATTGAACTATTGTCGTGGTTGTTAGTATTGTAGTTTAATCTCGATGTAGAAGGCTGCTATTTTCGTTCAGTGTAGAAGCTCACAAGTTTAAAAAGATGTTCTCCACTGAAATATAAATCCTTTTTGAGCAGCTAATTCAGCTGCTGAGCGTATGTCTACCCAAAGCAATCGAATAACGCTAGCAATAGTTGAAATCCGTTGAGTCGAGGAATCGGAGGAGGCAAGGAATTGTTTGTATGAAACCCAAATAGCATGAAGTTATTCAGGGAGGAGTAAAAAGCTTAGGTTATATTTCCTTGTTGGATTTAGGAGAAATTATGTAATATCTAGGGTAAATAATCCTCTTCTTTGGCTTGGAGAGCGTCTATTAAGTTAAGTTGAAGTTCTCCAGTTGTTTACTTCTCAGAGTTGTGTAGAAAACAAGATAACACTCCTGGGATGGTGCTTCCAGATTATTTAAAAAGTGCTTTTAGCCTATCACCTGCTTGCTTCTACTGCAGTTTATCATTATAGAAGTTATTTATGTATTCTTGAGTATGCAGATCTCTTGTTTTGTAGGTTGATTTCCAATATTTCTCGAGAACTGTATCGTAATTTAGTTCGTTAAGATCGCACATAAATTGTAGCTACGCATAGGGGACAATGTTAGGGCTGCTGACTATCCATAGTCCTTCAATTTCGATTAAGCGGATTTCACTGCCATCGAGATTATTTGCGTTTCCGTTGCTACCAGCTTGATTAGCACGATCTGATTTGATTGGTCCACTCCTAGCTGGAGAAGGCATTCCTTGTGAAGATGGATGACTGAGAAGATTATTGACATTCTTTTAAGGTTGCTGTCGATTGGTAGAATGATTAGATTCGCTTGGTGATTTTGTGTTAGGAAAGGCAATCAAAGGAGGAATATTTTAAGATACTAGTGGTTGTTGTTGTCTTTCAATGTTTTTTTACTGCATTGAATTTTCTGCCATGATATAGTAAAAGTCAGACAAAGCCTTTTGCTTACAGTGGTTTGAATATCAATGAAGATATATGTTGATTTATTGTTTCTGAGCTGAAGAGCTTGGAGTCTCAGAGATTAAGGATATAATTAAAAACAGGGAGTAATATTATTATTAATAACCGCCAATTAATTGCAATAATGACAAAATACAGAGAGGTTTTGGGAGGAAACAAGAAAAGTAGAAATAAGTAATCATGTGAGTGTGTGTGTGTGAGCAGTTTCAAAGATAATTGTGTTGAAGGTTACTATCCAAATTATTGGTTATTATGTCTGCTTGATGTGTTCTCAAAAGGATTTATTATTGTTTATTTACATTAAATATATTAGGAAAACAAAGTAGAAAAAATAAATAAATATCTAGAAAAAGCAGAAAAACAGTATAATAATACAGATATAATCGATAATTGTTTTAGAACGATCGTTGTTGATTGGGGTGTTTGTTAGGATATTAGGTAAGTTTTTTCATAGCTTTGATATCTCTCTCCCTCTCATAAATTCAACTTATTGATTGATTCGTAAGTACTAATAAACGCATTCTACAAAGCTGTGAGTGCTTCTGGTTTGATATTATGGACGATTGATACTCTTGGCTGAGTCGATAAACTAGCTTCAAGTAAGTTTTTCCAATCTAGAAGTGATTCTTAAGGACAATATTCAAAAACCTTATCTAAATCTATAATTCTCTCAAATAACCCAATACTCATCGCTAGCTTGATATTCTGAGTTATCTTACCCGAAACAGGTAAATACTTGTTTTACTTTAGCGCATTCGCAAAGCTATCATGCAAGATATACTCAATACCCGTGAGTTTCTTTTAGATCTTCGAAAACGCTAATGATTAGCTGTCAGTGACTAACACAAACTCCTAAGTTGTCAGCTAATACACTTCAACAAAATTAAGCGCCATATCTTGAATCTGAACAACACCTTGAAGTAATGCATTATCGCTAGTTGAATTCTACCCTAGCAGCTCCATAACTATGCTGTTATTCACAGAAATCTATTATTAAATGATCGATTTCAGTTATGCAGTCATCAAATTAGCAACTTATGGGTTTATTGCTACTTAGTTTTATCTGTTCAATAGTTTGTTATATCGCTTTATACATTCCAGAAGCTACTTCGCTTCATGAAGGTCTTTAGGAATACATAGCTACTTCGAGATGAGCAGTTAATTAATTGAATTAGCCTAGCGAATTGCACTATTCAAATACTATCCAATTACTACTAGCTCGATAAATATCTAGTAATCATAAATCATACTGTCTTCGAGAACAACTTCTAGAATTAATTCTAATTGCATGTCAGCGAGGAGTGACTTTTAGTTAAATAGCGTACCTATGCTAGATTAGTTTTGAATTGACTCAGTGACTCTGCTTCTAAGTAATTTCAGTTGTAGATCAAGTTCTTCGTCAGCTTAGTTTTTTTTAGAATATTTTATTAAATCAGCAAGATCAAATAAATAAGAAATATGTTCGAATGCAGTATCATGATGATTCTCCAACCAATTCAGAAGATACTTCGCTGAATAAGGATTTAACAGCTTATTCTCAAGATTCAATGCAAATCTGACAATGCATTCACTGTAACTTTTAACTTCATTTTAGAATATGCCAGGTAAATCACTTTGATAATGATGATAATCGCCATTATGTAGATTACTAATATCATTACCATTGCTATTATGGTTATTCCTCAAAGTGTCTCTATCAGCAATCGCATCACTGATACATTCGTTGAGTTCCTGCAGTGATGCATTCATAATTTACTCTAATTTATCTTGGATATTTTGTTAAGGAAAAGTTTTACGAATTAGCTAGATCTCATTGAGTAAGCTCTCTCCGGACTTTATCCAAGTCAATAAGACATTCTAAGTACCTGCAATCACACGCTCAACGTTGTTAAGACTGCTTAATAAACGATTCTCAGCTTCACTACCTAGGAGACTCTTTTGTTTTAACTCTAAAAAATAATTACAAAAAACAGAAAATAAAAGAAAATTAATTTTAGATTTGACTGCAATTAACAAGGTTACTTTGAAGTGAAGTCATTGCATTTGCTACTTCCTCTGATTTCTTTGGTAGTGTTGATTCTAAAGTACTCTAATCAGGATTAACTTTGAAGTTAAACGAACTGACATTCTACGGTGCTAGACATACAGTCGCTTCAAGGATATTAGCAATAATATCAATATTCGATTGATTGTACAGCAGCGATGAGAACATAGCTTGTATTGCATGACTGTCCCTTTCTACCAATGTCTAATCAAGATTCGTTCTCTTGGAGTTATTGATAAATTCAATTAATTCGTTCAAAACAATTTTAGATTCTGCTAATTATGTTTTGACTTGCAGAACATCAGGTAAAGTGTTGTAGTTATGTGCGAAATTTAAAAAGTATTAAGGGTTCTAAGTGAACGCAGTTGTGATTTATGTTGATTACGATAGAATGACTTATATTTCTTATTTTTTATCAGCCAAACATGACATTTATGTTTGATATTGAATCAATGGCAGCACAATCGATTATTTCTCGTTTAGTTCTGCAATCACAACAGCGAGATCGTTGAGAATTCCTTAGAATATCTAGCCAATAATTACCTTAAATTGTTCTTCATTGAGGTACTATTCTAGCTTATTTTCAAGCTCATATAATTACGACAAAGATATCTATGATTGTTGGAGTAATTGCATCGTTTACTGCTGTTGAAAAATCGAAGTTGTAGCATGATTTGTTAATGCCATGATAAGTTACTGTGAGTTCGAAATAATATTACTCGAACAAGATAAATCGTTTGCGAACTAAGATCCTGTGGCGTAGTCAACAACACGTGATAATTCACTTAGCACTCCGAGGATACTTTCGTTGATTTCGCTAATGATTTTGCTGATTAGTTTAGATCGTAATTGCACAAAGAACATGCTATGCGATGAACTATGCGTGTTTTTAGCATCTTTTTTGATTTTATGAGCGATTTAGTCGATATCTTTGATTTCTTTATCTAACTACACACGCAATTTGATTAAATTAGCATTTCCTATTTAGGATTTCATGAAATTTGAGATAAATGTATTGTTATTAGTGTTGTTGTTGTTCTTAAGAGTAGATTCTTGATTGAAATTCCCATAATTCGATGTGATTAATTATGATTATTGCTGTGAATATGAATATGGTTGTTATTAATTGTAGAATATCTAACACAATGGTCTTCTGATTGAATTGTTAATTCTCTCCTTGAGTTCTTGAATCTTATCTTGCCGATAAAACAGCAATTACTCCACTGTATCGAAACTCTCTTGATACGAAGCTAGTAGAATATCATGGAAATTAGAATTTTCTTCAACTTCAAGTTTGAGTCCTCGCAGTTGTTCCACAAAATCCTTTACAAGCTCGCCCATGCTAGAACTCAAGTGTTTTTGATTCTCCTCGAAGTTCTAAATCACATCGATTAGTTATCGCTGCATTTCACTGAATTTATTACTTGCCCGATCGATGCGATAAAACTTTTTGTAATTCTCTACTGCTGCTTCGATGATGCCAATACGCTATTAGGATTAATCAGATAGACTTAAGAACTCACTTTCAAATTCAAAATCATCTTTCATTGCTGCTGGTGGAGGAGAACCATTTGAGGAGGAGGGTGTCTTCTTATTCGTTGGGTTTGCTATTATCCCAGAATTTCTTAAATTCACCTCTAATACTTCGTGTTTCTCGAGCATCTTCTAACATTCCTCCTTTAATTTCGTCAATTCTGCTTTTTTATCCCTGAACAAACAAACAAAGAAATTTGTCAAATTCCGATTCTCGACAGCTTTGTTTCTTGTGTTTTGTATTACTTAAATAGCATGAGTTCATGTGCTGTTTTCTGAATAAAAAACTTTTTTGAATCTCTTTTGGAGCATTCATGGATTCTTTTCTTCTACGCATCGATTCGATCTAAACAAGCATCATACTCACCGAATATCTATCGTCGTTTCTGTACAATTATCTCTAATACTTAGGAACTCTCAAGTAGCTTTTATTGAGCTATTTCTGCTTTTTTCAGGAGTTGATCATCTGCAAATAAACGAGATTCTTCGAGTTACTGAAAATTTCGCTGCTGCTAGATTGGATTGGAATTCTATGCTGAAGAATATCCTAAAGGTTGAGGATTCTTTGGTTGGTTTTAAGCTATCAATAACATAGGCTTTTATACAGCTAACTGTTAGTTATTTTGACTAAAAGACGCATTGATTACTTATGGAACAACAAGAGTTTGATCTGCTTGTTGTGATTGATAATTTACATTTTATCCTTATTAGAAAACTCCATTATTTGAATTCAGTTTTTCTTTTGGAATATTAGACTATGAAGATGATGATGGTCTTTGTTAATCTTGAAATATCTTATTACCTCGAGAGCTTAAAGGTCTTCCTGATGTTTCAAGTTGCTATCCAAATTGTTATTAAAATCCTTAATTATCAGCGGACTACGAAGGTAGTCTTCCTGTTGGATTGATCCCAATTAGCTATGGAACAATTATTCCTCGGCTATTTCCTGCTCTAATATCTGAACTTTGGAATCCTCCAGTGCCTTCATGTTTCACAATAGGAGAAGCATATTTCTCTCTAAGGTTAAACTTCGCAGTGGTTTTATCTTCCTAGCCTCCTATGTTAGAGAAGCTCATTGGTCTCTGCATTTTGCTATCCTTGCAGCAGATGTTTGTGTTTTTGTTTCTCTTACAAAATTGTAATTCTGTGTGCTGTGTATATGTGTTATTAGGTAGTTTTTTTAACAACCAATCTCTGGTTCTAGCAAAATATTAGCTATTTTGAGGGAAGGGAGAATCAACGAATTTCAAAATATTGTTTTAAATTGTCAAAAAATATAACCAAAACAGAGAGAGAAAGAGAGATACTTCTTTGAGCTGACCTCATACGCTCT
>Ga0302271_10004364_pt1 | contig 11349 bp, 8 predicted proteins | sample III_Bog_N1_1_FD_198767 | JGI IMG/M metagenome (GOLD analysis project Ga0302271, IMG submission 198767) | Peat permafrost microbial communities from Stordalen Mire near Abisko, Sweden - III_Bog_N1_1 | ecosystem: Environmental > Terrestrial > Soil > Wetlands > Peat | place: Sweden: Abisko... | reverse complement strand
GCCGTGGTACCTTACGACGATCTCATTATCCTGGTTAACTCTACCCGATATGGTGGCGGCGGGTTTTACAACTTTGTAAATGTTTGCACTTCAGATCACAACCTCTCACCGAAAGTCTTTGTTCATGAATTTGGGCATGGTTTTGCCGGGCTTGGCGACGAATACTACACTTCAGAGGTTGCCTATAACGACTACTACAATCTCAAGGTTGAACCATGGGAGCCAAATCTGACTACAATGGTCAATTTCGCTTTGAAATGGAAAGAGTTGGTCGATCCTAAAACACCCGTTCCAACTCCGCGTGATGGGAAATATGCTACAAAAGTTGGAGCCTTTGAAGGCGGTGGTTACATTACAAAAGGAATCTATAGTCCGATGGAAAACTGCCGGATGAAATCGAATGAAGCACCCGATTTTTGTCCCGTGTGCCAGAAAGCAATCAGGGAAGTGATTCTTGAAAATACAAAATAAAAAAGCCCGTTTCCGGGCTTTTTTTGAATTAAATCTAAATCAACGCTTTAATTCATCTTCTTTCTCTTGTTTGCGTTGCCATAGATAAGACAAAACCAAAGCGAGACCTCCGAAAATAAATATCATTGCAGGGTAAGCGGCATCTTCGTCCATTCCGCCACCAGAAGTAAGCAGGTAAGCTACAACAATACCAAAACCAATACCTAAAAAGAACAAGCCTACCTTCATTGTTCCACTTGTGGCTTTTTTCTTCGTTTCAAAGAGTGTCGGATCTGCACCTCTTTCAATTAAAGCCATCCGTTCGCGGTTACGTGATGTAACTATCAAGTATACAATACCAAAAATCATTGCAAAAGATCCAAGGGGAACTAATATCCCAACTAAAAATGGTTCCATAATAATCGTTTTAAAGGTTTGACATTTGCCCATTTGACGCAGGGATTAACAGAGCGGTTACAAAATCTTTTAAAAATATTCATGCAACATTTATTCTTTTCACTCATCTTTATAGTAATTTTATCTGCTGTTGTATTGTAACCTTCGTCCGACAAGTTTCGTCTAATTGAGAAATGGAAAAGAAAACAGATGAATATTATATCCGGGAGATTCTGAAAGGTGATTCAGGTTCTTTTTCACCATTGGTTGAAAAGTATAGTCATCTTGCATTCTCGTTATCAATGAAGATTCTCAATCAACGGGAAGACGCAGAAGAGGCAGCCCAGGATGCTTTTATAAAGGCGTACAATTCACTGAGTTCATTTCAAAGTAGTTCCACCTTTAAGACCTGGTTTTTCCGCATTGTCTACAACACTTCAATATCAAGACTTAGAACGAGAAAAAATATTGAAGTGAAAATTGAGGACGTGAAAATTTCGGATGCAGAAATACAAGCCACTGAAAGTGCTATTGGACAGTTAAATATTAATGAAAGACAAAAATACCTTCAGATTGGACTCGATCGGCTTGAGCCTGATGAACGGGCCTTATTAAAAATGTATTACTACGACGATTTTTCGATGGATGAAGTCAGTGTTATTACCGGACTGACAGTATCGAACGTAAAAGTGAAAATTCACAGAAGTCGCAAAAAGCTTCTGCAGGAATTAAGATATGTTTTAAGAGATGAAATAATTTCAATATTATGAGTCAAAAAGATTTATTGAAGGAATGGCTCAAAGAGTTACCTTCAGAACAACCTTCACCCGATTTTCAGGTAAAGGTCATGCAACGGGTGATGTCAGAATGGACGTTGAATCCTATTAAGTACCAACCAATAATTGGAAAGAAAGGCTGGTGGACAATGGGGCTGATCGCATTTTTAATGACAGGCCTTCTTTTTATGCTACATTCATCGTTACCATCAGGGACCGAAGCTGCGACTCAAACAAAAACCGTTTACGGCTTGGATCTTTTACAGCTCTTAGCCCCTGTAAGCCATCTTTTTGAAAAGCTAAATAGTATCTCGCCCGCTGTAGCAATCGGAATACTTGCAATTATTGCGCTGTGGTTTTTTGACCAACTATTTGTTAAAACGATCAAACGCTAAAAACACCACTCATTATCAGTCATATAATCAAATCCGGAATATTTAATACATATTCCGGATTTTTATTTTAGATACAAACACTTACAGTTTAATGACATTTTGATTACACTTCTAATTCATTACGAATTTACCAAGCAACTTCCGCTAAATAAAAGAGATTTTCCATGTTAATTAATTGTAAACTCAATTATTAATTCTTCATATTCTGATTATTACGTCTTGTTTTCTCAAAAACATGTTGTATAACATGCAACTTTCAATTTGAAAGTTTAAATCGATATTAGTGCATAGATCATAAGTATTTGTTTCAAATAAGACACAAGAACTATTTATTACAATCCCTTTATTTAAAAGTACTTTAGTCTGTAAATCTACCAAAATTCATCACTAAAAGATTTTCATTTATTCACATTGCCATCGCCTGAAAAACCACTTACTTTGCAATATAATTACAGATTGAAAGTAAACAAATAATAGTTTAAAAAAATGAAATCAATAAATCGTGTTTTAGGAAGAGTAAGTTTGGTTTTTGCGTTTTTTATCGTAATCTGTCTTTCTGCTAATCCAGTAAGTGCAACCGCTGCGCTAAACGATAGTTTTACAATTACCGCAGCTGAAAATTCGGTAAATTCTTCTGCATGGAATCTGAAATATTCAGAATCAGAAAATGGTTTTAAGATTACGATGCTGGAAAAAAACGGCGTAAAAGAATACAGCGTCCGGAGTAAGTTTTTCGAGGTAGCTTATATTTTGGATAAAAATGGATTTGGTGCCCGAATGATTAAATCCGGAGAAGCCCAGGTTCCAGGTCAGATACTCGATCAAGTCATCAATCAGAATGAACTAAAGAATCAAAAAATCATAAGCGATACTCAAATCGACAATGAGACCGCTTTGAATCTTATTGCAAGCTATCTACCTGATCTAATAAACGATAACTACAAGCATTTACTTCAGTAATTCTCATCGCAAAAATAATTAATGAAGCCATCCTAAAAAGGGTGGCTTTTTTTGTAAAAGCTCAGCTAAGATCTTTAAATTTGCAGCAAACCTGATCTATTATGCTTGAAATTTTTTACAACCGACGAAGCACCCGAAAATTTCTGGACAAACGGATTGAAGAAGCCAAAATCAAAAAACTGCTTACTGCTGCACTCCTTGCGCCGTCCTCTATGGGAAGTCGTCCATGGGAATTCATTATTGTCGACGATCCAGCCTTACTTTCGATACTTTCAGCTTCAAAACCGCATGGGGCATTACTCTTAAAACATGCGCCTTTGGCAATAATCATTGCCGGCGATAAGACGAAAAGTGATGTTTGGATTGAAGATTGTTCGATTGCATCGATTTTTGTCCAGCTTGAAGCCGAAGCACTTGGATTGGGTTCTTGCTGGGTACAAATCAATCGCCGGTACTACAATGACGATATCACTTCAAATGAATATATCCACGAACATTTCAATATTCCTGAAAGATTAGAGGTTCTTTCAGTAGTAGGAATCGGATACAAAGCAACTCAACGGCCTCCACTTTCAGAATGCGATGTACTTTGGGACAAAGTTTCAAAAAACCGGTATCAGGATCAAGCCGGTTTTAAGATTCCAAAGGAATGTGAAGAATAACTTTGGTTACTCTGATTTATATTCAAATGCATATGATTCATCATGTTGGGTTATATCCAAACCTAACCGCTCTGATTTTGGTTCAACACGCATAGGAATAATCAAATCCGTAAGGCGATAAAGCAGGTACGAACCACCAAAAGTGAAGATCCCAACAACGAGCAACGCCAACAGGTGATATAAGAAAGTACGATATTCGCCATAAAAGAGTCCAACACCCTGCGCAAAGACTCCTGTAAAAAACATTCCTGAAATTCCCCCCATACCATGAGCAGGAAATACATCAAGCGTATCATCAACGGATGTCGATGACCGATAATGAATTGCAATATTGCAAATAATGGAAGCGGCCAATCCGATAAAGATACTGGCACCAACATTTACAAATCCGGCACCAGGTGTAATGGCGACCAACCCCACAACCAGACCAATCGCAGCGCCCATCGCCGAAGGCTTCCGACCCATGGCGGCGTCCATCATCAGATATCCAAGCATTGCAGCAGCCGAAGCTGTATTTGTATTCACCAAAGCAGTTGTTGCAATAGAATTTGCAGCTAAAGCAGAACCGGCATTAAATCCAAACCAGCCAAACCACAACATCCCTGCACCCAGAAGAACAAATGGAATGTTTGCCGGATGAAAGGATTGAAAATAATCGCGCCGTGGTCCCAAAAACATGGCGCCGGCAAGTGCCGCAAAACCGGCAGACATGTGAACGACTGTACCTCCCGCAAAATCGAGAACTCCCCAATTGCGCAAAAAACCGTTTGGATGCCACGTCCAATGTGCCAGCGGACAATAAATAAAAATCACGAACAAACACATAAATAAGACATAAGCACTAAAACGTACTCTTCCGGCAAAAGAACCGGTAATCAAGGCAGGAGTAATAATGGCAAACTTTAACTGGAACATTGCAAAAAGAGCAAGTGGAATTGTCGGAGCCAAAAGGGGATCGGTTAGGCCATTCACCCCTTTAAACATGAAAAATGTAAAAGGATTGCCAATCAATCCAAATTTATCTGGCCCGATACTATCCCCAAATGCAAGACTAAATCCGACAAAAACCCAAATAATGCTGACAACTCCCATGGCAATGAAGCTCTGCAACATGGTCGAAATAATATTCTTAGGTTGAATCATCCCGCCATAGAAGAAGGCAAGACCAGGAGTCATCAACAACACAAGCGCTGTTGATGTCAGCATCCAGGCCACATCACCAGGAACAATCTTTGGATCGATCCCAATTAAGTTGATTCCTGAGACATAGACCCCTAATAATGAGACTAAAAGTGCTGCAACAATTACAATAACCCAGTTTCTTTTCATATGTTATAATCGTTTTGGGATGATGAACGTCAAAGAATCATTCAAGCTACCCGAAAGAAGAACTTTGTATAAAAATACGATTAGTCAGGATCTCACTTAACGTGAAACCCAGACTCGTAAATATGAACCAGCATAATTAAACTGGCATTATAGTAAACTGCTAAAATAGATCCGTCAAACTGGTATAAAGCATTTACCCCAAAACGACTTTCACCGCATGGATCTTGCCATCCCCAAAGGAAGGAATCAAATTCGACGTTTGTTGCTTACCATCAACAAATACTTCCTTCACCCCTTTTGACAACCCATCAGGGTTCTGAACGTCGATCTGATATGTTGCGCCCCTGAATTTGCGGGTCAGCTTAAATCCGTTCCAATCGTTCGGAATACACGGGTCAATTACTAACCCATCGTAATCTGGTTGGATACCCAGAATATACTGCGATATCGCATAGAAATTCCACGAAGCAGTACCTGTCAACCATGAGTTTTTAGCTTCACCCGGCTTAAAGGAATCTTTCCCGGCTACCATCTGTGCGTACACATACGGCTCTGTCTTATGCAATTCGCTGATATCTTCAAGGTAGGAAGGACATATTTTCCGGTAGTAATCCCATGCACGGTTTCCATTTCCTTCTACCGTTTCACCGATAATAATCCATGGATTATTGTGACAGAACACGCCGGCATTCTCTTTGTAACCCGCAGGATACGACGATATTTCGCCATATTCGATGTAGTATTTCGTAAATGCCGGGTTATTCAACACAATCCCGTATTTCGAATCAAGACGTTCCTTCACCGAGTCGAGCGCTTTGGTACAAAGACCTTCTTCCTGACCAATGCCGGCCATCGTACACATTCCGTTCGATTCGATAAATATCTTACCCTCCTCGTTTTCGTTGCTGCCAATCTTATTTCCGTAGTAGTCGTAAGCACGGATAAACCAATCGCCATCCCAACCATGTTTCTTAACGGCATCGATCATTGCATCGACCTGTGACTGAGCACTGGCAGCTTCGCCATTCTTGCCAAGTTTTGTGCAAAGCGCTACATAATCACGGCCATAAATCACAAACAGGCCGGCAATCATCAGCGATTCGGCCTTGGAACCTTCCGATTTATTCTCGGTCGTCTGGAACGATTCATTAGGGTCGTTCGAGAAGCAGTTAAGATTCAGACAGTCATTCCAATCGGCACGGCCAATCAATGGCAGACCGTGAGGCCCAAGATGATTCACGACATGATCGAACGATACAGTTAAGTGATCAAACAATGTGCGGGCAATCGATTCATCATTATCGAAAGGAACCATTTCGTCGAGGATGCTGAAATCTCCCGATTCTTTAATGTAACAGATCGTACCGAGAATCAACCACATCGGATCATCGTTGAAACCACCACCGATGTCGTTATTGCCACGTTTTGTGAGCGGTTGGTATTGGTGATAGCAGCCACCGTCGGGGAATTGTGTGGACGCAATATCGATAATCCGTTCGCGGGCACGCTCGGGAATCTGGTGAACGAAGCCAATCAGGTCCTGGTTCGAGTCGCGGAAGCCCATTCCACGTCCGATTCCCGATTCGAAGAAGGAAGCAGAACGTGAGAAACAGAAGGTGATCATACACTGGTACTGGTTCCATATATTAACCATGCGGTCGAGCTTATCGTCGCCCGAATCGACCGAGTAAACACTTAACAGGTTATCCCAATAAGTGCGCAATTCGGCCAGTGCTGCATCAACTTTTGCAACCGTATCGAATTTCGCAATCGTATCTTTGGCTTTCATCTTATTAATGATGTTCTTCGATTCCCATTTTTCCTCTTCCTTGTTTTCGACATAACCCAGCACGAAAACAAAATCTTTCGATTCACCGGGTTGCAATTCAACCTCAATATAATGCGAAGCAATCGGCGACCATCCATGTGCCTCCGTATTGCGTGGTTTACCTTCAGCAACAACCTGTGGTTCGTCGAAGCCGTTGTAAAGTCCGAAAAACGACTCGCGATCTGTATCGTATCCTTGCACAGGAACATTCACCGAATAGTAGGCGTAATGGTTACGACGCTCTTTATATTCGGTCTTATGGTAGATCACTGAACCTTCAATTTCGACCTCACCAGTTGAAAAGTTACGCTGAAAGTTTTCCATATCGGCCGCGGCATTCCACAAGCACCATTCAATGAACGAGAAAACCTTCAACGTCTTTACCTCCGTTGAGTTGTTGACAAGGGTAAGTTTCTGAACTTCGGCCCATGTCTTTAACGGAACAAAATAGAGAGCCGTTGCAGTTACGCCGTTCTTCTCCCCTTTTATGGATGTATAATTCATTCCGTGACGGCACTCATAACTATCAAGTTCGGTTTTGCAAGGCTTCCAGCCCGGCGACCACATGGTATCACCATCTTTAATGTAGAAATATTTTCCACCGCTATCCATTGGAACGTTGTTGTAGCGATACCGCGTCAGACGTCGGAATTTTGCATCCTTATAGAAGGTATATCCACCGCCGGTATTCGATACAAGCGAGAAGAAATCTTCGTTCCCCAAGTAATTAATCCAAGGCCATGGAGTACGTGGATTGTCAATAACGTATTCCCGGTTTTTGTCGTCAAAATGACCAAATTTCATAGTCTTTATCTTTAGAATTTATAATTTCAAATCTGGTATATTATTTTGTATTATGCCAATTCATTTGATCGTCTGGCATTCAATTCAAGGGTGATATTGTCCATTTTCTTTTGATCTAACGGATAAAGGGACATAACACCGGCTGTAATTACTGCAACGACGGTAGGAATCCAGCTCATCAGCATAATGATCGCTGGAACGGCTCCCTGAATTGACACTGCATCTTGTCCGTTGTAGTGGAATGCTGCCAGTACCAATCCAATAATTGCACCGGCAATGCCTCCTCCAAACTTAGTCGCAAAAGAACCGGCAGAGTATATCAATCCTGTAGCCCTTCGACCATTCTTAAATTCTGAATAATCGGCAGCATCGCCAAGCATGGCGAAGAACAGGGTTGGGAAGACAGCAGCTCCAAATTCAGAGATGATACCAATAGCGAAAATGGCGATTGTATCTCCAGGTCCGCAAAAAGCAAGCAAAGCATTAACCATACCTGAGAATATCAGGGCACCGATAAACAGATTGCGTTTCCCATACTTTCTTCCTAAAGGAGAGGTGATCATTGCACCAGCAATGGAAGCAAGCATCAATCCAATCATAAATGAAGCAGCCAGCAATTGATTGTGCAGATAATGGGAGAAATAAATAACTACAATACCTTGTTTGATTGAGTTGTAAACATTGAAAAGGATTCCGATGAAAAGGAGTATAATCCATGGTCTGTTCCGGACAAGGTCTTTCAAATCTTTCCCCAAATTAGTTTCCTGATTTTTTGGAGGTTGTACCCGTTCCCTGGTGGTAGCAAAAGTAACCATCAGAAACAGCGACAAGAAAAACGACATGATATATATGGCAGAACTATAACCTCTCTTCTGGTCGATAATGGTAATATTTTTGGACTGAAGGTTTTCTTCACCGGCAACAATAAACGAATAGTCTTTATTTGCCTCCATCGAAAAACTTTTGCCAATTGTAGGAACATTGGCGCTGGTATTCACTTTAGCTGTATCGGTCCAGGTAAACAGGGCAATTCCATCTTTGGTTTTGATATTTACATTCTTAATATCTTCGTGAGTCGAAACGGTAACTTCGTATTTTTTCGCATCCAGTTTCTGCACATTTATAGTCGGATCGATATTTCCAAAGTGTGCCACCAGAAATAACAAAGCTCCCTGAACCACCATTCCACCCGTGAAAGCACCAACCATCCGATACGAACCAAGGGTTGTACGTTCTTTGTCGTCAGGACTCATCACAGCCATCAAGGCACCATAGGGAATATTATTCGCGGTGTAAATAAGGAAAAACAACAGGTAGGTAGCGTAGGCATAAATAATCTTCCCGGTTGGACCTAAGTTAGGGGTTGTAAACAGCATGGATAAGGTAATTCCCAAAGGGATGGCTGTCCATAATATCCACGGACGAAATTTACCGTATTTGGAATTTGTCCGGTCGCATACTACACCCATCAGAATATCAATGATTCCATCACCGAATCGGGCAATCAGAAAGAGAACCCCAACAACCGCCGGATTCAGTCCGAAAACATCGGTGTAGAAAATAAATAGAAAAGTGGCCACACCACGCCAGGCGATGTTTGCGGCACCATCGCCAAGTGCATACCCGATTTTTTCTTTTAAAGCAAGTTTTTCCATAATTATCAGTTTTAGTAGTTAATTATTCGCCTCCAGGTTTCGAGACTTAGCGTTGGTAAACAAAAATCTGATTACTAAAATTAAGGTAAGCTTACACCAACTTAAGTCACTCATAATTTGCACAAATATCAACAATATTTTCGAAAAATAACAACAGTAACCTGATCAATAATCATTCTAATTGATAATTTAAGAACGGAGTCCTGAGTCTTCGATACAGAGGGCAACATCCTACATTCACACCACCAATATTTAATGTAAACGATTGCACAAAACAGGGTTTTTGATTAGGTAAAGCTGAATCGCACAAAAAGCAGATCGCAATCCGATCTGTCATCAAATTTTGATATATTTAGCCTCCTAAATTTGAAAAGAATGCACAATAAAAAGAAGACGATATTGTTGATTATCGGTGGAGTAATTCTATTAATACTTGTTAAGCTACTTCTCGATTTTCCTTACAGAAGCGGTATTCCTAAGCTTCCGGAATTGCAAACACTCGCAGTTCCACTTCAAAATCAGTTAACCACTGCTTCAAAGAAAGCATATCGCAATCCTACCGCCGATAACCTGGGGATGCTTGGGATGGTTTACCATTCAAGTGCCAATTACGAAAAGGCAGCAATTTGCTACAAGCTGGCTGTTAAGAAGAACAAGTCGAAATGGATCTGGAGTTACTATCTGGGGTACTTGAATAAGGAAATGGGCGAACCGGCAAATGCCATCGAGAACTTCAGCACTGTGATTAAGGAAAACCCTAAAGCTTATCATGCCTGGTATTATATTGGTGAAGGATATCAGAACTTAGGATCGAACGATAAAGCAGAAGAGGCCTTTATGAAAATATCGTCACGGAATGACAACGTCCGTTCAAAGCACTCATCAGTTCGAACCGACTACTTCCCTTTGAAAACATATGCAAAATATCAACTTGCAAGAGCCTATATTAATTCGGGTAAACCTGACCTCGCTGAAAATTCGCTTAAAGAGACGCTGAAGGATGACCGAAAATTCGGGTCCTCCTACCGACTTCTTGGAAGCATCTACAGCACGAAGGGGAATAAACAATTAAGTGATAAATATATTCATCGGGCCAATGACCTTATCAATTGCACGGCACCTGTCGATACAATTATCGACAAACTGGCACTGATTTCAAAATCGGAGCTTTACGTTCTGAAACAAATAGACGAAGCAGAAAGGAATATTTATCCGGAGTGGGCTATAAAATTGCTTGCAAATGCAATACAGGTAATGCCAAAAAACAAATACTTAATTTCGAAAGCTGTTAAAATCTTTCTAAAGATGGGTAATGCGCAACAGATCATGCCATTTCTTGATAAACATCTGGAATACTTTAAAGACGATCGAAGCGAGATTAAAGAGATTGCTGATCTGCTGGATGAGAACGGTGCTTATACCCAATCGCTTGTCTATTACCAACAGGCTGTAAAACTAAGTCCTAATGATACGGAGTTGCAGGCAAACCTCGTAATGGCTCTTTTCGATGCAGGGATGAAAGAACGATCGCTTGAGTACATGAATGAACTGCTTGCAAAAGATAAGAACAACATCGAACTACTCTCAAATGGTGTTTATATTATGCTTACAATTGGTGAAAACGCGAAGGCCGATTTATACATGGCAGAATTGATGAAGCTCGCTCCCACAAAACCGAAAGTGCAGCAACTTGCAGGAATGATTGCTGAAAGGGAGGGTAAATTACAACAAGCCTTAGATCTGTATGAAAAGTCCTTTAACGGCGATCCCACTGATTTAGCAACGATTGAAATGCTGGGAAGTATCCTGCTAAAGAAAAAATTATGGGCGAAATCAATCAACCTTTTCCAAAAAGCACTCGAAACCCACCCCAATGAACCTTACCTGCTCGATAAGCTTGGGTCCGTGCTAATTGGCTGCCCCGATGCTGCGCTGCGAAATATAAATGACGGTATAGAATATTCAGAAAGGGCGCTTGACCATAAGGCTGGCTCTATCGAAATCATGCTCTCTTCCGGGACAAGTCTTGCACAGGGCTATGCCATACTTGGCGATAAACGGACTGCAGCTGCTTATCTGAATGGTGTTATTCAG
>Ga0302271_10004363_pt1 | contig 11351 bp, 6 predicted proteins | sample III_Bog_N1_1_FD_198767 | JGI IMG/M metagenome (GOLD analysis project Ga0302271, IMG submission 198767) | Peat permafrost microbial communities from Stordalen Mire near Abisko, Sweden - III_Bog_N1_1 | ecosystem: Environmental > Terrestrial > Soil > Wetlands > Peat | place: Sweden: Abisko... | reverse complement strand
TTTCTCAAGCAATGCCTATTCCTAGGTATCTCGTTCAGATAACTAATCTGACTGATTTCTCTATAAAACCCTTAGCTGTGCATTACATTCCTCGAGTTCTTTCTGAAGATCACTTAACGTATTGCATTTCTATTAATATTCCATAGTTTATTAACTCCTAGCTTTATGTAGTTTCTCTTCACCTTCAAACTTCTAAGCTTCTAGCTCGTTAACATGACGAGATATTATATTCATTTTCTCCTATTCACATCTAGTTATCTTATTTTCCCATTAAACCTCCATTTCAGATAGCTTTCAAATAAAAAAAGGACATTAAATGAGAGCTATTCTATGGTATTTCTACTCAAAAATAGTAAATGCTTTTTATTTACTTTAGATCTCCATATGTCTGCTTCTTCAATCCTCGTTTTGAGTCCAACATTCAATTCATCGATGTTTTCAATGAGTTTTTCAATTTTCTTCTAGAGATCCTCATTCCGTTTGAGCAGGATATTTTAATCGGATTCCAATAGCATGAACTTCTACTCCCTCTAGTTGATTTTTTCACAAAAGAATAATAAATAAAAATTCAATATATTTTGTGTAAATCATCCTCTTACCTGTCTGATTTCGAAGTGTAGATCATCGATAGTTCTCATTTGTTAGATGATTTAGTTATGACTCTTTTCGTTCTCCGCAGTTACAATAACTATTCTTAGCAATAGATTGATCTTTTCCTAATACAAAACAAAATGTGTTTTTTGAGCTAATCAAGCACTAAAAAGTGGATTTATTTTTGACAAATTCTAAAAAAGACAAAGGCATGAAAATCTATTATTTTTTCTATTTTCTAACCTCTTCTTTAGATTACAGCTCATTCTCGAATCTGTTTCTTTCGTTTTGCAGTGTAATATCTTCTTATTCTTCAGATGTAACTATTACATTTTTAAGCTGTTTCTGCAATTTTTCTTCAGTTTCAGCCTGCTTCATCTTCCAACTCTCGATCTCTAATCTGTTTCTTTCTACAGTCTGAATAACCCAAATAAATCAAATGAATGATAACCAGCCATCAGATTTAGTTCCACATTTTTAATTAAAAAAAAAATTAACTGATTGAAACTTCTTCTACAGACTGTCATTGACTAAGCTGGTCTTCTCAGTTTCCATGATTAGCTGATCAAATCACACAGGAAAAAGAGCATAAATCCCAACTATTCTCATTGTTAATATCATATCTTCCCTTAGCTTTTACCTTATTGATTTATTCTTCATAGTTTAATTTGAGTTCTCCCATTTCAATTTTGAGTTTTTCCTCACTGAACACACTGTCTGAGATCTTCTTTTAGATTTCAAACTCTTTATCTGTTAGTTTTCTGCTAAGTCGCTCGTTTTCAGTGGAGAGCAACGCTATTTTGTTCTCCAATTCTATGATAGAACTCCTGTAGTTTTAGATTTAATTCAACCATAGACTTCTCTCAGCTTCCGTTGCTTCTCGAGATGGTTTTCCTGAGAGGTCGTCCATCAGACTAGCGATGATTTGATCTTTTTCTTTGCAAAGTGTGAATAAACGACTTGCTTCTTCCTAAGCAAAATCAATGGGAAAAGTGTTATTATTTCTTTTCAAAAAATCATAATTGCATGAATATGTACTTTGCTGTGTTATACACTCCGAATTGGACTATATCCTGAGACTTGACTGGAGAAAGGAGAGAACTATTCAAACAAAAGACAATACAAAAAATGGATATTGTTAAGATTCTTATGAATAGATTGCTCATTACTTTATTCTCATTATCCTTCAGCTTATTAGAAATATAGTCCTTTTCAACTTGAAGCGTTGAGATCTCATTTCGTTCCTTTAATAGAGAGTTCTCAAGATCCAAGAGCCTTTTGTTTCGAGAGGATTCTTGAATATGCGATACATTCACATCTTGAAATGTCATGGGTTTGTTTTGGTATTTAGGAGTATTGAGGATTCGAGAATCTGAGTTGAAGTTATGTGTTGATGGAAAACCATTCAAACCATTCGTAGATTGGAAAGTTGGTAAAGGGGTGCTGAGATTGTTATTGTTTAAGAGTTTGCTGCTTTGAGAGGAGGTTAACTTTTGCTTTGGTTGCTATTATGGTTATGGTGGTTATTGCATTTAATGACTGATAATAGCAGATTATCCTATTAGATTATGTAGGATAGTTGATTTTTTATTTCCATTAGAAACAGTAGGATTCTTAGGGCTTTTTTATCCTGAATCTTGAAAGTAAGATAGCGTCATTTAGACAGGAGAGACATCGCGAGAGGGATTTGGTTTTCTAAGAGCAGTAGGAGACTGCAGGAATGTAATCCTTGGTAATTCTCGCACTGATGAAGAGTTTAGAAAGGGTAGGAAATTGGAATTTGTTAATGAATAATAGCTGGTTGAAGGTTAGTTTTACATAGTTTGGTAGAAGCAGTATTAACTCTATTTTGATTGTTAGAGATATCTGAGTTGGATTTTGAATTTTTGATTTGTGCTGATAAATTTTCTAAAAAAGTTGAGATTAAAAAAGTTAGAGAGAGATCAAGCAAGAATAAGGCTATTATGATCATATCATTTAGTAAAATTAAAGATTATTAATAAATTGCTTGCCGTCTCTCAGCCTAATAAATTGAATTCTAATATTAGCATTATTCCAAATCTTTCACAGCTTTCCCACAGTTAGCATTCTACCCTCATTGTTCTTATTCATAATTTTTAATCAAAGTTCTAAAAAATGTTAATATTTCTTTTGATAATTCGGATGTTTTTTTCCTTTCTCATAACACAATTAACTTATCAAATCGAATTCAATTTAGGAGATAACATTTCTTAATATGTGACATACAATATCTCAGATTATTTAAGAATATTATTATGTTTTTTCGTTGATTGATTGGCTCACATTAGATTATCAAATTCGCTACAGTCTCCAACTTTATAATGGTAATTCTACTCTGCTTGCTTAAACCTCCTACAAAGAACTTATAAGGAGTGGCAGGATTAATTCATTCAGACCTATCTACCTGGGCTACTGAGTCATAGTTTAGAAGTGAACCAACTTTGAGAATTCTTCTTTAGATATTTATAGGCATTTCTAAGCTTCTTTTTTCTAAAGATTTGTCATTTGGTCAAATGGATTATCCCTTGATTTGAGTATTGATACTGCCTCTATATTTTTACTCATTGTAACGTATGCAATCACCGATTTCTATCTTACCCTCCTAATCTTTCTTAGTATCAGAAAACAAAAACAAACACAAAGTACTTAATATATCCTCTGCATTACTCTAGCTTGACTTGTACTACATAGTTAATCAAAGGATCTAGAATGAAATCTAAGTAAGATAAACCGTCAAAATATTCCTGGAAAGTATCATTATTATAGAATTCAAGTTCCTGTTAGTTGTTATTTCTAACCAGCATCTTTTTAGAGTCCCTTATGTTTGATATGATTATTGGTTGGTTGTAGGCAACAAATCAGTGGATTTCACTGTTACCAATTCATTCTGTTTGAGATAAAAACAACAAAACAATAAATCATCTAGTTTATCTTCTAGTTGAAATGATACTCAATACCTTTATTATTCTTAAAATATTTCCAGCATTTCAAACAAAACAAAGCGAAGGGGATTCGTTTTGGAAGATATTGCAGTAGTATATGTTTGAAAAAATGAAAAATCTTGTTGGTAATGAGTAGCTTTTGAGGGATTGTTTCATTATTTTTGGTGGAATCAAGGAAAGAATAGAATTAATAATATTTTTGATTGAGGATACTTAGAATCATTTTATTTACTTCCATTTGCATTTAAGCTCAATTTTTTAATCATCAATTAGGTTGATAATCTCTCGATATAAAATATTTTAACCCTAAAATATCCTCTCTAAATACCAATCAAAACGGATTTGTTTTTCAATTGTTTTTTACACGAATAGGCGATTGTTGTTGATTGTTAGATGATTGAGTTGATTTCTTCTCAGGTTCAAGCTCATCCTTCTTCTCTTCCTTTTAAAAGTTAATAAAGTCAAAGAAATAATAAAAGCTAAAAAAATAATTACCTTGAGATCTTGTGTTGGTTGAGAGATTTGATTAGAGTGAATTTGATTATAGACTCTTAGTTCTTCATTACTCAGCTAATTTTATTGCATCTAATTTGATAAAACTATTCTCGTTGATCAACTTCTTATTGTTATTTCGACTAAAGCTCGTTTCTGGGTTTACTACTCATAAAATCAGATTTAAGATAAAGAAGTTTTGCATTTCTGTTGTGGATGACTATGTTACCTCTATGATGCAACCTGTTAGATATCAGCATCCGATTTAGTTTGCAACTATGAATTTGAATAACAACAATAAAAATAGATGCAGATGATGAAATAATCTGTTAGACAGAGTTTATTTGAATGATAAAATCCACAAAGATCAGAACTTGCTTACTGTTCATGATAGCAAATAGCTTCCTTGATAAAAAATAAAATGGTAATCTCAAGTTGGAAAGAGAAGGAAAAAATAGGAATAACTTGAAAAACTAATAAAATATTACAGGAATTCTTAGAAGATTCAGCAAATCGATTTCAATTATTCATCAAAAACACACAGAAATATGTAATTATTCTATCACATCTTTTCATCAAACTTACTAACTGTTCTCAGTTTAGTAATTCTCATCATGTCACCTTAGTTTATCACAGAAAGGAAGAATCTGTAGGCTACTTTCGGGTCTATTTTGTTTGGGTCATCCAGCTCTGCGATTGAGGAATAGTCAGGGAGGGAAGCGACTCTCAGAAACTTTTGATTTAAATCTATTCTCACTTCGAAACTATGCTTACCTGTCGATTTACCTCCTGATTGCATTTCACTACCCTTGATGTACTTCGTAATACCGTAGTTATTATAGTTATCAAAGTAGCACATTCTTTAGCTGTAAGCATTACTGTTATCTTTTCCTTCGTCTTTCACAAGACCAAAGAAGAAAGAATTATTATTATTTCCTGGTTTCTATTATAGTTCGATGTGCAAAATGTACTTTTGTAAAGGATTCAGAATAGGATCAATAAATACTTAATTCCACTAACCATTATTCTCAGTTCCTTTTTTGACTTAATAAATCGAATTATCCACTTGGGTTATTTCCATCTACTGAGAAGTATTAATAGTGGATTTAATCAAAGTAACTTGTGGTTCTTAGAATGATGGTTGAAAGAAGTTAATGCGTTTAAGACTCTGAATTATCTCTGAGGCGATTCTATTGGGTCCTTCAGGCGAGAAACACTATTCACCCTGATACTAGTTGATAAGATCTGCCATTACCTTTCTGTTTTCTTCAGCTTTGTTCCATTTTTCTTTTATGAAGGCATCTAGATCCTTCTCAGCACTTTCTTTCTCAGAAACTATGTACTACTTCAGCTTCTCTACTTCCGCAATTCTCTTATATCCTTTCAATAATTCATGGCATGCTGCCTCTTATTTTATTAAGGATTCTTTGGTTCTTTGTTCTGCTGTTTTTACTTCTTTCTCAAATTCTTCTCTCAGTTTCTTAAAATAAGCCTCAATTTCTTCCAGCGATTTTTGTAAGCTAGTATTCCTTAGTCTGCTAGATATCTTCTAATCTTTCAGTGGAGGGTAAGCTTCCAAGATAGATTGTTCCTTAGCTGCTAAAACAAAACTCATTGATATAAGATTTGAGACTGGAATTTAATGCTTCCAAGCACAATTGAAGCATAGAACCCTCTCTTTTGCATCTCCATCCAGACAAATTAGATCGCATGGGACATCGGGATGTTCTCTACATTTCCATTTCAGTCCTTCCTTAGATTTCACCTTATTGGCGTCCATTTTCGTGTTATCTATTTTCTTTTTTCTTTAAAATATCTGATTATTTATTTCAAATAGGTCTTTTCATAGAATAAATAAATCAGGTTTTTACCCCATAAATAAAAAAAATTGTGAGAATTTGCCTTCTATTTTTAAGAAAATAGGCTCTCATCATCATATTCTTAATCTTATTTACTTCTGCTCAGCTAATAACTAGTTAAAAACTGATAACAGGACTATACTGTAAAAAATTAAAATCTCTCAATAATCTAATTGTTATGTGAAGATCAATCATAACTTGAAAAACTGATAAATATTACAGTAATTCTTCGAAGATTCAGCAAATCTATTTCAGTTATTCATCAAAAACACACAGAAATATGTAATTATTCTATCACATTTTATCATCAAACTTACTAACTGTTCTCAGTTTAGTAATTCTCATCATGTCACCTTAGTTTATCATAGAAAGGAAGAATCTGTAGGCTACTTTCGGGTCTATTTTGTTAGGGTCATCAAGCTCTGCGATTGAGGAATAGTCAGAGAGGGAAGCGACTCTCAGAAACTTTTGATTTAAATCTATTCTGATTTCGAAACTGTGCTTACCTGTCACTTTAGTTCCTGATTGCATTGGACTACCCTTGATGTACTTAGTAATACCGCAGTCATTAGAGTAATCATAGTAACACATCCTTTAGCCGTAAGCATTACTGTTATCTTTTCCTTCGTCTTTCACAAGGCCAAAGAAGAAATTATTAGTACTATTTCCTGGTTTCATTTCTAGTTCGATGTGCAAAATGTACTTTTGTAAAGGATTCAGAATAGGATCAATAAAAACTTAATCCCAACTATTTTTAGTTCCTTTTTTGACTTAATAAATCGAATTATCCACTTGGGTTATTTCCATCTACTGAGAAGTATTAAAAGTAGATTTAATCAAAGTAACTTGTGGTTCTTAGAATGATGGTTGAAAGAAGCTAATGCGTTTAAGACTCTGAATTATCTCTTAGGCGATTCTAGTGGGCTCCTTAAAACACTATTCACCCTCATACTAGTTGAGGAGATCTGCCATTACCTTTCTGTTTTCTTCAGCTTTATTCCACTTTTCTTTTATGAAGCAATCAAGATCGTTCTCAGCACTTTCTTTCTCAGAATCTATCAACTACTTCAGCTTCTCTACTTCCGCAATTCTTCTGTATCCTTCCAATAATTTATGACCTACTGTCTCTTACTTTATCAGAGACTCTTTCGCTCTTTGTTCTGCTGCTTTTACTTCTTTCTCAAATTCTTCTCTCAGTTTTTTAAAGTAAGCCTCAATTTCTTCCAGCGATCATTGGAAGCTAGTATTCATTAGTTTGCTAGATATCCTCTAATCTTTCAGTGGAGGATAAGGTTCTAAGATAGCGTGCTCCTTAGCTGCTAAAACAAAACTCATTGATATCAAATTTGAGACTGGAATTTGATTCTTCCACACACAATTCAAGCAAATAACCCTTTATTTTGCATCTGCATCCAGACAAATAAAATCACATGGAACATCGGGATGTTCTCTACATTTCCATTTCAGTCCTTCCTTAGAAATCACCTTGTTGGCATCCATTTTCGTATTATCTCTAAGCTTATTTCTTGAAATTATCTGATTGTTTATTACAAATAAGTCTTATCATCAAATAGATAAATCAGCTTTACACCCCATAAATACAAATCTTCGAGAGAATGCACCTTCTATTTTTAATAAATTAAGCGCTCATCATCATTTTCATACGTCTGCCCATCTAATACTTAGTTGGATAAATTCTCTCGACAATCTAATTTTTATGTGAAGATAAATAAATGTGAATTAGTATGCAACTATGAATTTGAATAACAACAATAAAAATAGATGCAGATGATGAAATATTCTGTTAGACAGAGTTTATTTGTATGATAAAATCCATAAAGATCAAAACTTGCTTCTGTTCATGATAGAAAATAGCTTCCTTGATAAAATAGAAACGATAAAATAAAGTTGGAAAGAGAAGGAAGGAATAGGAATAACTTAAAAAACTAATAAAATATTACAGGAATTCTTAAAATATTCAGCAATTCGATTTCAATTATTCATCAAAAACACACAGAAATATGTAATTATTCTATCACATCTTTTCATCAAACTTACTAACTGTTCTCAGTTTAGTAATTCTCATCATGTCACCTTAGTAATCCATAGAAAGGAAGAATCTGTAGGCTACTTTCGGGTCTATTTTGTTAGGTTCATCCAGCTCTGCGATTGAGGAATAGTCAGGGAGGGAAGCGACTCTCAGAAACTTTTGATTTAAATCTATTCTCACTTCGAAACTATGCTTACCTGTCTATTTACTTCCTGATTGCATTTCACTACCCTTGATGTACTTAGTAATACCGTAGCCTTTAGAGTTATCAAAGTAGCACATGTTTTACTAGTACGCATAACTGTTATCTTTTCCTTCGTCTTTCACAAGGCCAAAGAAGAATTAATTATGACTATTTCCTGGTTTCATTTCTAGTTCGATGTGCAAAATGTACTTTTGTAAAGGATTCAGAATAGGATCAATAAAAACTTAATCCCAATCACCATTACTAGTTCCTTTTTTGACTTAATAAATCGAATTATCCACTTAGGTTATTTCCATCTACTGAGAAGTATTATAAGTGGATTTAATCAAAGTAACTTGTGGTTCTTAGAGTGATTGTTGAAAGAAGTTAATCCTTTTAAGACTTTGAATTATCTCTGAGGCGATTCTATTGGGTCCTTCAGGCGAGAAACACTATTCACCTTGATACTAGTTGATAAGATCTGCCATTAACTTTCTGTTTTCTTCAGCTTTGTTCCATTTTTCTTTAACGAAGCCATCAAGATCCTTCTCAGCACTTTCTTTCTCAGAAACTATCAACTACTTCAGTTTCTCTACTTCAGCAATTCTCACATATCCTTCCAATAATTCATGACATGCTGTCTCTTACTTTATCAAGGATTCTTTGGTTCTTTGTTCTGCTGCTTTTACTTCTTTCTCAAATTCTTCTCTCAGTTTCTTAAAGTAAACCTCAATTTCTTCCAGCGATTATTGCAAGCTAGTATTCCTTAGTTTGCTAGATATCTTCTAATCTTTTAGTGGAGGATACGCTTCCAAGATATCTTGTTCCTTAGCTGCTAAAACAAAACTCATTGAAAGCAGATTTTAAACTAGAATTTAATGCTTCCAAGCACAATTGAAGCATAGAACCCTCTCTTTTGCATCTCCATCCAGACAAATTAGATCGCATGGGATATCGGGATGTTCTCTACATTTCCATTTCAGCCCTTCCTTAGAAATCACCTTATTGGCGTCCATTTTCGTGTTATCTCTTTTCTTTTTTCTTTAAAATATCTGATTATTTATTTCAAATAGGTCTTTTCATCAAATAAATAAATCAGCTTTTTACCCATAAATAAAAAACTTTGTGAGAATTTGCCTTCTATTTTTAATAAAATAGGCTCTCATCATCATATTCTTTATCTTATTTACTTCTGCTCAGCTAATAACTAGTTAAAAACTGATAACAGGACTATACTGTAAAAAATTAAAATCTCTCAATAATCTAATTGTTATGTGAAGATCAATCATTTTATTATTTTTAAATACAAAATTAATAAACTGTTTGCAGTCTCTCTTAGCCAAATTGATTGAATTCTAATATTAACATCATTGCAAATCTTTCACAGCTCTTACACAGTTGGTATTCTACCCGCATTGTTCTTATTCATAATTTTAATCAAAGTTCATAAAAATAATAATAATTCTTCTGGTAATTCTGCTGTTTTTTTACCTTCCCATAACAAAATTAACTTATCAGATCAAATTCATTTTCCAAAGTTAGCATTTCTTAATGTGTAACACACAATATCACAGATTATTTAAGAATATCATTATGTGTTCTTGCTGATTGATTAATTGGCCCACATTAGATTATCAAATTCGCTAACAGTCTTCAAATTTGTGATGGTTATCATCATCTGCTTGCTTAAACCACCTACAAAGAACCTATAAGGAGTGGGAGGGTTAATCTATTCAGGCCTGTCTACCTGGGCTACTGAGTCATAGTTTGGAAGTGAACCGAGTTTGAGAATATTTCTTTGGATATTTTATACGCATTTCTAAGTTTCTTTTTTCTAAAGATTTGTCATTAGGTCAAATTGACTATCCCTTAATTTGAGTACTGATATTACCTTCATATTTTTACAATAAAAATAATGATGATTTGGTATTTCATATGAGTCTATCTGTAGCTGTGTGGTTATGCTAGGAATCAAACACACTATCTGCCAACTGATTTGATTGAATCACAGTGTTGTTGTTGTTTCAGAGTTAATAACTAATAAAGAGAAAAAGATTTAACACAAAGACTTTTTTTAAGGAGGTACGCATTCATGAAGGATTAGCTTGTATTCATTGTAATGTATACAGTCGCCGATTTCTATCTTACAAAGACTAGGTTATTTGTGTCAGATCCAAATGAAAAAAATCTTAATGTTGATAAAACTGGGATAGATTAAACAATAAAAAAAGGGAAAATAACTTCATTTCAAAGCAAATAGCGTTGTTACCTTAAGAAATTGCAGCAGAATCAAGCAAAGGGATAGTCTGACTGATTGTTTCTGCAGAAGCACATAGCGTTCTCTTTTGAAGCGATCATGCATTTATTCATATTATTCACTAAAATATTTCTTTTTTTAACCTTACTTACTTATTGATGAGCTAAATGAATTCTTTTCGTTGTAAATAATCGTTTAGATATTCAATAATTATCTTACTTTTTTTGTCAATAGTTCGAGAATAAATTTAAAATTAACTCTCAAATTCCACCATACCCTCATAATCTTTCTTAGTATCAGAAATCAAACCAAACACAAACTACTTAATCTATCATCTGCTTTACATTTAAGTATCCACCTACTAATATCCTACAGTGGATTACTAACTATTTCAAACACAGATGAGGGTAACATGATATTCAATACTAAATAAGAGTTTCATCTGTTAGCCATGGCTCTACTGTACCATCAATGCAAATGTCACTAGGATCATCAAGGTTATTCTAATATTAATCCACTAAGTGTATCAACGAGCAAGACAATAACCTAATAACATATTTAGAAAAAGATAGCGTTCCTACAGAACCAATCAACAGAAGTTACGGTTTAGCTAATGAATGGGTAAATGAGATAATTGAAAGATGATATAACCTAACTATGTGTAAATGTGTATTAGAATGGATTAGTTTGCAACTATGAATTTGAATAACAACAATAAAAATAGATGTAGATGATGAAATATTCTGTTAGACAGAGTTTATTTGGCTGATAAAATCCACAAAGATTAGAACTTGCTTACTGTTTATGATAGCAAATAGCTTCCTTGATAAAATAAAAACGATAAAATAAAGTTGGAAAGAGAAGGAAGGAATAGGAATAACTTGAAAAACTAATAAAATATTATAGCAATTCTTAGAAGATTCATCAAATCGATTTCAGTTATTCTTAAAAAACA
>Ga0302271_10004360_pt1 | contig 11353 bp, 9 predicted proteins | sample III_Bog_N1_1_FD_198767 | JGI IMG/M metagenome (GOLD analysis project Ga0302271, IMG submission 198767) | Peat permafrost microbial communities from Stordalen Mire near Abisko, Sweden - III_Bog_N1_1 | ecosystem: Environmental > Terrestrial > Soil > Wetlands > Peat | place: Sweden: Abisko... | reverse complement strand
GGAGTTAGTTATCTGGAAGATTTAAAAGGAAAAGAAGAAGCAAGGGAGAGTTTACTTTAATTTATGGGAATTGGGAATAAAGTTGCTGATTGCATAGCACTCTTCAGCCTCGACTAAAAGAATCTCATCCCAGTAGATACTCACGTCTTTTAGATTTACAACAAGGTATACCACCCAAGCAAGAAGACCAAAGATCTCAAGCTAAATAAAGAATTATACAGCACAGTTTAAGAATTCTTTTAGGATCTCTTTGGAGAGAATGCGGGGTGGGCATAACAGATAATATTCGCAGCAGATTTGCCTTCGTTTTAAGAAGAAATACAAAATAATACTTCTCAAGTGAACAAAAAGACTACCTCTCCGTCTGAAGAATCTGCAGCCAAATTGGTTAAAAAGCCTTCAAAATAGTTAGCAAAATCGAAGTGAATTTCAAATATCCTACTAAAAGTAATAATCTTCCGATTTGATGAGCTCAAACAAGTATCCTTCATTTAGTGTTGAGAATCTTCACAGAGTCATATTTAAGAAAGAGAACGATTGATAATGATACATTGATTTCGTTTATTTATCTTTTGTCCTAATGCAATCTGAAAACAAATTCAAAATCAAAATATTATAAAATATTATTTTCAATATTTTCTTCATTTTAACCTTCAATGAGTTGCATCCTACAACTCAAGAATTGCCCTGCTATGATCAATCGATCTTGAATCAATTCCCAATTCGTTAAGTTATGTGTGTTTGTCCTTTGGGCTTAAAACTTTTGCAGAGCTATATTTTTATTCCCAATAATCTCAAAAATAAAATTGAAAACAAATAAATCCCCCCCTTTTCGGAGAATCTAATAACAAGAATGTCTTAACAAAATAGGGTGAAACAACTACTAGCTGACCCAAATCAATAGGGCCATCTGTTTGCAGTGCTCGTGGAATCAAAATGGGAACCTATCACTGAAGCTGATAGACGTGCTTTCATCTAAGCCTACGCTAGGGATACTTCCAGATTAAACGCATTAGGGACATTTTAAGTTGCTTCATTAGCAGGTCTCTATTTTGCAGTTGACAGATATGTCCCAAACATCTCCAAGCCTAAAGTGTTGCTTGCTACTGCTGCTTTAGCTATTGGATTTCATTTCAGTGCCAGATCACTTGTTCGTTCCAGCCTAAGCAATTCTCTCAGCGAAATCTACTCGAAGTACAACTTTACAACTGATCCCGAAGCTCTTTCGATTCTTACAAAGCGACTTAGATGATTAGGATTTCGTTTATTCAAAGAAAAATGAGGGAATTACCTTTTGAATTGAAATTTTTATCATAAAATGAATGATAAAGTTGAATAAATCCAAGGGGGTTTATTTTTATTTTCTTTTTTTCATTCATGTTTCTGCAGAAGCTGTTTGTGAAAATTTCGCTGAGCATCTGCATTTCAAACACACATTTTATGGTCTTTTTTTTCAATTTCAAGCAATAGAAAATCACCTAAAAGGGGATATTCATCAAATTGCAATAATTAAAAGAGATTTCTACATTCTAATAATCTGAGAAAGTTAATAAACTCTTAGGGGAGAGGGGAGGGATAAGGAGGAACACTTCATTGGATATGTAAGCAAATTAAGAGCAGAAGAAGAGAAGAATTCAGGATAAGCAGTGGAAGGTTTAAAGACAGAGAAGAAAAAGATGCATAGAGAGGATAAACCAGGAAATGAATAAAGTTTTAAGCTGAAAAGTGCTTCTGTAAAAGAAAATGGAATAACTAGGAGTGAGATCAACAATGGAAGTGGAAGTGCAAGCAATAAGGACTAGACTACTGTTACTTCTTCGACGTTAAGTAAATTAGATATGAGTTTATTTTGCGATTTTCGTTCTTTTAAAAAATAAATTATTTTAGTTTTTTTAACAAATTCAAACCACTGCCTTTAAAAACTAACAATTCTAATCATTTGTATTTGATTGTTAAGCTCTATCATAGCAGCAGTAGCAGTTGAGTTTCAGTAACAAGAATCTAAATTCTAAACCAAACATCGGATTCTTGAACAGACCATTTTCTGAAGAGACACAAAATATTGGTAGTTCATCTAAACCTGATTGTCTTCCAACTAAAAACTCTAGCAGAAAAGTAGCCTTGTAAAAAGCTCTACTAGCGTCTAAGCAGTATTAACAAGTTTCACCACCAGAAAATGTTTCTCTGTTTCGCTCCTTAACAGGCGGAGGAGGAACGGAAGTGAAAAACAGTGAAGAACAAGAAAGAAAGTAGAAATCAGCTGGATATGTTGATAAATTCAAGTAAAATATTAAGAACTCATAGTTTCCTTCGTAAAGTCTACTGAATCGAAACCACAAGATATTCAATTCGCAGGTAACTTCGTTTTGTTCTTTGGTTGAAGAAATTTAAATACTTATATTTTTGTTGCTGTTTTGTAGAGTCTCAACGATAAATGTTTAAGCGATTCGAAGACCAATCCGACTTTATTTTTCTCAATGTCACCTTCAGATGAAAAGAGCAGCTAAATGCCTTTAATTTGCTCTCCTTCTTTATTGTTTTAGAACCAAAGTTAGAATAAAGAAAAGACTGTTTCTAAGCTGGTTCTAGATAAACCTAATGAAGAATGCAAAGTTATTTCTGAACAGCAAGACTAAAACCTCCCTAAAAACAATTAAACTGCATCTAGTAGACCTATTGAGAATCCAAATCCAATTATCTTGAATGAATCTGTTATGTTTGAAATCATCTCAACGAAGGACAGCAATCAAGTAGAGAAAATAGAAGTAAAACATCAAAGGAATTATTAATTTTTATTTTATTATTATAATTGTTTTTCTAATTCCCTGATAATCTCATTTTGATTATCCCCTTAGCAAAAAGGGAATGAAAAATAATAATAAAAGTATATTTTTAAATAAGTTTATTTTTTAATCTGAGGAATCTATTATTTCTTTACTTCATTATTTCATTATGCAAACTTCAAAGGAATATCTCTAATTCAATATATTTTACAGAGTTTTTAGAACACTAAACTAACTATTAAATGGTTTGATCATTTTTGCTAGAGAACTTCCAAGATAGTGAAATGGAAGTATGGTGATTTCATTGGTGCTGGTAGCTTCGGACAGGTATTCACAGCTATGAATTGCAACACGGGAGAGATCTTTGTAGTCAAAAAAGTAGTCGCACATAGTTCCATAGCTAAGCTAGATAATAATTTCCTAGATGAACAAGAGGTAATCTCAAAAATTAGTGCAATATTTTTCAAGTACACAGCATAAATTATTCTTATTTTTTTGTAAATTAGAAAGAATTACGCATCATGCAGACACTATCTCACAAGCATATCATATAGTACAAAGGACATGAGAGACAAAGCGAGTATTTATGTATTTTCTTGGAGTACATGAGTGAAGGTACTATTGAGTCTATGCTGAAGAAATTTGGAGCACTCGAGGAACAAACTATTAGAGTCTACGCTTAGCAGGTTCTCAGTGGGATCGAGTACTTGCATTCTCGGCATGTGATCCATAAGGACATAAAAGGTGCTAATATCTTAGTTGCTAGTGATGGAATTGTGAAATTATCTGATTTTGGTTGTGCAAAGTAACTTGAAATAACTCTCCATTCTACGACTTCAAATGTCAACGAAATGAATAAAACCCTTAAAGGTTCTGTTCCTTGGATGTCACCGGAAGTTGTCACGCAGACTAAATACGACACGAAAGCAGACATATGGTCGTTTGGATGTACTTTAGTCGAAATGGCATCAGGAAAGCCTCCATGGTCGAATTATGAATTCGATAATCCTATCCAGGCAATCATGAAGATCGGACTAAGTGATGAAATACCTGAGATACCCAGTAATATATCTGCTGAGTTGCTGACATTCATCAAGCACTGCTTACAAAGAGATCCTGCGATTCGAAAGACTGCTGCTGAACTCTTACTCGATCCTTTCCTTCAAAATTGCAACTCCCTCTGAAAAATGAGTGATTTTGTTAGAAAAAGTAACTTTGTTTCAGGCTACTTTTACGACTGCTGCTATGATTTGATTACCTCACCAAGACAACAAAGTACTTTAATACCATTTCCTAATCCAGATAATAGCAGATATATTTATAAAATATGAGCAGCAGCAGAAACAATCTTAGCAGTTTAATTTGGGACTATCATATGAAAACTGGTGTCTGCATGCTGCTGACTATTCCTATTTATTAATATTTTTCTTTAGTACTATCTATAGTTATCATTAATTTCATAACTATTTCATTTATTCTATACATCCCTTCTTCTTCTTCTTCTTCTTATCGAAATTCAATTAGTATTCCCTTCCCCCCTCCTCCCCCCCTCTTCTTAGCTTATCCTTAAAATAAACAGTTCATTTGTGAGATATTACTGTTCAATAGCATTTTTAATATTTTTCTCAAAAACGCAAAGTAAATGTGAGTTTATTACATAATTATGAATAATTATCCTCTCATTAACGTATTTTCCTTATCTTCTTATCAACATCTCCTTTTGATACTTACTTCGCAATAACTATTTGTCAAACTACCTTTAGAAACACAGGATACTAAGAAATATCCTTTACCATAATTGATTTATCCCAAGGAAGCTATATCCTGAGCGTGGGTTTTTAACACGTAATAAAGATCAGATGGGTAATTAGATTTTGTTACTAATTTTCATCAAAACTCCTTAGGCTCGAAATTAATATTCTTATTATGGACATCGATGCGTCGTTATAGTTTAACCTTACAGACACTGCTCAATAATAATATTACAACGAAAAGGAACCAAACAGTGATCACAAAAGGGAGGCTCTTTGATTCTAAAATAATCTTTGATTTTCGTAAATTAAACAGATCTCCAAATCGAAAAATCGATATTTTTTCACTCTTTTCTTTTATCCACTATGAGATTATTATGGTTAGTTAGCTTATTGGTTAGATTTATTGAGTCAATTCCTTGCTTGAGCTAATGAATTTTTTAAACTTTTTAAGAAATCAATCTTTCGTTAATCTTAGCCTTAGTTATTTTTGAATTGTGCTGGGCGTCAAGTCTAACAAAGAAAGAAAATAGAAATTAGAAAGAAGTTAAGCTGAAAAGCGAAAGAAAGAGTGTTCAAGGTAGAAACTTTTCGATTGAAAAAAATAATTCAAAGAAGATTAAATATAAAATAGGGGTAATAGACAGTGGGACTTCGAAATTCTTGTGATTAATTCCATACGACAAGAGAGATTAAAAGATTGATTGTTTTTGATTGATTAATCGTCGAAGTAAGAAATGAATAACAAAGTAGGTGATGCTGAGCTCCCTAATCGGCGGACAGTTCACTTAAACGACAGAGTCTAGAACTAGACCTTGCATAAGAAATTCAATAATGAAATCAGAACATCCAAGTATACCTGGTGGAATTTCTTGCCAAAAGCGCTGATTCTACAGTTCATGCGAGCTGCAAATCTCTACTTTCTGGCTTCCACTGTGATATCTTGTATCAGTATTATTTCTCCAATCCAACCATTCTCTGCAATATTCCCGCTGGTTCTTGTGATGGCTGTGTCCCTCTCCCGTGAAGCCATCGAAGATTATGTAAGATCGAGTTGCTGTTGATGGGGGAGGTGAATTCACTTTTAGAAAAGAATATTTTGTTGGATTTAAGAAATATAGTTGAAAAAATACATTTTGAATGACGCAATTCTTCATTCTTGTTTTTCTCGTGCTAAAACTAATTGGTTCTGCCTTTTGTTTGATAATCAAAGAGAAGACATCGGAACGATGATCTCGTGAATGAATAGAAAACATTGATTTTCAATAACAAAAACTTTACATCGATTCTCTGGAAGGATCTCTAAATCGGAGACATCGTCAAAGTTAATTGCGAACAGGTAAAAGAAGTCCCTTATTTGAAGGAAGAGAGAAATATATGCGTTTCCTATATGTTGCTAGAAAAAAAGGGCCGTTGAAAAAGTATAGTTTATCGTTTCTATTACTAATATTATTTGAAAAGTACTGTTTTTGAATTCATTTATGCTACATCATTTAGGTCCTTCCTGCTGACATCCTGCTGATAGCGACGAACGAAGAAACTGGCATTGGGTTTGTAGAAACCGCAAATCTCGATGGGTAAATGAATCAAACATAAATATTTTTGAAAGCTGGCATATAATCAGCATTTAAATGTTATTTGAGGGAATACATATTTAGCTAAATATTCTCTGTTTTTGGGATTGATTCTTGTAGAGAGAGAAATCTAAAGTGCAAGACTGTCCATGAAGCAGTCAATAAATTCGGAAGGGAGCTGCCACTAGTTAATTTCAAGGGAAAAATTGTTTGTGATAAGCCTAACAACTCAATTCATAGTTTCAAGGGATTGCTTTACTTAGATGCACATCGTGAACCAATTATGCTTAGCAACGCTAACATTATGCTTCGAGTGAGTTCTTTTGAATTATTCGAGAACTTTAAAGATATTTCGAGGAAATGTTAGCATTCTTTATATAAAATTTGCTGTTATTTTGAATAATTCTAGGGAACAACACTGAAGAATACAGACTGGGCTGTAGGTTTGATGATCTACTCAGGATAAGACACAAAAATCATGAAGAACTAGGGATAAGTGAAAAACAAAACTACACACATCGAAAAGCTAATGAATCCAATTATCTTCATTACTATTGTACTTTAATCTGGACTGTGCATCGCTGCTGCAATCTTGAATGTCTAATTTCAAGTATTTCACAAAATACAATTAAATTTTTTAACTCTAATTCTATCTTGTTTTATCACTTGATTTAATGATGCTCATATGCTAATTATCTTATTATTGTTTAGAGAGACACTTATCCAGAATATCGTTATCTTTACGGATTCAGCGATGAAGGAATCTACAATGATTGGGTTTAGGGGATTCTAAATAATTTCACTTACTTCCTTCTTCTGAATACTCTTGTGCCAATATCACTGATTATCTCTCTGGAAGTTGCAAAGCTGTTCTAGACATCTTGGATTGAATATGATTATCTCATGCACTACACCCTTGAAGATGGATCAGTTTAACCAATGAAAGTGCTGAATACACTCATCCATGAAGAACTTGGCAAGATTGACTGTATCTTCACTGATAAGGTACAAAAATCGAAAAAATATTATCTTCAAAACTCAAAAATATTCTTCTTGTTTCCAGACAGGCACGCTCACATCCAACTCAATGGTCTTTCGGCACGCCAATATTGTAGGGTAAGACTACAATGAGGTCGAGCTCGAAAATATCATGAAAGATTTGAATCTAGAGACGTTATCAAAGAATAGATCTTATCTAGAGTTCTTCGATTTCTGGCTGTGCATTGCGTTATGTCACGAAGTACTCCTCGAGGAGCGCGATGGCAAAGTAGTCTACTAAGGATCTTCTCCTGATGAAGTCTGCTTAGTTGAAGCAGCTAACAAATTTGGGATTAAATTCTGCAAGAGAACAGCTACTTAGATATTTCTGCAAGTCGGCACGGAGATGCTGACTTATAAACTGCTGCATAAGATTGAATTCTCCAGCGATAGGAAAAGAATGAGCATCATTGTGGAGGTAATATGGCGAAATATGAGAGAGAAAAGAGCTGCTTTTATGTTGAAAGAAATATGAAATTAAGGTAGTTATTTAAATTGTTGTTGGTATGTTATTTTTGTAGGAGACAGCAACAAATAAGATATTTATGTACTCTAAAGGAGCTGATTCATTCTTTATGAAGAATCTTTCTGCGAAATCTGACTCCCTTAAGCGGAAAGCCAAAGACAGTCTCAGAACATACTCCAAACAAGTCAAAAATCTTTATGAGGAAGATATACTTATTTTAAACTTACAAATTGAAACTTCTTTTAGGGTTTGCGCACGTTGTGTCTTGGGATGAAGGAAATCGACGGAATGGAATATGAAAAGTGGAGAAATCAATATGATAAATGTTAGATGCAGATCGCTGGGATTATGAATCTCGAGAATAACGAGAAGAAGCAGCAATCCTTGGAAAGTGAAATTGAAACGGGGTTCGAGTTGCTCGGTGTGACTGCTCTAGAAGACAAATTGCAAGAAGGTGTACCCGAAATATTGCAAGATATCAAAGATGCAGGGATAAGTGTATGGATGCTCACAGGAGATAAACTCGAAACGGCAGAGAATATCGGGTATCTTTGTAATTTACTCGATGCACACACGAAAGTATTCAGGATCTAATCATCTCATCCATAGACGACAAGGTAAGGAGAATTACTAAAAGGATAAGAATTTGAAAGTAACAGTGGTGTTTGCTTTGATGTTTTAGAGATAAACTGTTCAGGATAAAAGGAAAAATCAATGAATTAAAGACAATGAACGATATTGGTGAGATTAAGCAACCCATCATAGCAATCGATAAGCATCCTCCTAGCTTTATTAGCCCAGAGGTACTTAATGTTCAGACTAACGTTGCAGGTGGTAAGACTGCAATTCACTTGGAGAATCAAGAATCTACGCCTCCAGCTTCCATAAAAGTTAACTCCAATAATAAAGGCGCTCACACTCCTCCAGATTTGAAAGATTCCTTCGGTTAATCAGGAATGAAAGACGATTCCAATAAGGATCTATTCTCAAACTAATCATACAGCAGATTTGCTTTAGTTATCGAAGGAGAAGTCATCGGTCATGCACTTCAAGACGCCGAGTGCGCTAACGAATTCTTACAGATAATCCCTGAGTGTTCCTCCTTGATCTGCTGCAGATCCACACCGACTTAGAAAGCTGAAGTCGTACAGTTTGTGAAAAAACATTTTAAAAAGACATGCCTAGCTATTGGCGATGGAGGAAATGATGTCACTATGATTTAAGAAGCGGACATAGGAGTGGGAATCATCGGGAAAGAAGGAAATCAAGCTGCACTTAGTAGTGACTATTACTTTGGATAATTCCGATTTCTCTCGAGGTTGCTGTTTGTTCATGGAAGATGGAATCTGTTTCGATCAAGCTACTTTGTGAACTACTTTTTCTTGAAGAATTTTGTCTTCACAATTCAGTAATTTCTATTTGCATTCTTCTGTGGTTATTCCGGGCAATCCTTCTGGGAAGATGGGTACTTGCTGCTGTTTAACTCAGTTGTGACAGCATGCGCACCTGTGTATTATGCTGGGTTTGAGCAAGATGTAAATGAACAAAAAGAAGATGGCTCGTAATCGAAGCTCATTCATTCCTAGCTGCCGATTCTTTACAAGGAATTCCGCAGCGCAGATCTGTTCTCTTACAAACAATTCTGGAAAATGATGGTTTAGGGAACATTCTTCGCTTGCACAATATTCTTCTCCGTGTACTTCATCTGCTACGATGTAATCACCAAAAGCAACTATTCACTTCCATAAAATAATTGTTACAATAGCGCATATTTTCTTGATTTTAGCTTTAATTTTGGGTTTATTGTTTCTTAATCCCGTTTTTTTCTTATTCTTTCTTTCAAATCTACAGGGAATAATATCCGAATCAGGTCGAATAGATGGACTATGGTACATGAGTGTTCTAGCTTATACATGCACAGTTGGAGTAGTCTGGGCGATTCTATTCATGGACACTCGTTATTTCTCGTTATTCACGCTTTTCGGGTATTTTCCAATGAGCATAATCTTGTTTTTCCCGTTGTTTATGTTCATTTGGGATAACTTCACTGGCCCAGTTCAGTATATGTTGATAACATACTTAGCTAATCTGAAATTCTGGTTGACTCTCTTCTTGAACGTTACCTTTGTGGTGGTGATCATGCATTTGGTCAAAATCTACAATTATCTCATCAATCCTAAATTGATTGAGAAGCTAGAAATGCATGTCCACAATCAGAAGCTAGTTAATCAAGAGGAAGAAGAGAAGAAAAGCTTGATTTAATAGCAGATCGAGCTAGGAATCTATCCAAACTCGATTCCAGCTTGTGAAGCCATACAAGGAATTAAAATAGAAAACTAATACAATGTCCACACAGAAGATATGCCGATGCATGCGATTATTCGGCCTGATAAACGAGGATTAGTACCATAAACAGAGAGTCAAACTAAAAATGATAGAAATGCTTAAATTACTTAATAAATCAGTTAAAAATCGCCTAAAATCAATAATATCAATGTAAGTAAGGATGATAATAATAAGATTACCAGCGACCTTGTGATTTAAAACCCAACGATTGGCTAACAAGACAACAATATCCATCAGATAATATCTCTAACTAATCGAGATACGACTAAGCCAGTCGATCAAAAGAGGAAGAAAAATAGTTTTTAGTTTGGATAGAGAAATCTATAAATCAAAGCTAATAATAACAATGAAGATATGCCAACATAATCTGTAATCATGAAACCAAAGGGTTAGATACAGCAAGACGGAGGAGGAGAAGAAGAGGAAGAGAATTTATTATTTGTAAAATCAATAATCAATGGTGAAAATGGATTGGCAAAATTCAATAATTAGACTATTAACCCAGGAAAAGAAGAAGAAGGCAAATAATAATAAATCTAACAAAATGCACCATAAGCTCTTATTGAATAAAACAAAACACCTGGAGGAGTAGGCACAGATGTTAAGTTCAGCTATTCTACAGAAGATATCGTTCTAAGATATGCAACTCCACCTCTGAACAACTATCTTACAGACAAAGAAAAAGAGAATCGAAAGAACGAAGCTGAAGGGAAAGGAAACGAAGATGGAAAGAATAGCGAAGAAGGATAATAGGCTGTTGAGAAATATATCGATAAGTATCAGAATAATTCTAGCAAAGATGTCATCACCAAAGCAACTGCTAAACACGATACAACTGACGATCTTGAAGAGAATAATTTCAATAATGTGAATATTGATGAATTTTTGTCTAAAGAAAAAACAGAATACGATAGAACTAAGACAGATCAGCATGACAACCCAATCAGCAAGAAACTGAGTCTCTATGAGAAAGAATCTAATATTTAAATTAGAAATTAAGGGATTTTATTCTCCAAGAAATCAATTGGAGAAGAGCAAGGATAATTAGAATAATAACAAGGGAAATCAAATTAACCATCTGATAGGTTTGATTAAAAGGAAGAATGAGGATAAAAGATGCAGATTGGAGAGTAATAAACAGAGAAATCATTAGTTAACTAAGTGTTTGTGTGAATATATAAAAAGTTATTGCATTTTAAGCGATGATAACAGTAATTCAAAATAATTTTGATATTCTGCCCAATCCAAGAAATATGAATATTCGTAGAGTTATATCTCTATCTCCTCTTGAAGGAAGTGGAAAAAGAATTGTTTTGTGGGGAGGAGGCACTTTTTTCTAATTCCATTTCAAAAAGAAACAAGAATATTAAAAAACACCTGCAGATTTGAAAATAA
>Ga0302271_10004354_pt1 | contig 11364 bp, 8 predicted proteins | sample III_Bog_N1_1_FD_198767 | JGI IMG/M metagenome (GOLD analysis project Ga0302271, IMG submission 198767) | Peat permafrost microbial communities from Stordalen Mire near Abisko, Sweden - III_Bog_N1_1 | ecosystem: Environmental > Terrestrial > Soil > Wetlands > Peat | place: Sweden: Abisko... | reverse complement strand
ATTAAAATCCTCCGGATGATTATTCCCTGTCCGTTTCTTTCTGATAATTGTAACTTTCTCAAGCCCTTTACCGATATCCTTCTTGTCGTAGGATATAATTGACTCATCGTTGGTATCGAATGCAAACGGATCGCCGCCAAATTGCCTGTTCATTTCAAACGGAGGCATGGGAGGCAATGGAGGAGGTGGGGGTGGAGGAGGAAGTAATTCATTATCTTCCGAATCGCTTAACGAAATAACATCGCCATCCTTACCCATTCGGATAATTTTTCTCATATGTTTCATCTGGCCTGAATCGCCACTCTGAAACATAATATCAAATTGCTTGTCTCCCGGAAAATTTGCATCGGCATGATTAAAATACTTCATGCGCATACCAGGGTGATGAACTAAAACATTAAATTTTCCGGAGTCAAGTCCCTCAACATCCAGCTTCTTTAGCATCGAATCAACTTTCGCACTGATCAGCTTCTCATCCGGGATGTTAAACGTGGTATCTATTTTTGTCTCTTTCCCATCCTTTTTTATGATGACCTTCAATCTTTGCTCCTTTTTCTGAGGTGTATTGTCAACCAACGGAGCATCAACCGAGGGATCAAAAGTGAATGAAGAGGTGGTGAACAACAGCGAAATTAAAACCGCACTGAGCACCATTCTGTTTCTTAAACTTAAAACTCGTTTCATTTCGATTAATTTTTAAGGTAAATTACTTTGCAATCATAAATATGATCCAAAAGTAGCCTGTTTACTAACCAGGTCCGGTTAAGGTTCTGTAAAAAAGTGTTAAGGTAAAGTTAAAGTTGAAATCAGGGTTAAATTATTGTCTATTTTTGGGTTATGAAACGAGTAATGATACTTCTTTGACGGTTTCGCCGGAGGAATAAATAGTAAAATATATTTAAGTGAATAAACGCATCATCATCGGTTTAGTGTTACTAATGGGAATTTCGCTGCTCGGAATTGTAGCGGTGCAGTTCTATTGGTTTAACAATTCTGTAAAGGTGAGAAATGAACTTTTTGACCGGTCGGTAAATGACGCCTTGAACAAAGCGGTGCGTCGTCTCGAAACAGGTTATGATCTGCGCATTATCCAAAATATTGCTACCGGTGATTCAGAAAAATGGAACGGTAATATTCCTCCTCCTCCCCCTCCGCCTGTTCCATCGTTTGATGACATTGACGTAATGATAAACAATGACACCATTAACGGGAAAATAAGTGTTATAACATCAAACACAGGAAAACAAATATCGGGGAACAAAAAATCCGTGACAGCTTCTATGCATGGAAGAACCCACAAAACAATCAGAATCCATGGAGACACCTTATTATCAAAAAACAACCATGCGTTTGATTCAGCCTTTCCCAAAATGGGGAAAGACATAGAGAAGAAAATGGAACAACTTGAGAAATTATCCAGGCAAATTACCTATGAATACAAAGGTTGGGAAGAGGGTCGCCAAATCGATGAAAAATTATTGCACAGCCTGATTAAGGAGGAACTGATGGATAGAGCAATCCCCATCGATTTTAATATCACAATTAATTCAAAAGATAGTATTGATAAAATAACTGCCAAAACTACTGCTCTGGGGAAGTGGTATAAAGTCAACCTCTTTCCTAACGATATATTCCGCAAGAATCTTGAGCTGGCAGTTTATTTCCCCGACAGAAATATTTTTATTGGCCGGACGACGACACTTTTGCTGGGGCTTTCAGTCGTATTTACACTTGTTATTCTACTTACCTTCTCCTTGAGCATTTTTTTGATTATCCGGCAGAAAAAGATATCTGAAATGAAGTCAGACTTTATCAATAATATGACCCATGAATTCAAGACCCCAATTGCAACAATCTCAATTGCAGCCGATTCAATAGTAAATGAGAAGGTAATCAGTAATGAAGAAAAAGTCCGTTTCTTCACGGGGATGATTAAGAAAGAGAATCTTAGGATGAATGAACAGGTTGAAAGGATACTTCAAATAGCCCGATTGGACAGAAAAGAGTTTGAATTCAATTTTCAGGCGGTTAATATCCATGAATTGATTGAAGAAGCGATTAAAGGAATATCATTACAGGTAGAGAAAAAAGGAGGTGAAATTGTCATAAAACTCGACGCAGTCAACCCGGTTGTGACCACTGATCCTGTTCACTTTACAAGCCTCCTTTATAATTTATTAGACAACGCAAACAAATACTCTCCCGACATACCTTTTATTACAGTTTCAACTGTCAACTGTCCAAAAGGTATATACTTATCAGTTGAAGATACCGGAATTGGAATGAGCAAGGCGGTTCAGTCAAAGATTTTCGAAAAATTCTACCGACTTCCTTCCGGAAATATTCATAATGTCAAGGGTTTTGGACTTGGCTTAAGTTATGTCAAGGCCATTCTGGAAGCCAATAACGGCAGCATCAAGGTATTCAGTGAATTGGGGAAAGGGAGCAGGTTTACTGTTTTTATTCCATTTTTAATAAGCAGAAAATGATCCCAAAAAAATCTCTGTTTTTTGTTGAAGACGATCTTAGTTTTGGAGCCGTTTTAAAATCTTATCTTGAAGTCTGTAATTTTTCTGTCACATGGCTTGACGACGGAAAGCATGCAGTTAGTGCTTTCAAGGAAGGAACATTCGATTTATGCCTGCTTGATGTGATGCTTCCGCACGTTGATGGATTTTCGATTGGAAGGGAGATCAGGTCAATAGACCCCAACATACCGATGATTTACCTCACTGCAAAATCATTAAAGGAAGACATCATAACAGGTTATCGGTTAGGTGCTGACGATTATATTATCAAACCTTTCGATGCAGACGTTTTGCTCTACAAAATTGCTGTAGTTCTGAAAAGGATGGAGGGACCTAATAGTTCGGCGAATCAGTTATTTCAAATCGGAAAATATATTTTTGATCCTCACTTACGAGAAATAAAGTTTGAAGGAACGAAACAATTACTCAGTCCCAAAGAGTCAGCATTGCTTAAATTGCTGTGCGAGCATAAAAACGAATTGCTGACCCGCGAAATCGCACTTAAACGGATATGGGGCGATGATGGTTATTTCACAACCCGAAGCATGGATGTATTCATCACTAAATTACGAAAATACCTTAAAGATGATCCGTCAATTGAAATCAGGAATATTCACGGAAGCGGCTTCATAATGACCCAAAACAACGAATAAGCAAAAACCAGTTTTTTTTTAAACCATTTCATGGAATCATTGTTTTTCTATTATAGTCGCTAAGCTTACAATTCCGATTATATAAGTGATAAAATAAGGGGTCGATCACCATTTTCAGAAACCGAATCACAATTCAGGTCTGGCAGTGAAAAAAACATTATTTAATATTGTATTGTTTGGATTTATCCTCCTCCCATTTATTTTGTGGTTGTTATGGATCATCAAACCATCCAGAAACACAAATATTCTGGTGATGGATAAGACTGTATTGACCAAATATGGTCTCGAACACCGGGTGTTTGACTGGGTTCTTCAGCATCGAAAATATTTTAAGTCCAATGGCAACTCCTACTCACCTCAGCGTGACTATCTTGGTTTTTTCCCACTGGAAAAAGACAGTTTTTTGGTTAAAGATCTTTCCAGTCTCACTGAAAAACAAATTGACAGTCTTAGCAATGTTTCAGACATGACCTATTTTACTGATACTTATGGAATTTACAACAACGAATGGTACCGGAAAATAAACCTTGGCGAACACTCAGAAAAGGTCTATGGCGGGCTGGATAAAAACGACCTGCTTTTTCTGAAGAAAATGAAGGAGAAAAAGAAATTAATTATAGCCGAATTTAACTTTTTTGCCACTCCGACTTCTACGAATGAAAGAATTGAAGCTGAGAAACTTTTGGGTCTTAAGTGGAGCGGTTGGACAGGCCGGTATTTTGAACAGCTTGATACCGTCACGAATCCAGAATTACCAAAATGGGTCGTGCGGCTTTATAAATTACAGCACGGGAACAAGTGGCCTTTTACTAAACCGGGAATTGTATTCGTTCATTCGGATGAAACTATTGCAATTTTAGAAAAAGAGACAGATTTAAAGCGCGAAGTACCGCTAATAAAAAGCTTTAAATACGGAGTGGAAAAATTCAACCTGCCCAAAGAGATCAGATATCCTTATTGGTTTGATATTACTTTAAGCACCGATACAAGTAACAGGGTAATCTCCTACTATGAGCTATTTTCCAATGAAAGAGGGGATTCTATACTGCATCATCATAGAATTCCTAAAATTTTTCCAGCTGCCTTTGAGAATAGTTTGGCATCTCCCTACTACTATTTCTGCGGAGATTTTACCGATTCTCCAATTCATAAGACTTTTGATGAACTAATCGGGATGGAATACCTTAAAATGTTTGTTCTGAATGAGTCGGATCTGAACGACAGGACACCTTTCTTTTGGAGATACTATCTCCCGATGACTTCAAAGATTCTTGATAATTATTTCAAAAATTAACCAGTAAGCGCTTATCATTTTATTGTCTTAGTCACCAAGCTGTCTGGAATTAACAATTTGTTCAGACAAGCTCTCAGATTATCCGTTTTGAATTTTTCGAATTTCCGCTGAATTTCAATCAGTTTATTTTCGTCAGTTATCTGATCAATTTGCAGATTTTCAGACACTTTAAATAACTGATCCCGGACTATAAAATAATCTTGATCGATGTAATCGATGATCTCATTCTTTGTTCTTATAAACGGGATTGATACTGTACTTCGAAATGATGTCATACTATCTAAACCCTGCCCCAGCCAGGGAACAACTGCCGGGAATTTCATATTGTAATTTTTTTTCAGAAAAGCAACAACTGAAGGGGTAAAATCGAGATGTGAAACAACCGATGAAAATTTTGCCGGTGATTTCAGCATAGGTGAATAAATAATTAAAGGAACATGAAAACGGTCTATCTGTGATGATATGGGAGGTGAAGACATCCGATGATCTCCGGTAATAAAAAAAATCGTATTTTTATAATCCTTACGCTTTTGATATTCCGTGAAAAAATACCGGAGAGCATCATTGAAATAAAGAATTGAAGCATAATTAAGCAGGTACTTTCGGTATTCGCTCTTTTGTGTTTCACTTAATTTGAAAGTGTTTAACATCGCCACAACCTTATCATTGTAATTTGTCTGGTTTGGAATAAGATAAGGATCATGCATAGCAAGGGTCAGATAGATATCCAGCCGTGGCTTAGACCCAGCACTGGCCAGCACTTCAAACCCTTTTTTAAAAATATCTTTCTCCCCGTATCCCCAAGTAAAACCGCCGGATCTTACTGCCGGCATTTTTATATATTCAGCACCAAAATCTTTTTCTTCAATCAGATAATCAAGGTGTTGCTTGTTCAGGAACATCTTCATATTATCAAAAGCTGCATCGCCGCCATAAAAAAAGCGGGAAGTGTAACCACGCTCTTTCAATAAACCGATCAGCGACATCCCATCTGGCATTTTAACACCTAATTCTGCAAAACCGCTTATGCCATATGGCATCGATCCGAAGACTGAAGGTAAGACTTCAAAAGTACGACCTGCAGTACTCAAAACATTTTCCCAATAAAGGCTGCGATTTTCAAGTGAATCCAAAAATGGGGTGAAGCTTTTCAGATAAGCACCTTCGCCACTGTAGGCACGTCCCAGACTTTCGACGATTATAAATACAAGATTGGGTTTTTCATTTCCAACATTAAAATACTTTCCCAGAATATCAGGTGTATCGTCCTTCCGAAGAAAAGGGTATTGATCGCTTATATATTCAAATGATCTTTTCTGTGAAGCCAACCCTGTATAAAAGTAGGAAAAAAGAGATGTTTCGCTGGCCTCATCAGGATAGAAAAATGTATAGGTGGCTGAGAATAGGTGGAATGCTTTATTGACAACCAGGTTATAAGCCAGTTCAGAATTATATTTACCTGCTTCAGGCCTGGTATATTTCAGAAATGCCATAGAGACGAAACAGGCAGCCAAAAACAAAAGCGCCAAAAAGCCGTAAGGTTTTACTTTATAAGAGTATATAAAAATGGTAATAATCAGTGCCATACTAAAAATAAGTAAAATCATTGTGATGACAGAGAAACCGCCGCTTGCAGATACAATATTAATGACCTCATCCAGGGTGTAACCAAATAGATCGGTTCCAAGCAAAAGTGAGGTAGTCGCCAGGTATTGTATCAGACCAACTTCCGAAAGAAGGAAAAGAATGATTAGGGTACCGTAAACCACATTGGCCAGGCGTTTTGAAATAAGATAAACGAGCAGATACGGGATTGAAAAACAGGCAGCAAGAATAAATAAGATCAAGATATCGTGACCAATCCCCTGAATTTCAAGCATTATACTTCCATCCGGCAGAGTAATCGAATTTAAAAGGAGAATATACTCATAGATCCTGACAAGAACCAACAGAATGAAAAACACAAGGTTCAAACTCATAAACCTTTTGATTCCTGACATCAGGTTCTCCTTTAGAATTTTCCTACGGCTGATTATTTTCATTTTAGTTAACCAGTAATTACACTACTATTTGACTTTTTTGCTTTTAGCAAAACCTTTTTTTTCCATTCTTCCCCAGGATATATTTCCTATAAAATAATGGAAATTGCCCCTAAGTGCAAACCATACATTTATTGGGTGAAAGAGTAATGGTTCGATAAAAGATACTAACACAAGCCTGCTTATATCCCGCTTTCGCCGGTACCGGGCAAAAGTAAATTCTTCGAAAATAACTGCCCATGCGGAATATGTCACAGCAAAAAGGTATGTAAATCCAATCAAAAGGAAAAAGAAGGGCCAATCTGGATTTCCCATCGAGATAACAAGTATAAAATACATTATCCCAAGAGTTTCTATAATTGGGGCCAACCATTCAAAAAAGAACCAGTAAGGATGCCCCAGCATACCAAGGTTCCCGTATTTTGGATTAAAAAAGAGGGTCATATGTTTAAATAAGGTCTCCATAGTACCTCGCGTCCAGCGATTGCGTTGCCGGGCAAGGACTCTCAGCTTCTCCGGAACTTCGGTCCAGCACAAAGGATCAGGAATGTAGACGATCCTGTATTTGAGTTCGTTTTCAATCATATATCGCCTCATACGAACTATCAGCTCCATGTCCTCGCCTACTGTATGACTATCATAACCGCCTGCTTTAATTACAATTTCACGATCGAACACCCCAAAAGCTCCCGAAATTAACAGCAATCCGTTAAGGCGACTCCATGCCATGCGTCCCATAAGGAAAGCACGGGTATATTCAAGTACCTGAAAGCGTGCCAATAAATTTTTAGGCAAATTTATCTCAATAATTTTCCCATCTCTCACCTTGCATGAATTGGCAATCCGTATGACTCCTCCGGTGGCAATTACCCGGTTTTGGCTGTCTTCAAGGATGGGCTTAATCATTTTCAGGATTGCATCCTCTTCAAGGATACAATCGACATCAATTCCTGCAAAATATTTTTTGTTGCTGACGTTAATACCGGCATTTAATGAATCAGCTTTCCCTCCATTCACCTTATCAATAACAAGTAGTTTACTGTAAGCCTTATTGGTCGACTTATAAATTCCGCGCACTGGCTTTGTAGGAATTAAATAATCAACGAGAAAGTCAACTTTTTCAAGTTGATAATGATCGATTATTTTTTTAAGCGAATCATCATTACTCCCATCATTGATGACTATCACCTCAAAATCGCTGTAGTGGATGGATAACAATGATCTTATATTTTCGACTATTGTATTCCCTTCGTTATAAGCGGGGGCAAGTATTGTCACTGGCGGAGCAAAAGGAGATGAAATAATCTCAGAATAATCGACGAAGCTATTTTTTCGCATGTACCTGATCATTTCGAACCCTGATATGACGGCCATTACAATGTATGAAAAGAAAATTGCGATGGCAAAAATGAAAATGCCATTTTCAATCATGTAATTCAATATTCTAATAATATCGTACATCAGATTCTTTTGTCTTTTGCATGAATAATAATCTTCTTTAAAACTGCATCATCTTCGTTATACAATGAATCAAGAATATCCCGACCATTAGTCCCCAACGAAATCAATCCCCTTGCAGAGAGAATTCGGAGGCTAATATCTGTTTCATTAAGTAGCAGGTACCTAAAAAACGGGATAAAAGATACTTCAGAAATCATTATCAGCGCATTTAATATCTCCGTTTTATTGCCAGTATCCTCTTTCGGAAACATTTGTTGAAGCTCTGATCCCGCCGACGGTACAGCCAGTTTCCCAATAGCACATATTGCCTCTCTTCTGATCTCCGGGTCTGTATCGCCAAGACGATGGGTAATCAAACCGACATTTTCGAATTGTTTGAATATTCCTGCCATCTTGAGTGCAGAAAGTGTGACGCTCTTATTTGAACTTTGCAACCACCTGCCAAAATTGGGAACAGTTTCAATTTTCTTTAACGCCGGCAGTGTATTGAGCAACCCCCATTCCGACAGCTCAACATTGGGATCGTCAAAGAAGCTGAGCGGATCATCAGGATTCAGCTGAATCCATGCCAGTTGTGCCTCAATTCGAAGTATAGCATTCGCTGAATTTAGATATTTAGCAATCAAATGGTTTCCATCCTTGATTTTCATTTGGGCCAATTCCCTGAATCCTTTGGCTTTCACGTGCCATGATGAATGCATGACTTTGCGGATTGTATATTTCTCAAGTTCGGCCAAATGGAATAATTCACCAAGTTTTGCAGCACTATCGCCGGTTAAATTTGCATGCAGAGAAATCAGTTCGGATGTAAAAACATCCCGGTTAACCGGATCTTTCAGCTCACGTATTAACGATCCGGGAACTCTTTCAGTGCGCTCCGCGTAAAGCCAATCTGTAATAAAATCACGATACCGGTCCTGACACTTACTTCTTTTAAATGCGATATAACTTTCGAACAGCCGTCTGTTAAATATTATGAAAATCATAATAATAACAGTACTCAGAAAAAACAGGTTCAGGAAAAGAATGATCCGGAAAAGGTAATTGGATTTATTAAAGTAAAACTTTACTTTATTATAACTGGAAGATGTGTTTTGATTTCCTGTTGATTCAGAATAGATCTGCAAATATTTATTCCCCTCACCGGCAGTAACCAAATCAGGCTGATTCCATTTTTTTACTGAGTCCATCTGAATATTATTTTGCCTTGAATTAGTGTAAAGGGTTTCATCATTTTCCACTTTATTGGAGTTTAAACCCCGTGGTTCCTTCCCGGTGACAGAAATACTACGGACCAAAAGCACAACGAGAAGAAGGAGTAAGTAAACAGAAAACTTCATTTTCATACATTTGATTCATTAACGCACGCAGCATTCATCTACATAACAATGACACCTAAAACACAACTTAATAAACCTAAATTAAAACAGATAACTGAACCCTATATCAAAAGAGTAGCGGTTACGGGTGGTACCCGCTCTGATCTCTTCGCGTGCAAAGCCAGTACCACAGTTTAAAAAAAACCGTGATGCAATTTTTTGCTGATACTCGAGATCTATTTTACTGGATTTTAAGTGGTATCCCGGATTAAAAGCATATTGCTGTTCGTCAGGCGAAAATCCTGTTCCTATAATTATTGATAAATAACTATCGGCATCAGCCAGGTATCGTCTCACCGTTAAATAAAACGATTCAGACCATTCGCTTTTGCCAGGTGTGAGATAGGCGCGAACAGAAAACCAATAGTCTCCGTAATATTTACCAATTGTTCCGGTATAGATCATCACCTTGTTTGAATCGGTCGCTGCTATCCTTTTATCATCGAAATTCATATACCTGAAACCTAAGGAAATTTCGAAACTTGCCGGCAGCTTAAGGTAAGGCTCAATCGAAAGACGCGAGAACGGAAAATTTTTCTTATTGGAGATTCCAGCATTGAAATACATATAAATATCTTTGGTGATCGCAGGATATGCATCAACCTCAACTTGATGTCCAACATTATTAAAACGCCGAGCATAGTTATAGCGCAGGATAACTGTTCCGAAAGTTTTCGTCTTCCGTCCGATGGCAGCGGATCCGAAATTCCATGGATCAACATCATTAAAAGTATAAATCCAGTAATTAAACGTCAGTTTGTTGACCATTTTACTCCGTTTGATGCTTAACATCAAAGCGCTGGCGTCATTATTGGAAGGATTTTTTGCTAGTATCCTGTTAAGGATATCAGAAGCCTTAGCTGAATTCCCTGAATAATTGAGCGCTTTTGCTTTTTTAAAAAGAAAATTCTCATCATCGGGATGACTGGACAAACCAATGTCAGCAAAATGAATTGCATCCTTAAAATTATCACTAAATACCTCATTATCAATCAAGGCATCAACTGCATCATAATGTCCTGCTCTTTGCCTGATAACACTGTTCAGAACCATCCTTGCTGAATCATATTTTGCATCCCAGGCATAGGTTCTTCCAATTAAAACAGCTGCATCCCAGTAAGTGCTGTCGCGCAGCAAAATTTCCCGGCAAATCTTGCGTGCCTCGGCCCGGCTATTGTCGTATGCAAATTTCCTCGCTTTGACAAGTAATGATGGCAAAGGAGTTGTATCTCCATTTGAAATAATCTGAGCAGTAACTGCCAAATCAGAAATGGAGAACAGAAGAATAAGAAATACACCCGCTCTTTTAAACAAAGCATTAAACATCTGAATATTACCTCCTATTCAACAACCTTTTAACACGAATTGAAACTTCGTTGGGACTAAAAGGTTTCGTAATATAATCGTCAGCACCAAGGTTAAAAGCTTCAATAATCGTATCCTCGTTGCCAAGCCGCGAAAGAACGATGATTGGCATTTTCAAATGAAGTTGATTTCTGATTGTATTGATCAATTCAAGGCCACCGATAAATGGCATTAAAAGATCAGTCATGATAAGATCATAATTAGTTTGGAGAATCATTTCAGAAGCCCGGTTACCGTCTACAGCTAGATCTACTTCATAACCCTCGCTCTTTAATTTATGCTCAATGGCTTTGATCATCATAAAGTCATCCTCACACACGAGTATTTTCATAATACGTTCCCGATATTAGGGTTGAACACAATGAAAAACGGTTTCAAATCCTTTTTTTTAAATCTTCGATGCCATATTTTATTGTTGTGATCGCTCTGTCAATAACAACATTCAGATCATTCATAAGTTTACTTTCACTTTCGATTTTTTCCATATCGGGGATAGCCGCCAGGATACCGACGATCGAGAGCTGGGGAAGAAGTGCATGAACCAGAAATTTTAGCCGGACATGATCTTCAGTCAAAGCATATTCTTTCATTGAATTAAGCAAATCCGGACTTTTATCCACAAAATAAGTTAGCATCTCTTTTATA
>Ga0302271_10004352_pt1 | contig 11373 bp, 7 predicted proteins | sample III_Bog_N1_1_FD_198767 | JGI IMG/M metagenome (GOLD analysis project Ga0302271, IMG submission 198767) | Peat permafrost microbial communities from Stordalen Mire near Abisko, Sweden - III_Bog_N1_1 | ecosystem: Environmental > Terrestrial > Soil > Wetlands > Peat | place: Sweden: Abisko... | reverse complement strand
ACAACACCGTTACTATCTGCAACAAGCTTCGGATTCCAGTAAATGGTTGTCCTTAGATCAGGCAGGGAACTATTCAGTACTCTTGAAACCTCATAGGTTGGAACATAAAATTGTGCAGGACGTTGATATCCCAGCGGAACTATATATGCTATACTGGATATAGGAGTAGTGATCCTTCGCTTAAAAACCTTCAACGTAATGGCAATAGCTCCGTTTCTTCCCTGCGATCCGAAAATTGAAGCACTGGGGCCTCTGAAGACCTCTACACTTTCCACATCGTCAGAACGCAGATAGGAAATATCCTGAATATCCCTATATTCAATACCATCAACCAATAACAATGGACTGACAGATTCCTGGAAAGGGTTAGCTCCTGCTCCCCGGAGGTTTATTTGATCTCCTTCAATCTTAACCCCTGGTATGAGTTGAAGTAAATTCAACATGTCCATTCCGGGATTCCTTTCTAATTCTTTTGAAGTAATTCCTGAGTTAGCTTTACCGGTATAAAAATATTTCTTGGACTCCGGTTCTTTGAATCCCTTGACTGTTACTTCCGAAAGATTGACGACACGCATCCCGCCATCTGTAAAATACTTTTCTTTACTCTGCTTTAAATAATCATTCATTGCCGAAGCATTGGGATTCAATGGAGTCGGAATAAAAACACACGGTTTGGGGAATACATCATCATTTGGATCAATCTCAATATCGCTAATGCTCGATTTAATAGCTTTCAATGCAAATGAAGTACTGTCCGGAAATTCGATACGATCGATCAGGTATCTGCCCAGGCTATCGGTTTCGGTGGTTCGCATTAAGTTATTATAAGACGAAAACATGATTACACTTTTCTTTTTGGAAGGTTTATTGAAAAGAGTCAGCACTTTACCGGATAGTGCCTGACCTTCTTCCAACGCATAAACAGGTGCTTTATAAACGCCTTTCACAATATCAGGAGTATTAAAACGTCTCCATCCCTGTGTCATCATCAGTACGTCCGTTTTCTCCCTGGTTTCAGTTTTATTATCCACAAAATATCCTGCAGGATCTTCAATATACCCTTTGATATCGGACGACAACAAAAAATAGCTCTGTATATTATCTGCCTGTGAATCTAACTTCACAATATGGCTGTCGGTTATGCTTACAGAGAAATTTCCACTTACCGGTTCTTCGAAAGTTGAATGTATATTCAAACTAAGATCTACTAATTCACGCTTGCCATAAGAGGGTTTATCACTTTCCATTGCAATTACAGGGAATGAATTATTGCGGATAAAACTCAATCGTTCGCAAAAAGTGTGTCCTAACATATCGATAACAGAGAATGAAACGATACCCGGCGGAAGCAAAGACTCAAGGATTTGTCCTCCGTTTTTTTCAAATGGCTGGACTACAAAAACTTTTCCTCGTGAATGGACTAATAAATAGAGAGACCCAGTTGGAATCGATGTTTGGTTTACAATTTCGTACAATATCCTGTTTCGACTGTAACGTAAATGGATAGCAACAGCTTCAGCTTCCGTCTTAGGTAATTCAAACCGCTTTTCAATACCGTCAGGATTTTTTACTAACGCGTAATAACTTTCATTAGGTTGTGTTTGAAGGGCAAATTTTCCCATGCCTTTATACGTTGTAGAAAATTTAGAAACCTCTTCATTTTTATCCGTAAAAATTCTGCCTGTTACTTCCTGCGACAACCCATCTTTACCAATGGCCTTAAATGCCAGTGATTGCAAGTCATTATTCAACAACACACCGCTCTCCGGGAAAAACTGCACATCAAAATCCGTACTGAATGCAGGAAGGTAGAAAGTATTTTTATACTTTACATCCTCCATGGAGATTTCAATACTCTTTTTAGAATTATCTTTTGAATCAACCGCTATCTTCCAGTTTAACATTCCCGACTGATTCGTCACCAGATACATTTTCTTATCCAACGAACCGTTCCATTTTTGCTCAATCCCAACTCTTTTATCTGAAATCGGGTTATGGGAAGCATCCGTAAAAGTTAATGTGACCGGTATTAATCCATCCGACGGAGTGCCATACGTTATTACAGGGTTAACATTGTCGTCAATGGCATTGCCTATCATAATATTTTTGCTGAAGAAAAAACTATTATCAACATTTTGCATCCAAAGCGTATATGCTCTCAGTGCATAAGTCCCGGAAGGTTGTTCAGCCTTTAATTTTAAATGTCCTGAAAAGCCAAGAGAATCCCTTTTGATCTTTACCCGATAACATACAGAATCAGATTTATCGATTAATTCAACGTATAAATACTGACTTAATGCTGTCGGCTCATTGGTAGTGGCATTTACAAGATAACCCTTAAACCAGAGATCCTCTCCGGCACTGTAATAAGGCTTGTCTGTCTGGAGATAAACTTTCTCATTCGGGGCATAAACAAATTGATTTGTAAAACGGTGGGTAATGATATCGGAAAAACTTTGCTCAATCTTGTCTGCAGCGTTCAAAACAACGGATAATACAAGAAAGCATCCGAGAAAAACGGAAGAAATAATATTTCTCATAGTAGAAGAATTAGAATAAGGTTATACTGAATATATATACACTACGAATCAAAGTCTCAAGCTAATAAAGAAAAAACAGGATAAATCCGTATCCATGCAAATAGAATAGATTTAAAAACATATTAGCAGATATACATTATTTTACACATTGCAAATTTAATGCCAATTTTAAGTTAATGCAATAGGTTTTATAAATTAATAAAAAAAATGCTCCCTCAATTTTAATTTCAGGGAGCATTTTAATAATATAAACTTATAGCTTACCAGTCTTCCCTACGCAACACGCCGGTATAGTGGCAGAGTTCGCCTGTATCTGTAATTCCTTCAAGGACCACTGTGTAATTATTTGCTTTATCAGCCGTATAGAACTTTATATGTACCACCCCGTCATTATCAGCTACAAGCTTCGGATTCCAGTAAATGGTGGTTCTTAGGTCAGGCTGAGGACTGTTCCTTACACTATCAACCTCAAACCTGGGTATATAGAATTGTGCCGGTTTCTGGTAACCCAATGGAATAATGTGCGACAAACTCAGAGGTGTACTTACTTTTATAGATGCTCCTTTTTTGAGCGATATGGCAATAACTCCACTTCCGCCTCTTGACCCGAAAATAGCTGCACTGGCACCTTTAAAAACCTCAATGCTTTCTATATCGTTCGTTGTCAAATAGGATATTTCATCCATATCCTGCGTTTGGATATTGTCAATTAAAAACATTGGGCTACTCATACTTCCACGAATAGAAATTTTATCACCTGTCACCTGAATCCCCGGAATGGTGCGAATCATATCCAACAAACTCATTCCCGGAAATTTATCAAGTTGCTCGGAAGTCAGTTCATTATCGGCCATGCCTGAATAATATTCATTCTGAGTATCCGTTTTTTTTGCAGCTTTCACAGTAACCTCGGAAAGATTGACAGCGCGCATTCCACCTTCATAATAATACTTTTCTGTACTTTGCTTGAAATAGTCCTGTTGTGCCTTTTCATTATCTGCATTTAAAAGTGTAGGGATAAACACATGGGGTTTTGGAAAATCATCTGCGTCAGGCACTATCTCTACATCTGCAATACTTTTACCCTTTTTAGCCTTCAGGATAAACGAAGTACTGTCCGGAAAATCTATCGCATCAATCATATACCTGCCCAGACTGTCAGTCTTTGTCATTCGTATCATGCTTTTATAAGGCGAAAACATGATGATAGCGCTTTTCTTTGACGGCTTGTTAAATAAATTCAGCACTTTTCCTGTTAGCGCCTGACCTTCTTCCATATAAAATGTCTGGGGCTTATAAATTCCGTTCATAATATCAGATGTTTTAAAACGACGCCATCCCTGAGTCATCATTAATACATCTGTTTTCTCACGTGTTGAAGTCTTATTATCTACAAAATAAGCTCCCGGGTCTTCAATAAACCCTTTTAAATCGGATGAAAGCAATAAATAACTCCGGATATTATCAGCAAGGGAATCGAGTTTCACAGTACGGCTGTCGGTAATACTGACAGAGAAACTCCCTTTTGTTATATCACTACCAGAGGGTTGGAGTTTAAAACTCATGTCAACAGCTTCTCGTTTACCATACGCTGCTTTATCGCTTTCCATTGATATTTGAGGAAATGAATTGTTCCGGATAAAACTTAAACGTTCACTAAAAAAGTGTCCCAGTGAATCAATTACAGAAAAAGAAGCTATTCCCGGAGGAAGCAATGTTTCCGACATCTGACCTTCAGATAAGTTTAGACGTTGAATAACGTATACTTTCCCACGTGAATGAACCAACAGGTAAAGTGATTTATTCGGAATGCCGGTATGATTTACCACTTCATACAATATCTTTCCCCTGTTATATACCAAATGAATTGCTACCCCTTCCGCTTCTGTTCTTGGAAGTTCAAACCGTTTCTCCTGACCGTTAGCCGTCTTTACCAACGCATAATAACTTTCGTTTGGCTGGGTTTGCACAGCGAATTTTCCCATTCCTTTATGCAACGTTGATATCCCTGTAATTTCCTCATTCTTATCGGAAAACACTTTTCCTGTAACATCAACAGATAATCCATCTTTTCCTATCGCTTTAAATGCAATTGATTGCAAATCGTTATTGAGGAACACCCCACTCTCAGGAAAGAACTGAACATCAAAGTCCTGACTAAATTCAGGAAGGAAGAAACTATTTTTATATTTTTGATCTTCCATGGAGACTTCGAGATTCTTTTTGGAATTATCATTCGGATTAACCGAAATTACCAGCTTTATTTTACCTTCATTATTAGTCACTATGCCCACTTTCTTTTTTAAGGCACTGGTCCAATTCTGGGTAATTTCCACTTTTTTGCCTGAAACAGGGTTATGGGAGTCATTGGTAAAAGCAATGGTAACAGGCACTAATCCATTCACCGCTATGCCATAGGTGATATTACTGGTAATGCGGTTATCAATGCCATTTCCGATAAGTATGTTCTTACTGAAAAAGAATTCATCCGGTGTATTTTGCATCCAATAGGTATAAACCCTAAGGGAGTAGTTTCCGGAAGGGATTTCAGGTTTCAGCTTGATATGGCCGGCAAAACCCAGGGAGTCTTTTTTTATTTTCAGACGATATATTACCGAATCCAGCTTACTGATTAGTTCAACATAAATAAATCTGCTGTAAGCAGTTGGTCTGAGCGTGGTGGCATTTACCAGATATCCTTTAAACCAGATTTCTTCCCCGGCACTATAATAAGGTTTGTCTGTATGGAGATACACCTTTTCCTGTGGGTTGTTGATCCATTGTTTCGAAAAACGGTTGGTAATGAGTGTGACAAAATCCGGAACAATTTTATTCTCCGAATACGATTGAATGAAAAATGTTATAAAAAGACCCAGGAAAATGGTTGTGGTTTTTTTTCTCATAAAGTAGAAGATAAAAAATGAGGAAATAGTATTATTTCAAATTATATACTTGTACCCTGGATTCTGTTTTATTTCATACTAATTTTAACTGATTAGCAAGACAAAACTAAGAAAAAGAATTGGCATGGCTAATATGTTTCATAGTTTATTGTTTTTAATAAGAACTATTCGTTGCTTATTAGACAATTCTGCTTTCAAAAAGTTTAATATCACACAAATTTAGTACAAAGTTGGAGATTGCACGCACAAAAAAAGCCTATCAATGTATGATAGGCTTCTCTGATGATGTGACAAAAGTCAATTAGTATATACTAAATTACTTTTACATTTACTGCATTCAATCCTTTTTTGCCTTCTTGCAAATCAAATTCGACGGTGTCGCCTTCACGAATCTGATCAATTAACCCAGAAATGTGTACAAAATGTTCTTTTTTTGAACCATCTTCGCTGATGAATCCAAATCCTTTAGATTCATTGAAGAATTTAACTGTTCCTTTACTCATTGTTGATAATTATTATTTAATGTCCTACAAAGATAGTGTTATATAATTATATTTCAAAGTTTTTTATCATTTAATTAAAAAACTTCTTCTTTTTTTATTGTCCATGCAATTAAGTATACTGAATATACTCTAAACGTGCCTGTTTTACTGGACTTCTTATTTTATTCATACACTTTATTTTTAAAAATAAAAACTCTTTTCCGTCGATTTTTGCTGTTTAGCATAGTCTTTTTGAGCTAACAACTCTTTTTATTGTTAACGAAAAGCTTATTTTGCCTTTAATTTAATCCGTGCTAATGAAGTAACAATATTTCTTGGAGCAAATCGAACTGACTGTGCCAATAAATTATTTACTACTCCGTGAATTGCTACAGTTTTTCCTTCCATCATCTTTGTATAACCAAATTCAGCTACTTCTTTCGATGTTGCAATCTGATTTCCTTTAAACAGATTACTGTCGTCCAATGATGACGCCGCTTTAAATCCTGTATCGGTAGCTCCCGGGCACAAGGCGGTTACAGTAACTCCCGTTCCTTTTAATTCATTGGCTATTGCTTCGGAGAAACTCAATACAAACGCTTTTGTTGCAAAATATACCGACATGGTTGGCCCTGGTTGAAAAGCAGCTGTGGATGCAATGTTCAGAATTTTACCGTACTTATTCTGTATCATATCCGGTAGAAACAACCGGGTTAAATACGTCAGGCATGTTATATTCAGGTTTATCATTTCCAATTGCTTTTCCCAGTTTGTTTCGGCAAACAAACCGAAATCACCAAATCCGGCATTATTAATCAGGTAATCCACCCGGATATTCAGATTTTTCACCGCATCATATACAGCTTTTGGAGCATATTGATCCGATAGGTCTTTAACAATAATAACTACTGAAATACTGAATTGCTTTTCCAATTCAAATTTCAGTGCTTCCAGTTTATCCTTGCTACGTGCTATCAAAACCAGATTATCCCCTTTTGAGGCATGCACCCGTGCAAATTCTTTCCCCAGTCCCCCTGAGGCTCCCGTTATTAATGCTGTTTTGTTCATACTTGGTTTTTCACTCTCCATGAGGGTTTGTTTTTTCAATTGTCTTACTACTATCAACAATATTAAAATCAAATGGTTTAATCCGGCAACTATTTTTTATAGAGTATCCGCACCTGTGGCAGCATTGCTACAAAAAGAATGGCAAGGGCAATGCCCATATAAAGGGTATGCGACCAATGTACCATTTTCATGACAATCATTTCGGTTTGTATCCATATAATCAGGGCAAAACCAATATAGATGCTGTACGTCCAGGCCCAGTACATATCGTTGAAGAAATTAAAGAACTCAGGCAATCTCCATTTAGGCTTTTTAATAAGGGCGTAAACCAAAACCAGTGGAATAACCCCCAGAATCGTAAACAGTAGAATACCCGGTATCAGGAAACTGGTGAAAGGTGAATTCCCAATGGCTGATAATGGCATTCCCATCATCTCTCCTCCTGGTGACAGGATAAATACCCCACCCCCACCAAATGCTCCAAGTCCAAGGAAGCCTAACAAAAAAATAAGCATGCTTCGTGTTTTCATTTGATAATTCCGATTTATTAGAGTTGATTTATTTTAGGAGAGAAACAACAAAGTTCCTTTTGAATATTCACCTATCTTACATCACCTATTATTTGTAAAATCCTGAATATTGTATTGTTCTTAATATTGTCTACTTTTTTGTAACCCTATTGCAGGACTATACATACACTTCTCTCGTTGTTACCGACTACTTACTACTTACTCCTTACTCCTTGCCTCTTACCTCTTTTTCATTCCTCATTCCTCGTTCCTCACTCCTATATTAAAGATCATGCTTTGGATAAACGATCCCTGATTCTTTCCGAACTTCGTCCATTATCTCCACCAATTTCAGGGTATCGTTCAGGCTCCAGATATCGCTTTGGATCTTACCCTGACTAATACAATCGACTACTTCAATGGCTTCAAATTCATAGCCGTTGCCTTTCATCTCAAATTCAAACACATCTTCCCGTCCATCCGAATGAATCAACCTTACTTTCCCGGGGCAAAACCATTTATGCTCCAGTATTATCTTTCCGGTGGTTCCATGTATTTCGGCAATAGTGGGAGAATCAACCATAAATGATGAATACATCACGGCAAGGGCATTATTTTCATAACCGAACAAATAACTGCAGCTGGCATCTACTCCCTGTTCATTTAAATCTGCCATGGCTGAAACTTTTGTGGGTTTGCCAAGCAGCAGCAATGATAGGAAGATATTATATATCCCGATATCCAATATTGTCCCACCACACAGATCAACATTAAACTGACGATGATCAGGCCCTTTGTCCGATTTAAAAGCAAAGTATGCAGTAAGCATTTTTACATCCCCGATTACACCTGATTCAACCAGCTCTTTGGTTTTTATGATATTTGGCAGGAAACGGCTCCACAGTGCTTCCATTAGGAACAGCTTTTTCTCTGCAGCTTTGTCCATCAGTATCTTCACTTCGTTCTGATTAACCCCCATTGGTTTTTCGCACAGGACATGCTTATTATGATCCAGTGCCAGCAAGGTATTTTCCAGATGCAGGTTGTGAGGAGTGGCAATATATATAATGTCTATTTGCGGGTCGCGTACCAGTTCTTCATAACTTCCGTACGATACCGGGGCATTAAACTCGTTTGCAAATTGTAGTGCTTTTACTTTATCCCGTGAACCGACGGCATATAGTTCTGTATTTTCAACTACCTGAAGGGCTGTTGCAAATACTGTGGCTATCCGGCCGGTACCTAAGATACCCCATTTGATTTTTTTATTCTCCATGTTCATAATCATCGATTCGTTATTTTTTTTATTTTATCTAATGAAGAAACTCGTTCTGAAAACTTATTCCCCTAAGGGTTGCTTCGGTGTTTTTAATGTCAGCTGATAAAATGCCGCATCGAGCCATTTGCCGAATTTATAGCCTACTTCTTTCATAATGCCGGTCAGCACAAATCCCTCGTTTTCATGCAGCTTCATACTTACGGTATTGGATGTATCGATAACACCCACCATAATGTGAAAGTCCTGCTCTTCAGCTTTTTTAATTATTTCACCCAAAAGTATTTTCCCCAGGCCATGGCCCCTTTTATCAGCCCGCACATATACCGAATGCTCAATCGAGTATTTATAAGCGGGGCGCGTACGAAACATGCCATACGTCGAGAAACCCAACAGCATATTGTTCTCATCGAATGCTCCTACAATCGGAAAATTTCCTTTTTGTTTATCGGCATACCAGGCAACCATCATGTCCAGGGTACGCGTTTTATAATCGTACAATGCTGTTGAATTCAGGATTGCATCATTAAATATATCCAGTATCTCAGGTAATTGTTGTTCTGTACAAGGTCTTAATTCCATGTTAGTTGATTGGTTAATTAGTTTATTCGTTGATTGGTTCCGTGTTCCGTGTTCTTGGTTCTTGGTTCTTGGTTCTTGGTTCTTGGTTGATTCGTTGATTCGTTAATTGATTAATTGGTTAATTAGCTTATTGGCAATGTCTTATATTAAATAGTAAATAGTAAATTAAAAAATAGTAAATGATTAAATGTTTTGTTTAAAAAACTCATTTACCCTTTCCATCGTTTCTTCTTCCGCTTCTTTTCTGGGCGTATGTCCGGCTGAAGAAATTTCCGCAATGGTGACAGGTGCAGCGATTTCCTTTTTCAGTATATTGAGTTGTTCGATGCTTCCGAATTCGTCATGCTCCCCCTGAAAAGCCAATACCGGACATATAATATTATGAAGCAAAGGCACAATTGTCCAGTGTGCAAAGTAATCGCTGAGCCATGTTTCATGCCAAAGGCGGAAAAGCTCAGATGTTTTGTCACCGTGGTATTTCTCCAGGCTGGCCAGCAAACTGGTTTCTTTAGCCCGTTCGCGCGTTTCAAGAACAGCCGCCTTGCCCGAGTCCTCAATAAAACTGTGCGCCCCTTCGAGAATCAGTCCTTTTATCCGTTCAGGGTAACGTGCTGCAGCCAGCAAGGCAATGGTAGCTCCGTCACTGTGGCCATAAAGAATTGCATGCTTTATCCCGCGTGTATCCATTACGTCAATCAGCTCACGGGCTTCGTCGTGCAGGTAAAATTCAGTACGTTGTTTTACTGCAAACGGTGAAGATTGTCCATACCCCCGCCGATCGTACACCAATCCGTTTAATCCGCTCATTTTCACTAACCTCTGTGGATAATCACCCCACATCTCCACACACCCCCAGGAGTCGTGAAGAAAAACCAGTACAGGCATGTTTTTATCATCCGGAAAGGAATCTATTTTTATTGCAAATAATTGATAACCTATGCGTTGTATATAAAAAGATTCCATTTTTTTAGTTAAGATATGAAACGCAAATGTAGGAATAATTTACCAAAAACAGGCAAAAATCAAAGAAAATCAATACTATAAATTACCGGATAGGAATTCCAATAATTTAAACAAAACATTCTTTTTAACAAACTCAATCATTTCGTTGTAGCCTTCAAACTCTTCAAACTTTCAAACCCTTCAAACCCTTCAAACCTTTAAAACCCTTCAAACATGGAACACGGAACACGGAACAATATAACTGTTATTTGTTCTATGTAAAGAGGGGGTTCCGAGGGGGTTCCGAGGGGGTTTCGAGGGGTAAACCTCTCTAAACCCTCAACAAAGCCCCAGGAAAGTCTCATCGATTGCTCTTTATACCTAAAACGAGTGTATAATAGAATCCGTTTGAATGAGATTAAAATCCTACATCACAATTGCTCTGGAACTGCTTATGCCGACAAGTATGCATCTTCCAATACCTTAAAAAAATACGTGCCGCTGTGAAAAAAGGAAAACAGTTACCCCCGGGATGGTGTCTGAATGAATCGATAACAACTTATACGGGCTTTCAAAAAACAATTTCCTGAAGATAAAAAGTGATGAAAGTTTGCAGTGAAGTCATCAGGGACAAAGGAGAGTCATATAAATAAACCCATTCAATTTTCATTAATATCTCGGATAAATAAGGTATAAATTTATACCTTTGCAGGTACTAAACAGAACAAACATCATGAAAAAAATTATCGTTTTGACAGGTGCAGGCATGAGTGCCGAAAGTGGCATCAGTACTTTTCGCGATTCAGGTGGACTATGGGAGAAATATGAGATTAACGATGTGGCAACACCGGATGGCTGGCGGAGGAATCAAGCCCTGGTATTGGATTTTTACAACCAACGTCGCAGGCAATTGCTTGACAGCAAACCGAATGAAGCACATTACGCCCTGGCTAAACTGGAAAAAGACTATGATGTACAAATTATTACACAGAACGTAGATAACCTGCACGAACGTGCCGGTAGTACGAATGTGGTGCACCTTCATGGCGAATTAATGAAAGTAAGGTCGAC
>Ga0302271_10004351_pt1 | contig 11374 bp, 6 predicted proteins | sample III_Bog_N1_1_FD_198767 | JGI IMG/M metagenome (GOLD analysis project Ga0302271, IMG submission 198767) | Peat permafrost microbial communities from Stordalen Mire near Abisko, Sweden - III_Bog_N1_1 | ecosystem: Environmental > Terrestrial > Soil > Wetlands > Peat | place: Sweden: Abisko... | reverse complement strand
ATGAGAGGAAATTCAGCAGAGAAAGCCAAGAGTAATAAATTAACACATTCCCTAACTAAAATAAGCTATTCTTAACATTTTAAAAGCACTTTTTGCAGTAAATTTTATTGTTTTGCACATGAAAACTAGTTTAATTTTGGTATTGTTGAAATTTGCAAACTTATTATTACTAAAATTGTTATTTTTTTGAAAGCTAAAGCACTTCAGAATTAAAGAAGGACATCGAAGACGTGCTGGGAATATTATAAAATTTCTTGTGAAACTAAATAGCTATTCATACTTTGTAAATTCTTAATAATCTTGAAGAATTTTTCCTTTGTGTTGGAAAAGAAGAAAGATTTACTTGAAAGGATCCTCAATTAAAAATGAAGGGGATGGGGAGGGATTTCACAAGCAAATTAAAAGATTTATTGCAGCAATAATATTAATTAATCTTGCGGGAAAACAGTTCGGAATGGTATTATTAACCTGATGAGCTGACCTTATAACCTGGCGAGCTAGCCAGTCAAACGATAAATAAATTTTATTTTGTAGAATTCTGAAAACAATAAATAAATAAACTCTCGCCACCAACCAATCAATCCACACACACAGATATGTTGCAATTTCGTACTCTGAATAGACTAGCAAACTTGCTGCAAGCAATCGCAGAAGCTGAACAAAAGACAGAAGTCATCCGGTAAGTTCTAGCTGAGCAGCGCCTCTTTGAGCCGTAGTCTGCGTTCCGTCGCATCGACCAATCCAAGATTGGGTAGATCACTGCTGCAGATATCCTTGATTTCCTTGACTAAAACAAGATTATCATAACGAATAAAGAAGCACTGCTGCTTCTTAAGTCTCTTGACTCAAATCAAGATGGTAGAATCACCTACTCTGAGTAATACCATTATTTGTTATTTTTGTTGAGATCTTAATTGTGTTTGTAATAAATCAAAACAGCTTTGCAGAGAGCGTTCTGCCTCAAGAAGACATCCGATTGAAGTAAATCGCTAATCTCAGAGAAGGCTACTTCCTTGAAGATGGAGAGCCCTTACCGTAAGAGAAATTGATCATTTCTTTCTTATCTTCATCTTTTTGTCCTTGAAGTTACGAAGCTGAGTGGTCATTGGCTAGAGTATTCGACTAAGAAGTCAAAAACAGCAGGAATCTCGAATCGTTTAAGGAAATTCTAGCTAGTTCATATGATTTCAACAAACTAGAACTCTTCAACGCTGTGGATGTTCTTAGTATTGGCACTTTAACCTTAGCCTCGGTGGATGAGTTCCTCAGAAATCAAGGGAAAGTCTTAAGCCAAGATTAATTACTCGCATTGTTCAGAAGAGTTGGTGGAGTCAATGTCATAACCTACCCTCAATTCGTGGAGATTCTGACTCCCGCAGAGCCCACCCCTTCTTACATCGCCAGCAGCGCAAGACTTGCATCTTCCTCCAGAGGATTCAGAGGCGCAGCTAACACTAGCAGTATTTTACAAACTGAAAAATCCACCATTATTATTATCTTTTATTTGATTTCTCAATCTTTTTATATTAATAGGAAGCTTCTTCAACACCCCTTCTAGACTAAATTCTAGCAAGGCCTTCTAGGATGCTGAGAAAGACAATGAATATCAAGACTACTTAGTTAGATCTGCAAGCTTAGAGAGATTAAGAAACAGTTAAATTCTATCTTCTCCAGCAAGACGATCGAATTATGGCTCTCCAGTGAAATATTCCACTGTTAATAGATCACCCTATCGCACACCAAGTAAAGGAGCTGACATACTGTCTTAGAGTCTCTATGGCACATCGTCTAAATTCAACTAAAGCGCATTGAATAACAGCGGATTTTACAACTCAAATTCCACACTGAATCTATCGAAATCAGTCATGCGAGGAAACGAAGAAGAGCATCTTGTTAAAGCGATCAAGGAATAAGTTGTGTTAGATAGAGATGTCGAGGAATTGAAGAACTAACTTTCTTTCAGAACTGACTTCAATGCAGAAGATGCATTTAGAATCCTCGACAGAAAAGGAAGAGGATACATCTCCAAGATTGAGTTCGAAATATCTCTCAATGGCATTGGTAAGAATAAATCCTATTATCATCATTCTAATACATTAATCAACGCTCTATTTTTGAAGGCATTTACCCAACCAAGGACGAACTTTATCTGTTCTTTAAGAGATACGACAGAGACAATGATGGGCTCTTGAAATTCAGCGAATATGTCGATTTAGTCACACCTTCCTCTCCTGAATATGCCTCCCTCAGCAGATCAAGACTTCCAAACTACCTCAACCCTGATGATGGACTCGTGAACTTCACCCTTGAAACTCGCAGACTCTACAAGAAACTTCTCAACAAGGTCTTGCAATCTGAAGTGGAAGCGGAATACATCCGACAGAAGTTATCGAGGAGACCACTTTTCTCATTGTACGATGCGTTCCTGGCCATCGACAGTCAAGACAACGGATTCATCACTCTTGATGGGTTTAGAAACATACTCTAAGATTACGGAATCTTCGTTTCTTCCAAGGATTTGAACACCTTAGTCAAGAGATACGACAAGAATCAAGACAACAGAATCACTTTCCCAGAATTCCTAAACGAACTTACACCCAAATCGCCAGTCAAATAATATTGAGGCTTTTTCAGCGCAACTCCACAGCAAAAGCGGCCAACTTTTATCATTCTTAAGATAGAAAATAATTTTTTTTAGTTTTTGTTGGCATTTTCATGTATTTTTGTTGTTATTTTCCATCCAAAAATCAATAATTTCCCTAATGACATAAAAATTACTACTTGAAGACGCTAAAAATAAACACTAATTTATATCTTAGTTTGCTCATTCATGCCTTTTAACTATCGACCCTTGTCTCACGCAACAAAATTTAAATTTGCTTTGATGATATCTTCTATTTCTTCATATTTATCTTCATCCAGTAGAATGAAACTTAGAGGATTGATATCTTCCAGCAAACCTGTGAAATAACTGCATTCTTGTAGAATAATCACACAAATTGCATCGAAACACTCCACTCTGTCTCTATACATCAGCCGAGCGTGTGCTTGCGTTAACCTGACGAGACTCTCTAAAGCTCTTATAGTAGTTTTAGAATGGAGGAGCTCGATCGAACGAAGATGCTAATAGTATTTTTGGATCAACTAAGATGCTTCAGGAGAGATAGTTGGTTCGAATTTATTCTACACTAAATATATGAATTCCCGCATCTTTTCGATCTCCCAAAGGCTCTCACTTCTTTGATAATTGATCCTGCGGTCTTCTCTTTTCATAAATCGCTCGAGCACGAACTCACAGGCTTCCGAATCAGCTTCATAGTTTACAATGTCTTTGACGATAAAAATCAAATCGAATCTACTCAGCAAGGGACTCTGCAATCCTGTGTTTTCCATGATATCTAAAGAATATTCAAAAGTGGGGTTCAAATCTAGTTATTTGTTGGTTCATAAGTGAAGAATTTAAGGAATTTGTTTGAAGAAAATAGTAATCTGTTTTTACCTAGAGAAGTTATGTACCTTTATCCAGGGAGAATAGGATTGCAAGCTGCAAAGATTGTAGTCCGTGAATTTAAACGCGATGTTATCCCTGCTTTCGAAGCACTGATTGTCTATTATTCCATCGCTTCCAGCACAGAATCTGTGTCACCCTAATGGGAATTAAAAAAGTTGTTAATAACAATATTCCAAATCAACAACAACAAGTATGCACTATTTGTGTTATTTTTTAAGCTATTCTTACTTTTTTAATCAGATTGAATTCATCAATGCAACATACTCCAAGATCAGCGAGAACTAAGGCCCCTGCTTCCATGATCCATTCACCTCCTGCTTCTCTAGAAAATGCTACAGTGAGACCTGCAGATGTTGATCCTATCCCGGTTGTAAACACTGATCTATTCGATAACTTTGTAGCATATTTCAAGATCATTGATTTGCCTGTGCCTGGTTCACCTACTAACAACATATGGCATTGCCCACGGATGCGAGTATTATTCTCAACTCGAGAAACACCACCAATTAGACACAACAACACCGCTAATTTGATATCATTCTTCTCAAAAATATCGGGGCATGCACTTTGAATGATCTGATTCCTAGCTGCTATTTCAGTTACTAAGTCACTTTGCACAAACAACACAGCAAAAGATAGTTAAAATTTTCATTTTTTATTGTGAGTAAAACGTGTTTATTTCTTTTTTTCTTGCTTTGTTACATCCTCAAATAAGATATAAATCCTGTTTTATTTACCGCTGTTTGGCATAGAAGCTATCTAGTTCATCTTCAAGTGTGCTTTTCAATTGCTAGGGCTTTTCTTTGCCATTTAAATCTACCAAAGAAATACATATTTTTAGATGTTTTATCGCTTGAAATACTTTTCGTAAAAAAAGGGTAAATCTCAGTAAGAGATCCTCTAGTTACTTTTGGAATAATTCTTGATTTGAACTGAATTTGCAACAATGGCGAGACTAACTTCAGGACGGGAATCTCGATTTGCTTTTCTCCATCGCTTTATCAGCACTCCAGTGATGATTGCATCGTCTCCCGCTTTCACTTCATCCACTAAATTAGACTGCAAAAGCAAAATCAAACAAACAAATCAGACTCATCTTTTGAACCTGCGTTATCAATCCCCCATACCTCTAAAATGACCCACATGGTCTTAGGAATATTCCCTGGTCTGAGCGTCTTAAACGGCTCTTGTATTCTTATCTCTTAATAATCTACACAAACCTCTGAGCCATCAATCGCATCAAATTTCATCCCTCCACATCTTCGCTGCTCCATTTTCTTCCCTCCAAACTATTGCTGTTTTTGTTAGAAGCCATCGACATTATCATCATCTGCATCTTCCCTATCTCCTCCTCCATTATTATTTTTTTAATTAAACTAATTATTTTTCTGCTACCCTCTTTTCATCTCGAGAATCATGTTAAACAATGGATTAGCCTTCTTCTCGCCAATAACTAGCTAATTGCATTTCATGAAATTCGTCACAAACATGCCGTAGTTTTCATGCTCCGCTTTTACGTCATACACATGTTTACAGAGAGCGCACTTAAATTACTTGGACTTTTGAAGTACTTTCCTAGAACTTGTCCGTATGACAGTACCATTAATGACAACTAGTTTATTAATATCGATGGAATCTAAATCCGTGAGGTTCGATTTGTAGACATCTTTTGTGAAGGGAATGCACTCAAATTACACGAATAAATGCTCTTTAGCAATGAGTTCATCACCAAGATGATCTCCGATTTCTTAAACTTCATCGAATAATGTGTCGTCTTCATCATATTTATTCGTCATAGCATAATCAGCTGCGTACTGCTTTTAAGTCGCTACAAGACTGATTTCCAATAGATTCTTCATTTCTAAAGGTTTTTGGAAGAATAAAGTTGCACTCTCTGGGAACTAATCAAAGAATTCTATCATGCTTGAAGAAAAACAAAATGGGCAAATATAATTAGGGTTTGTCATGTTTTGAGTAAAGATCGATGTAAAATTAAATTCCATGTTGATAGTTACTTGACAGGGAAATTATAGTAGATAGATGGATCGATGTAGCGCATGAGAATACGGATTTGACGTCGATGTTCTTCAAGAAAGAACTCTATGATCTACTGCAGATCCTTCTCTTTCTCGCTGTCTCCTTCCATTTGGGTTGGCTGAAAAAAAACGATGTGTTTTGAGGTGATTGACTTTAATCTGTAGATTTGCTATCCCGCTCATAATTTTCAATTTTTCCATTCTTCCTTTATTAATAAAGTTTTCAGTGAAGGCAATCTTCGCGCCGACAGGATTCATCGTACAAACAGCACCTTGATTTCTCCTTAGTATGAATTAATAAATATTTTTGATGAATTGAACCAGCATTTGCTCTTTTTAACTGAATTTTAAAATAATATATTCTCTCTTCACACATACAACAACAACATCACCAAACAAATCTTTTAATTGAATCATCAGGACCCTCTATTTCGCTTGGTGCTAGTCTGTAAATTCGATTTGTAAAGCGTTTTGAGCTCATCTTTGAGTGATCCAATCAATAATTTTTATTTTTATCTCACTGCTTCTGACCTTTCGAAGTTCTCAAACAATTTGTCATACTCCTCAGCATGCTCTTCATGTGTTCTCTTCTGCTTGAGTAGCTTGTTTGCTTATTTCTTCAAACCAGCTAATTTCTCTGTGTTTCGTTAATTTGCCTCCAAAATACTTTAGTACTATGCGTGTTACTTTTCTTTCTTGAGCTACCATACCATATACTCCTTCTGCAAGGCTTTAGTCTCTTCTGAATACAAATCACTAGCTGCAACATTACCAATTTGGTTAGGATTATTAGAGGATTCTGCTTATTAATTAATTTTAGGAGGAGTTTAATTATTTTTTAAACTCAAAAGGCTTGCTGAGGAAGGCATAACTGATGAGTGCTATTTTCTCTCACTGCTCTTATGAGCAACGAATCTTATGTGCTTGTTCCCATGCTAGCTACTTCTATTCCTTCTGCTTGTACTCCTTCTTTTCCTACTGGAGCTTCTGTCGTAAATATCAACTTGAGGTCTTCTCCTGCTTCCTTTTGTGTGAATTGGTGGGTTGCTACTGTTTAACAACAGAGCTTATTACTGTTATTGCTAGCTTTAACTGATGTTTCTCTTCTTGCGATTTTAGGTCTTCGAATTGAATAACGAATATGAATTGTTGTGTTTGATATCGTTTTTTGTATTCGAATGAGTATTTTCAAATGATATTTACTACTATTCATCTATTTCGTCTGCTTCTTTCCCTCCTCTTCGTGAATAGTACTCTTCTTCTAGCTATCTTTTCACAGTTTGCTTGGCTTTCTAACTGACATATTAGTCTTCTTAACCATCATTAGATTATTTCTCTATTCCATCGAATTTCGAAGTAAAAGTAAGTGATTTTAACCCAGATTATTCTTATCCTCCACTTTCTGGACTCTTCTTAGTTCCAGATTCTCTCCTATCTTTCGTAGGTGTCTGCTTCTTGACTTTGACATTCTAATAATCTAATCCGATGTCTTATCTAGATAAATCATAGCTAATTTTATTATTATTTTTCTTATTTTCATCATAAATCGCCATATTTTATTCATGACTATTGAATCTCGGTGATTACTAACTGCCTTAATACTTATTTGCACTATTATTCTTTTGATTTAACGCAGATTGAAGTGAAGGATGTGTGAAATGCGGTGAGGCTATTGAATTATTCGTAGTTATTGTTGTTGCATTAATATTTTATTATGATTGTTATTATTCGCCTTCTTTCATTTTGCGTTCCAAAGCGGAAATCTTGTTTTGAATGCTCTCGAATTCCTTATGGAAGGAGCTCTCAGAAGAAACTATCATTGCCTTCTATGCTGTGTCAGGTGATGGGTATGTTTATGTGTGTTTGTAGTTTATCCTTGGAGAGCTTGAATTGATAAAAGAACCATTGGATTAGCTTATGAGATGGTTGTTATTTTTTCTGTTTGAAGCTGATGTTCGTTGGTTTTACGATTCAAGATCATGAATTGTGAATGCTTGATTAGTTGAATTGCTTTTTGAGATGTGATTTGTTGGAATTGACTGATGGTGTAATGCTGAGGAGCTTAGTTAGTCGGTTCGAGAGTTTGAAGACAATGGAGAGTTTGATTTATTGACACTAGCTAAGAAGGCATTGCGAGAATCAGTGAATGATAATGAGCGGTTCCTTGCGATTTCGATTTCTTTATCGAGCAAGCTGCTTAAGAATTAATAACGTGTCTTATCCATTAGTAAGATTTGTGATGTATTCCTTATTATCCTGTTTTGAAATATTAATTCGGAAGGAATAATTTGGATAAAATATTTGAATTTCTGAGGGAAATAATAGCAAAACTGAAATAAACCAATCAATGACAGTTGAAACTCATAATAAGCAGGAAATATCCTATATTTGTTCAACAAAAATGGCTGATGAATAAGATTACAAATGACATAATAATACCTTGCCGCTGTTAGAATAATAAAACCACCTATAATACTGCTTATTCACTGGATTTAGCATTGTGGGAGAGAAGGAGAAAAGAAATCTAATAAAATAACTATTTTTATCATCAGAATTAGCTGTTTGCTAAGCTCTAATTCATCTCAGAATCATAATTTCCTTTGAAGAATAACAGCTGCTTATTACTAAAAAGGTAAGATTCACATCTGAAATACACTAAAAGTATAATTGTTTTGGCAACTAAAATCCCACTGAATTTACATATTCTTTCTGCCATGATTCTCTCCAACACAAACGGCCTAGCTGCTAATATATACTACCTCCTCTGGATCAAAGATTAAGGGCTGCTAGAAACTAAAGGCTGCGATGTTAGAATTCCAAATACTGTCATTTTCAAAGGCCCAGCAGTCATGTTTTGGTATTTCACAGGCTCAAACGGCTAGGTACTCAAGAAAAAATCCAATATGCACACTCCTCAATGCGTTTTTGAGAGCTTCACAGAAGATAAGCCTCAATCTCGATCTGGAATAGTCGCGTAGCTGATGAGCGATAACAGAGAAATGCCAGTTTTAAACCACTCCAAGAAAAGATAATCTGAGGCTCCTTAGGGTGAAGAAAAAGTCATGATCCGATACCTTGGCGTTGAGGCGCTCAAAGACTACTTATTCAATGAGTTACTCAACGAAAAGGTAAATAGAGAGATTGTTCTACAGTAATTCATCGATCCACCTGGAGAATCCAATAGCGTGATCGAAGCTGTTTGGTCACCGTTTACTTGTTTATTCACACGAAGAATCAATAATCTGCCACTTTCTGCAACGTCCTACGAGACATACGAGCGAGCTGTAACATTTGATGGACCAGAAATATTCTCCAAGCCTGTTTGTCTGAAAGGCTAAGCAATATCAGGTGAAATCAGAGGACTTTGTGAGAAAATAGTAACTCGTGTTTCGAGGGTAACTTACGAGAAACTAGTGATCACTAGGATGACATTGTTCTTCAAGACTGATAGCTTAAATAGACTACATTTTTTGTATTGTACTAGCATTAGACTAGCAGGGGAACGAACAGAAGTAGCTCAAAAAGGAAGTGCTGTGTTTATCAAGAAAGTTGAGAATAATTTCAAGTATCAAACTCGAAGCCATCCAACCTCAGGGAACAGCTAGAAATCACTTGAAAGCTCATAGACTTTAATCTATTCCTATGAGCGCTTAGTATCCAACACACCTCTAGCTATCGACAGCAATTACGAGTAGCCTCCGAACATGCGTAACACATATTCGTTAGTTGGAAATCCAGCTAAACTCACGAACGATCTATGTTGTCCGATATGCGAAAATATGTGCTAAAAAGATGACACAACGTAGCTTCCACTGATGTTTCTCTTGGGCTAGGATTCTTCTGTTGGTTTGTAAGGTGAATCACCTAAACCACCTCGATCTGTATTTTAGTTTAACTCACCAGCAGCAGCAGAAGAGAGAATACAGCAAGAAGGAGTTGAAGAAAAGAAAAAAAAGGATAAAATCGTCGAAGTCGTGCCAACTCCGAATCAAGTCATGTAGCATCTTGCAGAGAGAGGCTCACATGTTCCAATGCCTAAGAAATTCGTTGAGCCTAACGCTATTCACTCTCATCCACTGATTCGAAAGTTATACCCCAAAATGACACCTGAGATATTTCTGCTTCTCCAATCATCGACATTCTTCAAATCCACATAAATCCGTCTGTGTCACAAGTGCTTCTTTGCCTTGACTGAAGAGAAAACCAAGATTAGTGACGAACATAATATCAATTTAACAGCCAACATAGAAAAACATCTAACACAAAGTAATCCAACTCTCTTCACAAATAAAATCAATAAAATTCTGCTGACAAAGAATCTGGAGTTCATAAATGCGAGAAACGATCATGATTCAGAAAGCAACGCAAGTAATTTCAAGAGGAGATTATCTTTAATAGCTATGGAAGAGAACTCAACACTCCCGAAGAGACAGGTTTAATATTATTAATAACTCAAAAAACCATCCACAGCGAAGATTCCAGGTGATTCTTCTGTTAAGGAAAAGAAACTTCCACACTATTAGCTTCTCTCTGAGTATTTAAATAAAGCATCGAGTAAATAATACTCTAATCTTACTATCCCTAAGGTTCTTATCAGCTCAACTTCAGGGGCATCACTTTACATCAGAGAATAAAGTAGTTCACTAACATTAAAGGAAAATAATTACAACAAAGATTTTCGATAATTTTCTCCTAAAGCTTAGTCAAGATCAGCACTTCATTCTCCCATATCCACAAACCGAAACATGAATATAACGACGGATACTATAGGTCAAGTTGGATTCAAGTACAACAGTAGTAATAGAATGAATAATAATTATATTTAATCTGATAATTCGATATTATCACCTGTATCAATATCAGTTAGAGATCGGAAATAGGCAATTTCATAACAGAAATTAAAGCGAGAAAAATAACCTTCCCCGTATAGCTACTTGTAGTCTCAGCCAATGCTTGAAACTAACTCTGCTGGGATATCTAAAACCATCAATTCTAGCCTTTTCCCGATATCAGAAGACTACCTATCGTATTCTAATTATTATGCTTCTCCAAGTATGACATAACCTAGAAAGCAAATCATTGTACATAAAGATTAGGAATCACTCAAACGATCTGGATAGGGTGGTACACCTAAGAATCACAGTACTCCCAAAGCTTTTTCCTCTAAAGAATAATAGATTCAACCATCTTCTCCATTTTAATATTTTCGGCCTTCATCCAAGCAACAATACTAGCCTTCGAAATCCAAGATTATTACAAAACATTCCTTTTATTCATAAATGTAACCTCCTTCAACTGCACCGTAGTCTCAGTGTATGCAACCTTCGTTAATCAGTCCAAATCGCTCATATTTATCATTTCCTCGACCTGTTTCGAAGAATTCAGGTAGAATATCAAGTAAATCTTCCCATACTCAGAACTTACCGAGATCAACAAACTCAATACCAACAAAACCCAAAGTCAATGGGCTCTTTGATTCTGAAACTGAACTAGAACAACTCGCTTATGACTATGAAAAAGAACAAGGATCATGAAGAAAAGAGAAAACTGAAAAAAATCGAAAAAGAAATATCCTGATAATTCCTAAATTCTACCAATTTTTTCCCATTTTTGAGTATTTCACTCACTTAGCTGATCATATTACACAAAGAAATATGAAAACTAATAAAGAACAAACTCATTTATCAGCTTACTGCATATCATTAAAAGGATTTGTTTGAAGTTAAATGTACATAAATAATAACAAAAAGCCAATATGAAGCAAGCCAAAATCCTAAAAATAACTTAAACTAAACAAAAATTTATAGAGATTTAACAATATTATGTA
>Ga0302271_10004350_pt1 | contig 11376 bp, 3 predicted proteins | sample III_Bog_N1_1_FD_198767 | JGI IMG/M metagenome (GOLD analysis project Ga0302271, IMG submission 198767) | Peat permafrost microbial communities from Stordalen Mire near Abisko, Sweden - III_Bog_N1_1 | ecosystem: Environmental > Terrestrial > Soil > Wetlands > Peat | place: Sweden: Abisko... | reverse complement strand
GTGGGGGAGTAAGTTATTGTGTAAATATCATGAATTCAATATTTATTTTGATTATTAAACCAACGCATTATATCTTTGAACAAAGACAGTTCATGATAATATATTTCAAGAAGAATTCTTCTTTTTCTTTTTCTTTTTCTTTTCATTAACTGAAATTAAAATGAAGATCTGACAGCATTGTGGCTGCTTTTTGTTTATTTAATTTCTGTACTGCCAATCTATATTCTGATATTTCCTTAGCGGCATTGAAGTCTCTAGATAAAGGAGCATCTAAAGCACTATTACGTTGTTCTTCCTCATCCTCAGAAGTCAACTGTCTTCTGCTGAGTTACTAATGCGTTGAAAAGAAGATATCAGTAGTCTTCTATTGTTAGTTCATCCCAGTGAAGTAATTGCTATCACTTTGTGATTGTAAATGAGATTTATCTGTTTTTACAGTTGAAGGTGACCGCTGTTTCTAAACAGTAGTTGATTAGCTATTATTCAGTAATTGGAAGCCACTCTTTGATCGATTAATAAAAACAAAAACAATATCCTTTTAAAAACAGAATTATCAGGAATAAACAGAATTCTTACTGATCTTGAAAGTGGGCTTTAGCTGCCAGAAGCTCGAAGATTCTTTTTTTCTGAAATTTTCTGTATCTGTTTATGGAACTACTACACGAAGGGGGTGTCCTTTTGTGTGTTGATTCTTGAGAACAATTCTGGACGGAATGTGCATTCTCTGATGTTCTCAGCGGATGAAGAGTTAAGGAGCTTATTTTTTTTAAGTTCTCGTTCTCGGTTCCATTCTTCTTGTCGCTCCTGGAAATTTCCTGGACTTTTTAAATAAAGAATAGGATAAAGAAACATTCAAGAAAATTAAGGAAAAGGCATTCATCAGATCATTATAGGAGAATTAATCAGGGCTAAAGAATTACGATTTGTTTCTCGATGCACTGGAAGTGACTAAGGACGGGGAGAATGTGCATTCTATTTCTTGTAACTTCCTTTCATATTCTTGTCTTCGCTTTTTCTCCTCTTTTCTGCATGCCATCAAACAAATAAAATTCATCTTTTCAAGCCACATGAGTTAGAAAAAGGGAGAGAGATTTATCAGTATGTTTTTATTTTCTATTTATCTAAACTTCTTCATATTTCTTACTATCTTTGACTTTGAACCAAAGCAACTTGGTAAAGATATTCCCCTCTGTTTTTGTATGCCCCAAGGGAATCTTTGCTTCCAGATTTAATCATCATCTTTTAGCCTTGCTGTTTCTGAATCTTTGAGTTGTTGCTAATAATAGTATTCCCTTTCTTTGCATCCCCTTGTTTACTCAATAGCAGTAAATTCTCTTGGATTTAAATTGATTTTTAAATATCCTTAAGATATCCATCATCTTTTCTCTTTTTTTCAGCTTAATAATGCGAATCTTCAAGTTCTCTTTGTCTATCGAAGCTTAGTTATTCTCTCGAGCTACTTCTGAGATACTACTTTTATTATTCCATATTTTTTGGAGAATGATTTTCATTTTAAATACCATTATTTCTCTATGGAGATTTCTAAATAATTAAGTTATCTCTTGAACTCGTTCTTTGCAGCAATCGATCCTTTGAATGAACGCGGACTAACTATTCTTTTGAGCTTACTTTCTTGAGGTGATTAGCCCCAACAGGAATTGCTAAGGGAGAAGATTTAAAATAACTCGAATTATTGTTTTAAGTTGGAACTGTCCAAGAACCTGAAATAATAGCTGAATGTATTCGATTATGCCGAGGTTTAAGGAGAGACGATGAGGAAGTAGTAATCACTGCAGCATTAGCAGCAGTATTCCCAGTAATTATTAATTTGCTATCTGTCTATTAAGATATCTATTGTTTTTGGCTTGTATGATTATTGTTACCTACTAATTTCTTCTCAACGACAGAGATTTCTTTTAATCTACTTACATTCACTAGTTTTTCTTCTTCTTTTTGATTCTTGCTCTAATTGCTATTCGCATTCTTATTCTTCATGCTGTAAATACCGTTAGTGTTGACATTATTGTTAGTTTCACTATTAACGCTATTCGTTTATTTATTACTTATTTTACCACTATTTTTATCTTTGTTTTTAGTATTTTCTGAAGAATCTAATACAGTTTTTGTATTAATATTCTAATTGTTATTCTTATCATCTCTCACGTTAGAACTATTCTATTTTACATTTAACTTTCTTTCCCCTTTCTCGGAGGATTCTTTACCTAGATGCGCACTATCTTTTCTTATTTTACCAGCCATTTCAAGCTAAGAATGATTCTAAGCTTTGTTTGTTTACATAATATTATTTTGGTTGCTGTTATTAGTGTGACTACTAGCTTATCCCCTTGAAAGCACAATCAAATTAACTTATTGTTGTTGTTATCCTTGCTGCTCATTTTTCTAATACTACTTTTGAGTACCATTATTAAAACCAATTTTACTGCTTTTCCCATTCTGTTAGCTCCCTAAATGGCTACTCTCTTTCCGTTTCTTCTCCTTAGATTCTCTATCCTTTTATTCTCCTCCTGCTCCTGCACTACTTTTTGAGTTTTTATTTTTCTAGAAATTATACTACTCCTTTTCTAACTCCACTTTTGCTACTTCAAGTACTCTTGGTTTCGGAGATGTCTCCTAATCCGAATTGGTAACAGCTCTATTTGATTCTGTTGATAAAGGCTAGCAATCAGATGAATTATTCTCATGACTGCTACTTTGAAGAAGCTACTTAATCATTAACTTCTCATGATTAATCGATAATTTATCACCTTCATCTAAATTCATTTACGATTGACTTCTGTGCTTCTTATTTATACCTTCACTAAGTTCATTTCCTTTAGTCTTGGAAGCAGAATTATTCTTCTTTTTTGAGAGGTTAATAGCATCATTCTTGGAGGCTTTTAGGAGCAACAATCGATCTCTTTCAAGTCTTTTTTATTCATATAAGTTAATTAGATATTATTACTCAACTGAGCTTTCACTATTGCTTCCATCAGCATCCTCTACACCATCATCAAAATGACGGTGATGATGTTTATCATTAGATTGTTTGCTACTACTGCTTCCTTACGACTTTTGTTAAATATTCTCATTATTTATAAAACTACCATTTTCTTAAGTTCTATTTTTCGATCTCTTTTTTTAAAGTTTCTCAACAAGCTATCCCATTTTCTTATCAATAATGCTTTCAATATCAGCTAAAGTCAACGCAGCTCCATCTTCTTCTTCTCCTTAATCGTCGTCATCGTGATCATAATCTTCTTCATTCTCGAGATATTCTCCATTCTTTTAATATAATCTAATATTCTTACCTAATATTTTTCCTTATGATTCTTCTAATTTCTCTTCTTTTCGACTATTTCTTTTTCTACTCTACTACAAGCTTTCTATTTAAGCTCTAATTTCTTCAGTCTTCTAAGAAATTAACTATTATAATTAAACTACATCACCTAAGGCTTCTTCATCGCTTCCTGAAACTTCTTCTTCTTCTAATACCTTTTCAACTACTTCTGTACTCCATCCTGCTTATTTTTGATTCCGCAATGCAAGCTATGCTTAGTCTGATAAAACAGGCTCTGTGTCTTATGTATCTTCGAATTAATATACTTCTTAGACTTAGCCTTTTTTGTCATAATTTTCTGCTCCTTCTTATCCTTTTATTTTGATCTCAAAAAGATATCTATCAGATTCATTCCTGCTTTACCCATTTGAGCTCTAATTAATCTAAGATTCAACTACTTTATCAGCCCTATCATTCTATTCAACTACCACTCTATTATCCTCCATACCATTGAATTCATATTAAAATTGTTTTATTTCTTATTATTTTCTAATTTCTTCAACAGAATCTAAAATAACTGGTTTTAATGGACTAAATTAATTCACATTGGTGATTATTTCCATTCCTTCTTGTCTATCTTATCCCTGTACAAGATCAACTTTTAAAATACAACTTGTACTCTCATTCTGGACATTATTTTTAGACCGACTATCAGCGAATTTCGTGAAATCTTAGATTAATGGAATTCCTAATTTATCACTCTAAATCTCTTTAATCTCAGATTTAACAACAACACCACTATTTCCTATCAAATCATCAATAGATTAGGAGATTCCCTTATCTCCAGACACACCAAGCTATTATTATTATAATAACCCATTGGATATTCTTGTCCCTTGCTCTTTTTGATTTGAGAACTACAATTAACTAGAAACCAAACTCGAATCTGTTGGAAATGCTTCTTAGTAATAATCTTCACAGATGGTTTCAAGCTGTTACTTGTATTTTCTTTTGCTACTTGGAGAAGCCACGGGGCTAGAGAGATGCTCAAAATGCTAAGAATGAAGATGAGATGTAGGAGAAGATTCTGTTGGTTAGAAAACAGGGAGTTATGGGATAAGTTAGAGATCTAAAGAAGGATTAGATGACAATGAATAAGAATTCTATGGTGATTAAGAAGCATGATAAGTATTATTGTTGTAAAATACTGTTGTTTCTGCTTAGGATTCAAGATTAGCTTATCCTAGCTGAGATGAAAGAGTAGATACTGAGGTTGAAGGTACTTCAGGTTGATACCGTTATTCATTCTCCTTTTAAGTAATAATATCTGACTATTAAGCAATTGATTGAAGAGTAATTAGAGAATGTGAACCTTGCTTTGAATTACAAGGTTTATTCATCTCCGGATCAAGTGATGTAACCATCGAAGTTGAAGAAGGTGAGAAGACTTATGGGAGTTACACAAGCTGGCTGCTAGGATAGTGCGGGATGTAAGTTGGAATCACTTCTAAATTCAGCAAAAGATTAGTATTATTATTCAGCAGCTACGACGAATTATTCTATTATTCAACTGAATACACTTATTTATAACCATTTTGATTGCCAACATGAGAGATCTCAACCAAGTCTGCTGGAATTGTCAGCTAAGGGAAGGCACTTTCATTGTTGATACTATGATTATTCAAACGTTCATAAAGTCCCTATGATTGTTTGTTAATGCCTATATCTTATGTTACAGTTTAAACATATGATTAAAGCTACTGCTGTTGTTGTTGTTGTTATTGTTGTTGCTGTTTTAAGAAATTCTAACCATTTTCAGTGTCAAACAGCTAAGCGATAGGAGTGTAATCCTATTTTTCTGACAGATTTCTTTCAGGAGTATGCAAAGAACCAGCACCTTCTGAGACATTAATTGGTAATGAATCAACTTTGTTGCTGTTGTTACCAACTTGCGAAGCTTTGTAATTTCCTGAAATAATACCTTTTATGATAGACTCTTGGCTGGTTGGAAGCTAACCAGAGGTTTTTGTACTTTGCAGTGGCACTGAAGGTACTCTGGGAATTGCAGCCTAGGGGTTCTTTGGGAGAGAACAACTAGAAGATGATGTAAGCAAAAGTTCTTTATTCAATGGCATTTAGGTTTACTAGAGTTAAGCCTATTAACTTAAGCTATTTCTTGAGTTATTTTGTGAATAGTTTTAGGTAGATTGAATGGATGCTACATTATTATTAGTGATATTTGAATTATTCTATGTCGTCAAAGGAATTGCTGTTAGATGTTTAGATATTACTCTAACTGGAGGGGGGATTAGCCCGAGCGATGATGGAAGTACTTCAGGTTGTTGTTACAGCTACTAGTGCTGCTGAAGGTAAATAATCTATTATTACTGTTGTTGTGGATTAAGTTTCATTGGGATAGCTGTAGATTATCCATATCCTGTTTATCTTGGTTGTTGTTGTTGCTGTTAAGATCTGCTGACTACAGCGAAGGTCTCAGCTTGTAAATTCATAAATTATTGTTCTTTTTTTTGTTTGTTTTTTATCTGAAAATAGAAACTAAATTACACCCACCACAGTTAGAAAGAAAGAATTCAGAGATTCTTGATATTATTTGGATTAGTTGTGCTTTTCGATTTCTTTTTGAGCTTTGTGAAAATAGAAAACATCCAACAAGACATAGAGATTTAGATGGGATAGCATATCTTTGCTAAATAAACCCTCAAATAGTACAATACTACTCACATCTTCAATCACTGATGGAATGTCTTCAATAACCGTTCGAGGCATCAACAGGCTTGTTAAATATTATTTATTTCTTTGTTTTGATTTGTGTTTTTGTTACTTTTTCATTTTTCTTCACCCCAAAATCTTTATGTATTCTTGGTATATTTTTTCTTGAAAAAGACTATGGATATTTTGTGTTTTTAAATAAGGTAGAAACCTAAGCCAAACAACATGCAGCCATTGCAGGTAGGGATATAAAATGACTCTACCCTTATACAGATAAACATAGATTTATGTGAATATCGCTTCTTGCTTTTATTTTGGAAGACTTGCTATGTTTTGCTCATTTAGCAGCGACGGCAGCAGAGGGTGCCTCGACAACGTCCTTCTTTCCGGCGTTGGCGTTGGGGCTCTTTCTCTTCTTGGGGTCAATAGCGAGAATGTGAGGAGCGTATCTTCTGGAGTACTAGATTCTCTTGTAAGCTCTGCCCTTAGGGGTCTTCTTGGTTTTAACGAGCTTGTCAACCTTAGGGGTTTGCTTTCTGACCTATTTTTAGTGGATGAAATTAAAGATCAATAAAAAAATATCTAAGTTTTTTTGAATTTCAAAGGTATTCATTGTTCATTGCTTGAAAGGCTCATTCGGGCAGCATGATTAACGCTTAAAAGCAGAACATCCTTTAAAAATATCTCTCTGTTTCCAAATAAATGCTGTTTTGGAATGAAGCAGAAAGAGAGAGGATTGAATTCATGAAGCTGGCTATATCACGACTTGATGATATTCGATTCTATGTCTAAACTATGAATTGATTTGCTTTGTTACCTTACCGGCCTTAGCGAGAGTTCCGTGCATACGACCTATTCGAATGAAAGCACAACCATAAAAGTTAGCATTCAAAATATAAATATTCAAAAAACGAAAATGCTAAGTACCCATTGCTTATTATCGATGTAGTTTTTATTGATTTGCAGTTGCTTCTTCTTTTTTTAGTTATTTTTGTTCCCTCCTCCCAAGGGACTCAAAGAGATACTCTTGTATCCCCTCTAACTTTTATATCAAGCCAATTAATTTTGTTTCCCTCGCTCTTCTTTCACTTTTATGGGAATTCTTTGGAGTATTGGTTTTTACATAGAAAATTAGCTTCATAAATCAATACATAAATAGATGCATTATTTATCTTGTTAATTCAGCAGTTCCACAGGTGTTATTTCAAGACTTATTTAAGATCTACAACAATATTCAGCAACAGGATCGAAAGAACTCTATTTCTAGCCTTATTTTAATATTTGAATTCTTTCAGGCAGTGACTAATAATATGCTAAAGAATCTAAAAAGATACTCACAAAATTAAAGTTACCCCCTTACAGAATTATTTTGGCAAATTCTTCTCAGAATACTATTTTGCTCTGAATATTTCAAAAGAAGAAGTGATTAATTATTTCAGTATTTGTTGAGAATACAATTCATACAAAAATGCAACAATAATGTAAAAACTGTAAACAATTAGTGTATTTGTTTGTGTTGTCCTGTTAATTTATTCCACAAAATATTACATTCAAAAAAATACATCATTTTCATCTTACTCTTAATAGTTATTCAAAAGATAGCAAAAATGATTTGATTTTGAGTGATCCGTTTTTTTGAAGAAAAACCAAGTTTTTATTTTTTGAGAATACAGAGAGAAGATCCTGGTTGTAAAGAGAAAAGAAGATCGAATTATAATGATTTAATAACTTCAATTTGTGGTTTATCAACTCAACAAAAGGTGATTTTTCAATCAGAAACAGAAAAATATCAACAAAAGAAGAGGTAAAAATAATAACTAATAATTACAATATTTATATTAACACTCCTCAACTAATCGATTCAGATTTTTGTATTGGATTAAACTATTTAGTTTTGAAGGATAATAGCAGATTTACAACAACAGAAACCAGCGTTTTTAAGCGAATTTTATTTAAAAAAAGACAGATGAATTCATATTAAAAACAGATTTGAGAAATATGGAAAGCAAATTATGCATGGTTTTCTCATAAACATTGAATAAAGGTTATGGTTCTAAGAAAGAAAAAGAGAGATTTTTTTTTGCTAAAAACCAACTGGAAACAGTAAAAAAATAGATATTTTTAGTAATTAGAAATACAAAAGGAAAGCTTAAATTCAATACAACAAAAATTATTTCTAACATTGACTAATCTTGAAGAGAATTCAAATAACTTCAAGAAATGTTAAAAATAAATGTTTTCAGTTATTTTTTTTAGATAATCCACTTTGAGATAAGATGAAGTCAAGTAATTTCTGCTAATTGCTTCTAATTCAAGACTCTAAAAACAATTCTACTAGTCTGATGATTAGGAAAATTTAATTAATTGCGTATTATCTGTGAGTGACATAGCAACCTCGGAAAAATAATCGTGCAATTATAAATAATCAATGTCTTACCTCATCAATTTTTACTTGCTCTTGAAGGTTTAAATCCCTTAAATCAATGACGCATATGGCGATAATATGAAAGTTAATTACGTATCATCAAAAGATGTTTTTTCCTTAGATTGAAAGTTAAAAATATCAAACAGGTTATGATCTTGATTTTTGATTATTTCCATCATGAATAAACTATCTGCTAGTCTAAGCAATATTGGGTGTGTTAATCTGAAGTCAGAACAATAAATTAAAACATAAAATACTTCAGAATCAACATGTATTTTTAAATTAAAAAAATAAGAAGTGTTGAAAAATATTTTCAAATAATAACTTGATTTTAAACATTGAAAAGCAGTTAAATCATGTATTCATTTTTGGCATATTATCTCTTTGTTTTGGAGATATTTAAATTGTTTGATTAATAAATGAGATGCTAATTCTTTTTTGAATTTGATTTAAAAGATCAGTGAAAATTATTAATCGATTAGAACGCATATAAAATAAATAGCATTCAATCGAAACCTCATTATTTTAGATTTAACACAAGCTGATTCATACCAATATTTTTGGTTTATTTAATCTAAAACCTTCTGGTATTTAATTTGCATTTGAACACTACATATACAAATAAAAAAAAATATGTTAACTGCGTATTATCAAGGAACAAGCAAATCACTAGAAGAGTCAATAGATTTAGGAGTACTTTGGATGAGAAATATTGAAAGAAGAAGGTTGATTTGAGGAGAAGATCAATAGAAGAAATAGAGAAGGTCTGTTTGTTTAAATACATAACAAAAAATAAGGGTTTTTGAATCTAAAAATGAATTGAAGAAGAATCCACAAATAGAAAGAAATATCTCCCTAAGAAAATAAAACGTATCGAACAATTTTAAAAATAACCTGATAACTTGATTCTTTGAGTTAATTTATGGTTTCAGATGTGTAACTTTAAAAATGTTAAACATGACCGAGAAATGTAGTAAGATATTGAAAGTGAGGTAAGTAGGAGGTAGATATGTGAACTCAAGGTAGTTAAAATTGAATGGGGGTAGTAATAAATTGGTATTTTGTGAGTCAATCTGAAGAAAGAGAAAATGAGGGTAAAAGAGGTAAGCAATTCGAAAAATAATAGAAACTTGTGAGGTTATTGTTAAGTCTTTGGGGGGAGAGAAACAAAATAATATAAATACGCGTAACAGGCATATTAAGTCATTTTAATATGGCTTCAGTCTCTCCTGACTCGATATTTTAGATCAAATACACAAACAGATATGTTCAATTCAAACAAACAGTCAGACACTATTTGATGATACCCTTCAAGACCAAATAATTCGCTGACTGGAATATTTGTATTTTTATGATTAATTATTGTGCAAATATGCTTTGTACTATTTAAACTTGGGTTTCATTCAAGTTCATTTTGTTCTTGTGTGAATAGAAATGTCGAAAAGATCTGATATTATTAAAAAGAAGTTGAAGATAATTGTAAATACTAAAAAACTTTGACTGGAGATTCTTATTGAATCCATAGTTTGTTTAACAGTTATTTTTGAAGAAACACTCATCTTCAGTTGACATAATATTATTATTTGTATGATTTACAAAACGAGAATATAAATTGAATAAGCCAATAGATTTTAATAGGAAGCAAAACGCGAGGGAGAAGGAGGGGGAAAACACTCAGCATTAAGGGTTTCATTAAACAATCTAGACAAGATAGTTCTATAAGAAATCATTTAAACTAGGTGAATGATGGGTTAAAAAGTGAAAAAGCAGTGTGAAAAAAAGTAAATGATTCCCTGCATGAAAAAGGATCTATCAATAGAAGGGAGATTTGCCCAGACTCCAAAGTTGATTGGGTAGAACTGCAATGAAAAAGATGATTACAAATCTGTATGGAATTGAGTTGGAGATATTAAGACTAAATAGGAGTTAATCAGATTCTGCAGAATGACGTTGATTTTAGAAGTGGATGAATTAATCTGAGAGAATTTGCTCAAAAATGACATACAAAATCAGCAAAATCTAGTGAATCGCATCAACTGGAGGAACAAAAGGCAACTTTAACGTCACTAAAAAAGAAATAGAAGCCTTTCAAAGCAAGATAAAAATTTACATAGAGAAATAATAAAAGGGAGAACAATTGAAGAATAAATATCAGAGAGAGTTTTGGATGATTTTTTGAGTAAAGAGAGATTGATTCCGAATATTCTGCTGTCGGAGCAGTTTGTTATTCTTCATTTCTTACAGTCATATCCAAGAGGCTTGCTGAAGGCATTTTTAACAAAAACCACGAGCAAACATCAAAACATAATATTACAACCCTCAATGACTCAGTAAATTCCTAAAATCAGTAAATCTAAGCAGATCCATTATAACACAAGAGATTTTGCCTATTTCCATCAAAAAAAATTTCAGAAGGATTATTTCTTGCGTAATTTTAAAATCAACTCAATGTTCTCCTTTCAAATTCTACCAATCAAACATCGAAACATAACAGCAATCCTGTATTGACGATTAGCACCAAAGGAACTTTCTTTTATATTCATGAAAGATATAACTTAGGTAGGGAGATGGTAGTTTAAAAGACAATATACCATATATTCATTCCGCTTAGGCTAAATCTATCTCCCTAAAGGGGAGTAAGCATATTAAGATTGAGTAATTATTATCATAGTGTGTCATTTTCTCTCCTACTTTGGCAAGAAACTATGTAACACAGAAAAAGACCACCTTGCTGATTTTGGGGGGAGAAAACACTTCCTAAAGACATAAATTAAGGGCGAACACCATTAAAACACAAAAACCCACCTGATCTGAGAATCTGAAAAGAAGAATATTTTCTATCTCTCCCTTTGGTAGTTATACCGATCCACATGCATGTGTATGTATGTGTTTTGACTTATTGGTACTGATTCGATTTTGCTGTTTTAGGACCAGAGAGTTGATC
>Ga0302271_10004347_pt1 | contig 11386 bp, 7 predicted proteins | sample III_Bog_N1_1_FD_198767 | JGI IMG/M metagenome (GOLD analysis project Ga0302271, IMG submission 198767) | Peat permafrost microbial communities from Stordalen Mire near Abisko, Sweden - III_Bog_N1_1 | ecosystem: Environmental > Terrestrial > Soil > Wetlands > Peat | place: Sweden: Abisko... | reverse complement strand
TTTGTTTTTACATTAAACAAATTTAAACTTCTATCACTCGAAGGTTACTGGAATATTGAGAGATACAAATTTGTTCGAAGTTCTAATAGACTCATATCTAAATCTGAAGAAATTTCTTCTTTTAATAACGGAATAAACTGTAAATAACTATGCTACGCCAACTCATTAATGAGCTTGAATATCCATGAGAATAACTTGCTTTCAAATCCACCTGCATCATTCGAGAAGGTTATTTCTTTTGTCTTAAATAATCAAATAAACAATTTCAGTCTTATTATGGATTATGCTCTAAATAAGGGGGATTCAAACTATTTTTATTTTAACTTACAACTTCTCTCAAGGCTCTTAATGCTTTTGTGTAAAAGTTCAAAGAGAAGTCAAGTAAAAATTTGTTAATTTAATTCGAGGGGAACGTTTGTTTGGCAGTAATAAAATTAAAGATGTGAGTATAACTCAGACTGAAATAATACTTTAAACTGTCCACACTAATGATTTAGTGTTAATCAACCCAACTTAATTCAATATGCTTAATTCTTCTCATGATGAAACACCCATTTGATTTGGAAACACTCAATCTCCAGCCTCAATTAACTTAATCTAATTGGGGTGATGAAATATCTTTTAGATTTCAAAGGGGAAATGAATATAATAGCTGTATTAATTTATTTCGATACATCAAGTAAGCTCTTGAGCCAGTTTGACTTTTTCTTGTCTATGAGATATTAATTTCTTGAAACAATACTTTTGAAGCAGAGAAGCAATTAACACACACACAAATGTGGACATGTAATTAGATTTTTTGGAATGTGTATCTTTTGTTCTTTTCTATTCAAAAATATTCAATTTAAAAGTAGCTTTTCTGCATAATCTCTTCTCAGATTTTGCAAGTTACTCCATGAAGGAACTCCTTCTTTTTGTCTTTATCTGTCTTGAATACTCCACCAAGTGCAAGCGTTGCTGTCGAGCTGCCTTGATCCATGACACCTCTTGCTTTCACGCAGAAATGAGTTGCACAAACATACACTGCAACATCGTCAGTTTCAAGGATAGTTTGGAGGGCTGTCAAGACTTATTGAGTGAGTCTCTCTTGCACTTATGGTCTCTAAGCGAAAAATCTCACGAGTCTATTGAATTTACTCAAACCAAGGATCTTATTCTTTGGGATGTAAGCAAGAGTAGCTCTGCCGTCGAAAGTCACAAAGTGATGCTCGCAAGTGGAGGTAAGTGCGATATCGTTGATTCTGATCATTTCTGTGTACTCCATTTTGTTATCGATAGTGGTGACTTCTGGAAAGTTAGCATAGTTCAATCCGGAGAAGACTTCTTCAATAAACATTTTAGCGATTCTCAAGGGGGTCTTTTCGATGCTGTCATCAGTCAAGTCCATGCCGATCGTCTAAAGAATCTTGGTCATACTTTCCTTGATGATTTGTATTTTATCTTATCCATTATCTGTGGTAGTTGTAGTCGCATCATTTTTCATGACAGGATTTTCAACACCACGAGCAATCAACGCTTTCTAAACCTTTAAAGCCATATCGGGATTAGAATCTTTAGTAGAGTCAGTCATGTATTTGGATATTTTTTTTTAATTAGATTTTTTTGATTTGAATTTTCTGCTGGGAATTTTTTATTTTTTTTAATTTATCTTTTTCTTTCTTTTCTTAGTTCTCCTCTACACCTTTTCCCGCGATACTGGAACTACTTTTATATTATTACTCATTTGTCTGGTAAAATTCCACGATTGAAACAGTTTCTGTTTCTTTTGGAGTTTGCGCAGAAATTCAATTTATTCTTCTAATCTTCTAACATTTAGTAGAAATCATATCATTATTAACGCAGAAAATATGTTGTTTGCTGGTTAAAACCATCAGTAAAAAATTATTAGATTAATTTAATATTTCAATAATAATTTTCTAACCAGCAATTCAAAGGAAGGAAGAAGAGAGCGTCAAACATGTACAATCATTATAAAAAGCAAAAATAAATTCCAAGCATATAACAAACCCATCTCTCTTTCTTGATAATTGATAATTGATTTGTTTCTTTTCTCCAATAGACACCTCTTAGACAATCAATCTATTTCTGGAAAATCTCTTAATTATAAATTCATCGCTATATTATTATTTTGTGGATAATAAAAACAATAATAGAAGCGCCCACTCAATTCAAGAATTTGTCTATTTTCCCATCAACAAATTATTAATATTATTTTGAAAATGCTCGAAATTGAATTGTGTGTGAGAAGAAATAATCAAAAGCTTTTGCTTAGGAAATCACATGGAATAAATTATTTAGAAATAACTTTTAAGTTAGAATACTATCCGAGCAGAGAAAGACACCTTTAATTATATGTGATTGTTACTAATATTATTAAATCACCCTTAATTCTGTGTGGGTTTAATAAGCTATTACATATTTCTTTGTGGGTTGTTTTTGATATAAATTTCAAAGATATTCTCTCAAGTTTTGAAAAGAAATAATTAAATCTATGAGGATAATGCAATATTGAACTGTCTTTCTCAAACAAACCCTTTGCTAAATAATACAAAAAAGGATAAAAATACTACTTCTATAACTTTGGCAATGATAATTCTTTCATTTTGTTAGAGAATATTAATGAATCAAAGGAATAAAGTTGGTAGGAAAGTAATTCCTTTTGCTTCTAGGAGAAGTTCTTTCTTGGGCTCTTTTGGGAAAAAACCAAAATACAATCTAGTTTTTCGAATATTTTACTAGATTTTTAGGATGTATCAGTCAACAAATCCAATGATGATTTATAAAATGGTAAATATCACAGTTATCACCAATGAATAAGAGAAATTCTCAATGTGGTTACAAAAAATGAGAAATACCAATGAATACCAAAGTAGACGCTATAATAGCCTTTTTTGGAAGAATTTATTATTCCCGAGAAAAACACAGAATGAGAGGTTATAATCCCCGCTATCAGATAAAAATAAATAATTCTTTTGAGATTATCTTCATTATTAGTAATACCAAAAAAAAAAATAATAAACACACAATTTATCCGAGGGAAAAAAAAGGGAAAATAACTTCAGTCTAAATAGAGTCAAATTCTAAGACACTATGAGCAAAAAAATCAGCGCAAACCCAAAGGCTACTGAAGCTAGACTTAGAGATAAAGAGCAAAAGAAACAACAGAGAGAAACTGAGGAAGAATAAAAAGAAGCACAGAAATGGGTTGATGATGATAAGAATGCATTGAAGAAAGCAGAAAGAAAAGTAAAAAGATGCATATTTTTATGGAAAAGATTGTAATCTATTTTTGTCCTAATGATTTTGTTAGAATGACAAGGAGGCGAAAAAGGAGGAAGAAAGAAGGAAAGCTGAAGAGAAAAGAGCCTTAATCGAGGAAGACAACAAATAATTCAAAGATAGTAAGAATCAAAGAGAGGAGATGCTGAAATTTAGATGTTGTTTCTGGATTATTTTAAGAATAATTATGTTGGTTTTTTCTTAGAATAAACAATGAAAAAGGAGGAGGATAATAAGCTAACGAAAGCCGAATTAAAGAGGAAAGAAGCTGAGCTCATGCGTAAAGCCGAAGCTAAACGGATGGGGATTGACTTAGATGAAGTGAAAAAAGAAAAGAAAGAAAAAGAAAAGGAGAATAAAATCAAAGAAAAAGAAAAAGAAGAGAGAAAAGCTGATGGCAGAGATGATAGAGACGATGAGAGTAGTGATGATGATCCAGATATCAAGCCAAATATGAATCACATTCTTAGAGATAAAGCCCTTGAAGATGCTGAGAAATATGATAAAGTCATCGATGCTTCTGGACTCGATAATGCGCTTTCTGCAATGGATGATAAAGTAATTAAACATCCTGAGAAGAAAGTTAAAGCTGCATGGGAAGAGTTCTTAGAGAAAAGATTGCCGGAACTTAAAGCGGAATACCCGAACTTTAAGAGAACTAAGCATATTGACATCCTTAGGAAAGAAGTAAACAATTAATCATATATTTATCATGGTTTTCTAATTATTATCTGACTTGATAGTGGGAGAAGTGTCCAGACAATCCATTCAATCAGAGAAAGGCAGATTACAATGAGAAAATATGAAGGAAATAACTTAAAACAGTTTCTATGAAGAATGAACACTCAAAATTGATATTATTTTCGATATGAAAAAGGTTGAAAATAATGCCATAAGATTCATATGATTTCGTATTTATTTATAAAGAAAAGCTGAGAATCATTCTTATTTTTGCTTTGAAATAGATTAATTTTTGAAAATAAGTTCTTTTGCACTTGTATAAAGTATTTTTTCTTGAATAATTAGTCCAAATTGACTGGAAATTCGGATGGAATTAGATAAAATGAAACTCACGCTTAATTGCTGTTTTGGGAAGATTATAATAAATTAACAAAACATTCTCTTAAGCTCTGATATTTCAATTATTAAGGAGAAATGTTAAGAAATCAAAGTTGAATTTTCTTTGCATTGAGAGGGGAAGTGCAGCTGGATTAAGAAATTAAACAAAAGGGAGGTTTAGTTTGCTGCAGAATATGAATAGGAATAGTTTAAAAAAGTAATTAATTATTCATTCTTTTTTGGGAAATCAGCAGATTGCAAAATAGACCAGTTGCAAAGACAACAAATATTCAAAACAGCATAGTTATTCGTCTATAGAGGAGGGAGATAAAATTTTCTAGGATTCTTGAAGAAACCACTAGCCTATGAGTCTGCCTCAGGTTGGTTGTTGATGATGAGAGGCGATTTGTTTTAAGTTTTTCTATTTAAATTTCTTGAAAATGTATCTAATGAAGCTTAACATCTAATTCTATTATGCTGTTTAGATTTAGCGGAAGTAACTCGCTCAGTAGCAATAGCAAGGAGGTATCTAGAGTCTGCTGGAGATGAATCAAGACAGCGATATTCCAGAAAATGAAAAAATCAGATAGGTAAAAACAAATAAACATTTTGGGTTCTTCCAATCATCACACACACATATACACTAATATGAGTAACACTCTATTATCTGATAATCTTCCAGCGTAATCCAAAGAACCTGCAGTCCAAGAATATGACAGAAATCTTCGGTGGACGTAGCTTAGATATATTATCCTAACAAACACCTTAAGTTCAGTAGCCAAGCATGCCAGTGTATCCTCTTAAGAGACCAGGCAGTCGACCGGAAGTAGGCTAGAGACAATAATAAAGATTCCCACTGAATGGGAACAGCAACATAAACAATAACTAGAAACTAATTGGAGGGTCCTATCAGAATATTTAGAATGATGTGATGACCGTATCAGATGGAGGGATGCAAGGTCAAGCAGAGCCTTCGTTTAACTTCTATGATAAAGGAGAATAATAATAACAGTAACCGTAGCAATTCGTGGTTAAATAAACACTGTCAACGCCTGATTAGTAAATGACCAATAACTTGATGAAAAAGAATTAACAGCCTTACAACTACAACACCGTCGATAGAATGGTCGGCCTGTATGAAACATAAGACGTGTAAGGAGATAAACAATTTTAGTTATTTTGGAGAGTGCTTCTTTCTCTTTACCACCGCAAAAGAGCTGATGTTCGCTTGTGTTTATTTTTACAGAGAGTTAAAGGAAAAGATTTAGACTTAAGAGAGGGTGGTAGCGATGCTGATTGATTAGTTGACGAACATCGAGAGAAGCCAGCAGGGAGAGCTACGTAAGCATAAAATGCAGCTAGACAATGAGCGTGACTACAGAATCAAACTTGAATCCAATCTACGGTTCATTCAAGATTAAGTAAAGAAACAGAAAGAATTGCATTTTGTTGTTGTCGTTTTTACAAAAAAGCCATTAGAGTAATCTAATTATTGTTTTGGTTCTCAGTACAATTAGCTGAATCATGAGTTGTAGACCAAAGTAGAGGTGCTTGATGGGAAGTTCCAAAGAGAAGATCGCAACAAAACAGAAATGAGAGAGAAGGTATCAGATTAATTGTTATTCAGGATGCCCTGTTTTTATAATAAGTTTGTGTTCAGTTGATCTTAACAGAGTAGAACTAAAAGGAGATACTCTTCTTCATCCGCAACATGCAGAAATCGGAGACATCTGAGATACTGCAGCTCAGAGGGATCATGCAGGATAAACTAAGTGACGAGCAAAGCTCACTACAGAAAGAACGCGAGAAGAGCAAAGCATTATTCATGGAAGTAGTGCGCTTAGGCGAAACATAAGAACGATAAAATGAAACATTCAATAATCTACAAGGACAATTTGAGTCCAGAGTCGCTATCCTTGAAGCGCAGCTAACTGCTGGATAGAGATCAGTGAGCTAAATTGCGTAGAAAGGTGATTAAGGGATCAATTACATTAGCGATTGGAATGAAAAACTTGAAAGGAGAGTTTAATAAGCTGAAGGAAATTTATTAGCGCTAAATAAAGAACAACTGAAAGACCATGAGTAGCTTGCTGAGTTGCAGAGCTACAATTAAAGAATGGCTGCTGATGTCAAGGCAATCTTAGGGTAGATGTAAGCAGACTACGACACAAAGCTCGATGGGAAAGTCAGTGATATGTTAAATAGAATCGCGAATGAATCCGACGAGCGAACTAGGAAAAACATTGATATTATGAATACAATTGAGACAAAAGATAGGATTAACATAGAGAGATAGAATTATGAGAAGGAGGAACTCAGGGAGAGATATTCTACGCTAGATGCGTTGATGCGGACAGAGTTGCAGAGAAAAGAAGAAGCGATAAATGCACTCCAAGCTGTTCTTGAGAATTAAGTGAGAGGTCTGTAAAATGCGTTGAAATTTGAAGAACAATCGAGAAATTCCCAGGAGATCATCTTTAGAAATGAAATACTCAAATTGCAGGAGACATTTGCGAGGGTAAGGGTTTTTGAAAGATTTAGGGAGGAGATTTTTAAAATAGAGAGAGAGAGTTAATGAGTTGTCTTGGAATTAAAGGAATATGACATGTTCAAGAATTAGCAGTCGAATGTGACTGAGAAAATCACAGAAATGATGAAAATAGAAATACAAACGAGACTCAGCTCAGATGTGTAAAGAACAAGAAATAAAATGGATTTTTAGCAATTAAAACAATGTTTTTTAATTGATTTTGTTTGCTGATTTTATCTATTATCCTTAGCGATTTAAAGAACTTGACAAGTGCGATAGCTACTGACATTGTCTCCGATGTCAACGGCGTGAAGGATTAGCTTGAATTACAATATAAAAAAACACAAGAAGAATTGAAAGAATGCAAATTAGAGAGCTCATCTAGATCGGAATAAGTCAGCAGATATGTCGATGAGGAACTGAAAAGAGTCGTCGAATTGTTTAGTGGAAAACAAGAAAAAACGAAATCCATGTTTGGGAAGCTCGCTGAGTAATTCAAGAATCATTTGGTGAATACGGAAACTGCGAGGAAGGAAACTGAGAGACGCACATCGAGCATCGAGAAAACAACTGAAGAATCGAGGAATGAAATGTATAAATTACTGGGTGATACACAAAAGGCGTTTGAAAACAGATTGGTGGAGGAAAAGTTGAATTTGCAACTGAGCTAGCAGACTGATTTGAGAACTATGGGCGATAGAATTGACAAGTTGACGGATGATACGACAAGGGAGACACTTTTTATTCGAGAATCATTGAGTACCTAACGAGATTCGCTGTTGAATAGGGCTGATGAGTTAGATTAGAAGATTGCAGGTATTCATGAGAGCAATTAGACTAGAGATAGTGAGTTAGAATAGAAGATCAAGTAAACGCAGAGTGAAATTTAAAGAGCTAGAAATGACACAGTGACTCTATTCGACGAGTTCTAAATGAACATTCTCAAGGAAACAGAGAGCATAAATGCTGCGTTTGACAAATTAACTAGAAACACAGCGTCGGAGATTGATCTTGTGAAGGCAAATTTACTGAATGCGGAGCAAGAACTCGCTGCACTTTCAAAGGAAGTTGTTGGGAAATTCAATTAATTTTCAGCTTCGATTGAGTCGACGAATGAACTCTTAAAGGTAACCTCCGATGAGATGCAGACTACCTCGAGCAACCTCGCTGATGGTATTCTAGAAGCAATCTAGGTTATATAAGATTTCTAATAATAAACGAGCAATAAATACATGGATATCTAAGCAGAAATATACTTAGATTTCACGACTTCTCAAGCGGGATAAAGTAACTTAAAGCAAGAGATCACTGAGCTATTCGATCTCATGAACAGCTAGCATTAAGATTTCTAGACTGTGCATACTCGCTTTGAGCAGGAAATCAAGAAAACAGCTGATGAACTCGATGATGCAAAGACAACGATGTTCTATGAACTTTAGGAAACGAATGATAAGAAGATACAAAGAATGCTAGAGAACATGAGAAACGAGTAGCAGCGACTCTGGCAGCAGAATGTCGAAATTGCTGATTCAGACTTCAAAAACATAGGTAAGCAGACAAACAAACATATTCAAATCAAAAATAATTTATAGTTGAAGAAAAATAATAGAAAATTCAACTCAAAATAAATTGATTTTATTAATCTTTTTAAATTGATTTTTTTCAGATGATCTACGTGTGAATAAGGATGGGTTATTGACTCAATTGAATGAAATCTTGATCACTCAAGACAACTATTCCAAACCTAGGATTCGGCAAAGGAAATGACCAATATGCATGCAGCTATGGTTACATAGCCAACATCATCATCTTTTTCTCCCAATCTACCTTTTGTGTCGTTGTGTTAGTTTCTTTTCAGAAATAATTTAACTTTTTGTGGTTATTTTATTATTTTTTTGTGCCATTTGTAACCTGTTCTTGCAGATGCAAGTAATATGTGCTTTGCATCATTGGGGGAATATGGTATCCATAAAAATAAGGAATTAGAAAGTTATTTTTGCCTTTCATTTGGCATAGATAAATAACAAACAACTGGATGGCTCTGTAACAGACACGAATCTACACACACAGAATAATATACTAATAATACAGTCTAAAAGTCTAGATGCTTGTGATATATATTTATAAATATGTCCATTCCAGTAACACCAGCAAAACTATTTTATTTTTATCTCATTATGTTGGATTCTGCAGCAATCTGCTCGCAATGGTACCCCCAACGCTAGGTGTTGATCCAAAGAAGAACTCTGCTCTCTGCTATTCCCATGCTTAAAAAGATCGCAAAATCAAAAAAAAACAAAAAATCAATTCTCTTTGTTTGCAATCACTCTCTCTCTCTTTCAATCTGTCTCTTTCTGAATATGCATTTGAATGTTCCCCTTGATATTATTATTATTATTATTTTTTATTTTCTGGCTTACCCTGAATGTACTTATGAATGATCTTGACAAAGACAATGAGTATGAGCAAAATTAGTGCTTCTACAATCGCTTGGATCATGTAGAGTTCGTCAACATAAATCGATGAGCAATAGCAGTTCTGGAGAGTGTCCTCTGATATATAATGATTCATTGTGTCGTACATGATGATATATATCCCAATGCGAGACAGCAGAGTCACCACAAGTAAAATCAAGAAAATAAGGATCCTCTTGGCTTATTTCGATCGAATCAACGCAGCACCAATAAAGGATATCACCACCCAAAAAGAATTAGCGATCATATAGTAGATCATGACAACGGAGTAGTCACTGCAGATACCATCGTAGTAAAACACATAGTAGAATTGTTTAATCGATTCATAGATCAAGATCATCTAAACAAAAACAACAACAAAAGAGGTGATTATTAAGAAAGGTAATTTCATATGAAAATAGGGCATGCAGAGTGCCCAATCAATCAAGTAAAATATTAGGATAACAATTGTCTTGCTGCTGCCCGTGGTACGCAGATTATTGCAAGTGTTTAATTGTTTCAAAAAACAAATTTACTGATATGAACAAGTTGCAGGCTTGTGTGAAGCTGACTTTTGTCTCCACACTCTAGTCAAAGTTGGGGTCCTTCGGTTCGAGTAGTGTTTCTTGATTTTTGCCACGGATCAGGAAGAACTTCGGGCGAGAGGAGGACATGCTTGTAATAATAGGCTTTGAAGTGGATTCTTCTTCTTTTTTTCAAGTGCTTCGATTTCCTAATTTGTTAATGATATTTTTTGATTTGTTTTTGTTAATGCAGCAGAAAGTCCAATCCAAAAGTGTGCACACATTTTCACACATGCACAAATCGCAGATAAAATCTGAATAATCACTGTTTAACTTGTGGTTTGTCTATCTTCGAAGTAGGTTTCAATAGGATAGACACATTCAAAAATATAAAAAAATATGAATATTTAGTAAAAATATATGATAGCTTCTAATAATCTTGTAATAGAAAAAGCAAATCAACGATTTAACTAATTTATAGTAAATATTTGAACAATCGTGAACAAAAAGGATTTTCTTAGATTGAATCGCTGGTACTGCTGGCTGATTAACTGATCGTGAGAATCATCAAATGAGGACTACAAAAAAACAAGAATATTCGTAGGGTAGAATGTGCGAAAGCTAATCGATTAGGAATAGAAACAGACTAAATAAGCACAAACAAGAATTTCTATCAATCAATCTATACTCCAGGATATTTTGTTTCGATATCTTTTTTCGGGAAAACAAGTTAATAAAGGTATGTATGCATCTCCCTTTCAATCTTGGAATCGAAACTATTTTTGTCTGGCTCGAGAAAACAAGAACTATTGAATTTAATTATTTTTTTTTCAGAAAAAAGAATCTCTCTCCCTCTCTCTCTCATCTTTTCAGCTAAACAGTGATATGTCTCGAGGGATGCAAGGTGGATATCATATTAGGTAGATGTTCGATGAGAATGACTCAGATGAAAATGAACCAACCACAGAGGAGAGGGTTTAAAGAGTGCAAGATGGGAAGTTAGTTTGCTTGTAGTTAGCGAGTAATACTAATAATCATAAAGATAGTTTGTTAAGCTACTTAGAAGCAGAAACGGATAGACTAGAGGAGTAAGATAAAGGAAGGAGAGAATTGAATGGATAAGAGGGATAAGATAGTGATGATGATGGAGGTGAAGGTGAAGAAGAAGTTGGTAGGGGAAAGAATAGAGGTACTAGCCATGAAGATTAAAATAGTTATGATGATTAAGAAGAAGAGGAGAATAGCCAAAAAATCATAAAAAAAGTAAAATAAAATGATTCAGAGGAGGATATTAATGATGAAGAAGAAGAGGAGAATGATAAAAATGAACTTGGAAAGCTGCATAAAACTAAGAAAATAAGCAAATAGCTTAGATCTAATAAGAAACAAGCAAAATAACCCTAATCATCTTCCTTCATGTAACCTATCAAAGACGACGAAGATTTCTACTTCTAAGCGAATCTCGAGCGATAAAAGAAAGAAAGTAAATACCGCGTAGAGTTTAGCCAAGTTTAAAATACAGTCTCCGCTCGACAAGGCAA
>Ga0302271_10004346_pt1 | contig 11387 bp, 12 predicted proteins | sample III_Bog_N1_1_FD_198767 | JGI IMG/M metagenome (GOLD analysis project Ga0302271, IMG submission 198767) | Peat permafrost microbial communities from Stordalen Mire near Abisko, Sweden - III_Bog_N1_1 | ecosystem: Environmental > Terrestrial > Soil > Wetlands > Peat | place: Sweden: Abisko... | reverse complement strand
CGACCAGGGTTGCTGAATGCACTTTAATTTAGCAGCCAGCGGGTGCGATGCCACCACATAGCCCAAACGCAATCCAGGAATAGCGCTACATTTTGTGAATGAACGTACCACAATCAGGTTTGAAAATGTTCTTGTTAAAGGGATGGCCGATTGAAATCCTGTAACCAAATCTGCATACGCTTCATCAACAACGAAAACGGTGTCGGGGTACGCTTCCAACCGGTCTTTGATTTGCTGAAATCCGTAAATGTATCCGTCCGGGTTGTTGGGATTCCCGATCCAGCATAAAGCAGGATTGGTTTTCATGCTTTGTTCCCATTCGTCCTTCCGGAAGTGATAAAGCCGGTGATCATGCATCCGGCAGGCATCTTCATATTCCGAAAAAGCGGGGTAGCAAATGGCTGAATCCATTTCGCGGAAAGCCAGTGCAATTGTATAAAAAGCTTCAACCGAACCATTAAAAGCTAACACCTGATCAGGTTCCACGTGATGAAATTCACTGGTCTTCCGGCACAGATCTGCGGCATCGGGCTCCGGATAACGCTCAATCAACGGCATGTTTTTCCTCAAATGTTCCATCAATTTGGGATCAGTTCCCCCGAACCATACATTCGAACTGAAATCAGCACAGATGGTTTTATTGTAGTATTGCCTGTCGTCGCCGTGTCCTCTTATCATTGCCGGATAATGGTTATTTATTGGTACATCAATTTAATCATCTCTTCCAAAGCATCCATAAACAGTACGGGTGTCGGACTGCAGGTTTTGTCGGCATCGAGAATAAAGATCTTTTTATTCTTACTGGCCGTGAGACTTGCATAACTCAGCCAATTATCCTTTTCTTCCTGTGCCACCATACCCATCGTAACGATGAAAATAATATCCGGATTCTGTTTCAAAACGTATTCGCGCGTCACGCTGCCTGTTTTTAATCCCGATGTACAGTTAATCGCCCCTGCGAAACGGATAAAATCATCCATAAAGGTATTAGGAACTGTACAAAACAGCGGTTTTGCACCAATCTGAATGAAAACCTGCAGATTTTTTCCACCCGGAACACTTGCCCGTAATCTCGACAGTCGCTCTTTCTGATGATGAATGATTTCTGTAGCCTTCGCTGATTGATTAACCATTTCGCCAATCCGGATAAAATAGGTGCAAATCTCCTCAAATGATTTGGGGTAGGGGAGATAAATTACTTTGATGCCCAGTTTCTTTAAGTTGTCGATGGTCTCAGGTTTGGTCAATGACGAGGCAAAAACAAGATCGGGTTTTTGAAGAAGCGTTTTTTCGAGATTTACGCTAACGGCCGATGCTACAACGGGAATATGATCAGATGCATCAACAGCGCAATAGTTTGTACATCCCACGAGCCGCTTCTGCTCACCCATCAGGTATAGGCTTTTAGTCACCCATGGAACCAGCGAAACAATGCGTTTCGCTTCCTGAGCCGAACCCATCAGTTCGCAAAACAGCAACAATATCAGGATGATATTTGATTTATACATTGGATATTTTTTTAGAATATTTGATTGATCATTAAATGATCTCCAAAAACCAATGGTTATTTCGGAAACTTACCGCACCTTTTTCAAAAGGCACCTGGTACTGAAAATTCGGTCCGTTGTAAACAAAGGTGTGAAACTCGCCTAATTCGGCACATACATCGATGCCGTCCTTCTCCGCAAGTTCTGCAACAAACGCTGAATCATAATCACGGCCCAGAAAATCTTCAGTCAGATTTTTTGCATTTACCGAAACTGTCAGTGTTTTGAAGCCCTCGTGAATAATCTCGGCTGCAAGTTCCTTCACGGGGTTATCCCAAAGCGGAAAGATGGCTTCAACGCCACATTCATTGCAAACTCTTTCAATCCAATTCCTGTGTTCCCACAAATAGATATCGCCAAATACACCTCCTGCGACACCTTCCTCTTTTAACCTGAGGATAACTGATTTAAAATTTTGTTCGTAATCTTCGCGACCCGTCTTTTGTTGAATAAGCGCAATGTTCATTGCTTTTGCCTGACGGACAATGAGCTCTTGTTTAATGCCATGCGAACGCGACACGTCCGTTTCTGCATCACACATGTTTACAAGATACGAAATTTGATGCTCACCTGATTGTTGCATCCGGTAAAGTGCAAGCATGCAGTCTTTACCACCACTCCACGATGAAAATACTTTCATTGTAATTTAGTTAATTCCGGAAGGGATGAATAGGAAACGACCGTAACCTTTCACCGATCTCTTTTCCCGGAGATTCGATTAAAAAATAGTTGAATTGGCAGGTCTTCTGGCTCACCTTCTTTTTGAAGCCTTCCCATTTATCAACAGACAAACAGTGGCAGAGATTACAAAAAGTTTTTTACAGGCTTACAGCTGCGGGTACAGCTCCGGTATTACACCGGATTCCCTCTTGAGATGCTTCCCGAAATAGGAAGCGCTTCACCAAATCGCCCCAAAAGTATGAAAATATTTCGAACCTGAATTTTATCTGTTTTGTTTTCTTATTGTCAATTACTTACACGCTTATCAAATAATTGGAATAATGATCTCACGAACTATATTCCTCAATAAATCATTACTGAATTTAAAACGTATAATAGCACCAAATTGAGTCAAAATGAATTGAATTATTAATTCATTTTGACTCATTCTCTTATATCTTCCGAAATTTGTCATACACCATGCTCAAATTTTGCTTAAAACATTATCTTTATAAAGTCTTATGAACTTACCATTACAAGTTGAAATGTATAAAAAACAACTATATAAAACAGCTCTGTTTTCATCGCCAATCATGGCCGCATTTGAACTCTCACCAGTTTTTTTTCTTAACGACGAGCCCTATTCCCATTTTTTTGCAGGAATGGTTATATTGACGTTTATTACATTGGTGTTATGGTTTTTTAATATTTATTTTCTTTCGATTTTTGAGACAAAGCATACTGAAAATCAATGGAAAATATACCTTCTGAGTTACATGTTCGCGCTTTTCACGATTGCACTGTTTATGGTCTTCTCTTCTTCGGTTCGTCCATCTAAAGGGGAACCTCCATCGGTGTTTTTCCCCTTTATTAACGCGGTAGCTTTAAATACGATTATCCTTATCATTATCAATTCAATCGTTATCCGTTCCAAGAAAGAACAGGTTGATCGGGAATTATCGATCCTGAAAATTAAAAACCTTGAAGCTGAGCAACAGCAACTTATTCAGCAATTACAACCACATTTCCTGTTTAATGCACTGAGTACGCTCAAATCGTTAATTAGCACCAATGCCGAACAGGCGGAGGAATACCTGATTAAACTTTCCGACTTTCTCCGCTTCACCGTTTCGTCACATGCCAATAATTTGGTCACATTGGAAGAGGAGTTAAAGTTTACCGGTGATTACATCCAATTACAGCAAATTCGCTTTGCCGATTCTTTCTTTTGCGAAATAAGCATTCCTGATGTTGCCAGACAGTCGTTTCTTATTCCGGTATATGCCTTACAAACTTTGGTTGAAAATGCCATTAAGCATAATGCTTTTACTCCTATTAAACCTCTTCGTCTTTCAATCGTTTTTAAAGATGCCAGCATTGAGGTAAAAAACAACAAGATACCTAAACCCATTGAACACAAAAGCGGGATGGGACTGGAAAACCTCGATAAGCGTTTTTTACTTATTGGGGGCGAAAAAATAAAAATTGATAATAACCCGGATTACTTTTCGGTTTCTATCAAGTTGATGCAAAAAGAAAAAGGATGTTGAATGTTGTTATTATCGAAGACGAAAAGCTTACTGCTTTGGATTTGGTCAATACACTTAAAAAGATTGATCCTGATATTGAAGTGAAAGCAATCTTGTCGACAGTTATGGAAGCGGTGGACTATTTTAAAAGCAATCCATCTCCCGATTTGTTGTTTTCAGATATCCAGTTACCTGACGGACTCAGTTTCGAAATTTTCGGACAGGTTTCGCTTCTGGTTCCGGTGATTTTTTGCACGGCCTACGACCAGTATGCCCTAAAAGCTTTTGAAGCCAACGGAATTGACTATTTGTTGAAACCATTTAGTAAAGATACCGTTTCGAAAGCTATTGATAAATACCAGATGTTGAAGGGGCATGTCCAGGTTCAGCCGGATGTATTTGACCGGTTAATGAATATACTTGGTCAGAAGCCAGTCCGCCAGACAAGCTCAATCATTGTTTATCAGGGCGATAAAATCATTCCGATCGAAATAGAAAGCATTGCCTTGTTTTATCTCGAAGACAATTACGTCTTTGCTTATACATTTGATCAGAAAAGGCATATTGTATCTCAAACACTTGATGAATTGGAAAATCTTAGCGGGACATCGTTTTTCCGGGTCAACCGGCAATACCTGGTCAACCGCAAAGCGATTAAGGATGCTGCCCGATACCTGAACCGCAAAATTCTGGTCCATCTTCATGTTGCTTATCCCAACCAGATATTAGTAGGCAAGTTAAAAACATCGCTATTTTTAGAGTGGCTGGCCATTTATTAATACGATTGTCCATCTCATCCCCTAACTTGTCCATTTCAAACAACTGTCTGTTTCCCACCTTTTATAAATGAGAGACTTTTGTGCATTATTTGAACCATGCACAAATGTCTTTAATCAACAAAATAAAAAAGAACTTTTACTGGCTGCCATCTTTGCTCATGATGGGTTCGGCCATTTTGAAATTCATCCATATTTCGCCGGCTAATAACTTGTTCGAAACGCTGGGTCTTCAGGACAAGTTGATTTACCTCGGGGTTATCGAACTGGTAAGCGCTATTTTTTTTCTGTTCAGGCCAACCATGTTGATCGGTTTCTTTCTGACATACGCTTTCTGGGGTGGGGTCATCAGTGCCTGTATAATAGCTCATACTGCAAATTATATACCTATATGCATTTTACTTGTTTTCGGGCTATCGCTTTATTGGCGGGAGCCATCACTATTTATCCATCAAAACACAAATGAACAAATATAAACACATTTAGTATGAAGAACAAATTGATATTGACCAGCTTGTTGGGAATTTTCTTTTCCTTGGGATCCTATGGACAAGGGTTCACACTAAAACAGTGCATCGAGTATGCTGATGGTAATAATGGCGACTTGCGTAATGCACAGTATGATTTGGAGATTATGCAGAAGAAAGTTGACGAACAGATAGGTGGCATGTTGCCACAGGTGGATATTTCGGGTAGTTATACCGACAACATGAAACTAAGCACAACTGCTATGCCTGCCGAATTAGTAGGCGGTAAAGCCGGTGAAACCGTTGCTATTACGATGGGGACAAAACACAACTTATCAGCAGGGGCAAGCCTTACCCAGAAAATTTTTGATCCAACGTTTGGTGTGGCATTAAAAGCCACAAAAATTACCAAGCAGCAGTCGGAACAGATTTTACGGCAAACGCTGGAGCAGGTTGTTTACAACATTAGTGTTACTTATTATAAAACACTTGTCATCCAAAAAGAAACTGATGTACTGAAGGCTACGCTTGATGCGTCAAACGAATCACTTGCTTCAACCGAGTTGAAATTTAAAAACGGGATGGCAAAAAAAATTGATGTCGATAAAATCACGGTTAGTGGCAACAATACCCGTTCGGGTTTACAGCAAAGCGAATTGAGCTATATGCAATCGCTAAATAACCTGAAGTATTACATTGGCATGCCAGTCGATAGTATTATTGCATTAAGCGATACGACTCTCTCAGAATCGTCAGCTGAAATAATTGGCGTTGATGACTTTAACGTTGAAAACCACATTGATTATAAATTACAACAAACATCGCTCAGTTTGTACGAAGCAAACAAGAAAAAGGAAGTTGCCGGCTATTTGCCCACATTATCATTCAATGCTTTTTACGATTACAGCGCGATGCGCAACAAGTTCAATTTTCTGAAATCGGGGCAAAATTGGTATAACAGCTATGGGCTAGGCGCTACTCTCTCAATCCCGGTTTTCGACGGGTTGCAGAGGAAGAACCGCATTTCCCAATCAAAACTGGATATTAAAAAAGCTGAAGAAAACATTCGGTTGACTGTCCAATCGATTAAAGTAAACCTTTCGAATTACGAAATTGAATACCGGAATGCCGTTGACAACATCAAAAACGAAAAAGATAATATGGATTTGGCTAAAAGTGTATATGTTAATACCCAACTGGCCTTTAAGGAGGGAACCGAATCCTCTTTGGAGCTGGTTCAGACCGAATCGTCATACCGTGAGGCCCAAAGCAATTATTTTAATAAATTGCTCAATCTGTACATTGCCCGCATTGAGCTCGAGAAATCAAAAGGAAACCTGATTGAATATGTAAACAACATTAAATAAACAAATTATGAAAAAGACAATCATCATCACCGTATCCATATTGCTTGTTGGACTGATATTTTTTAGGCTTAAAAGTAATCGTGATAAAATAAATGCCAAGCAAGAGGTTAGTACCGATTTAAATTATGTCAATGTTACGGCGGCAAAAGTACAATCGATGAGTATCGACCAGTATCTTTCACTGGTGGGTAGCCTGGCAGCTTATGTTGAAGTTGAAATATCATCGGAAATTCAGGGGACAGTAACCTCGGTAAAAACCAAACTGGGGCAACAGGTATCGAAAAATTCAGTAATTGCAACCATCGACGACCGGATTAAAAAGCTGAATGTTAATTCGGCAAAAATTGACCTGGATAAAAAACAAAAAGATTATGAACGGTATAAAAATCTTTTTGCTGGAGGAACTACAACTCAACAAGAATTAGATAATGCCCGTGTTGATTATGAAAATGCTGCTATTAAGCTTGAGCAGGCCAAAAAAGAACTTTCGGATGCTACTATTGTGAGCCCCTTGGGAGGCATTATTACTGAAAAGCGCGTCGAAGACGGAACGTATGTTAATGTTGGTTCCCCGATTGTTTCGATTGTAGATATCTCGAAACTCAAAGTTAAACTGAATGTGAGCGAAACTAATATCTACCAGCTTAATGTTGGTGATACAACAGAAATTACAGCATCCGTATATCCCGGAATTACATTTAACGGGAATATTAGTTTTATTAGTCCCAAGGGAGATGATTCGCACAACTACCAGGTTGAAATTGTGATTGCTAACAGTGCCGATCACCCCCTGAAGGCAGGAACTTTCGTCAAAGTTAAAATCAAGCTTCCTTCAAAGGGGAAAAGTTTGTATATACCACGTGAGACATTACAAGGCAGCATTTCGGAAGCAAAAGTATATTTAGTGAAAGGAGATAAAGCGGTGTTACAACCTGTTACAATAGGAAACAGCAATAACGACTTTCTCGAAGTAACAACCGGATTAAAAGAAGGCGATGAGGTTGTTGCTTCCGGTTTTGTAAATCTCGAAGATGGCAAGGCAATCAAGGTTAATCAATAATCAGTCAAAAACTAAATAAATTATGTCAATAACTGAAATTGCAATTAAAAGACCAACCTTAGTAGTGGTATTATTTACCATTATAGGGCTGTTGGGGATAAACTATTATACCAAGTTGAATTACGACTTGATTCCGAAATTAAGCATCCCAATGATTAGCGTTAGTGCAACCTATCCAGGGGCATCGGCCAACGAAGTGGAAAGCTCGGTAACCAAAGTGCTGGAAGATGCATTGGCTTCGCTCGAAAATGTAAAATCGATGCAATCGACTTCGCAGGAAGGGATGTCGTCAATTTCAATAGAATTGGAATCAGATGCCGATGCGGGTCAGGCTGTTAACGAAGCACAACGGAAAGTGAACGAAGTGCTATCAACCCTTCCTGATAATGCAGGAACCCCTTCGATATCAAAGTTTTCATCTGATGAAACCCCGGTAATTAAAATTAGTGTATCCGGAAATATCAGTGGAACTAAACTATACGATATAACCGATGACCAGATCAAATCGCAGCTGTCAAAATTAAAAGGCGTGGGGCAGGTATCGCTTGTAGGAGGTAGTCAGCGCGAAATTAAAATCATAGTTAATAAAAGTAATTTAGAAGCATACAAACTATCAATAAGCAATATTTATACTGCAATTGAGCAGGCTAACATCGAAATGCCAACCGGCAAAATCGAGGGAAACTCAAGGCAGTACACAGTCAGGTTAATTGGAAAAGTCAAATCGTTGGACGACTTGCGCAATGTAACCGTTTCGAGAACAAGTGATGGGAAGACCATAAAAATTTCCGATTTAGCAGATGTGGTTGATGGGGTTGCCGAGCAGGATAACATTAACCGGATAAATGGCAAAGAAGCCATCGGATTAAGTGTAAAAAAGCAAACAGATGCCAATACGGTGGATGTATGTCAGAAGGTTAAAAAGCAATTAACGGTTCTTGAAAAGCAATATGCAAACGATGGCCTGAAGTTCGAAGTTGCAGCCGATAATTCAGATTACATATTAAATTCGGCAAATGCAGTAATGGAAGATTTATTATTTGCTGTGATACTTGTTGCTTTTGTAATGTTTATCTTCTTACACAGTGTACGCAACTCGTTCATTGTTATGGTGTCCATTCCGGCTTCAATCATATCGGTGTTTCTGGCCATGTATATTTTTGATTTCTCCCTGAACATGTTAACATTGATGGCCTTATCGTTGGTAGTTGGTATATTGGTTGACGACTCAATTGTGGTGCTTGAGAATATTTACCGTCATTTAGAGATGGGCAAGGATCGAAAATTGGCAGCCCTCGAAGGAAGAAATGAAATCGGGTTTGCCGCGGTTGCCATAACCATGGTCGATGTGGTGGTATTTCTCCCTCTTTCGCTGGTCACAGGTATGATTGGTAGTTTGTTGCGGGAATTTTCATTGGTAGTGGTATTTTCAACACTAATGAGTTTATTTGTGTCATTCACAATTACCCCATTGCTGGCATCCAGGTTAAGCAAGATTGAACCATTAACGGGTAAAACATTCATAAGCAGGTTTGCTTTGTGGTTCGAATCCTTTTTCTTGAAATTGGTAGAGTATTACGAAACCGTACTAAAATGGAGCCTTGGTCACCGGAAGTCATTATACGCTATTATTTTAGGTTTATTTATTTTATCATTTTCATTGTTTGGATTTGGATTGATAGGGACTGCCTTTATGAATGATGGTGACCGTGGCGAATTTGTTGTAAAAATTGAAGGTGACCCACAAAATACCCTTTACAAAACAACGCAAATCACCAAACAGGTTGAAGAATTATTATTGAAAAAACCTGAAGTGAAGAAGGTTTATTCAACCATCGGTTATTCCGGAGGTGACTTTAGTTCCTCTAAAGAACAATATAAAAGCGAGATCACAGTCACCATGCTACCTAAAAATGAACGGGCTATCAGTGTCGATGATTTTGCAGCCAACATCAAAAAAGAGGTGCTTTCAATTTCTGGTATTAAAGTAACATCAACCCCAACCTCCATGATGGGTAGTGCCGACGATGCTCCTATACAAGTGCTTTTGCGTGGAGCTACGGTTGAAAAACTATATCAAGTATCCGACAGTATTATTCCTTTACTGAAAAACGTTCCCGGACTTAATGACATTAAATTGTCAGTCGATAAAAATAAACCCGAATTACAAATCACTCTCGACCGGAAAAAAATGGAACAGTTGGGGTTAAATGTTTATCAGGTAGGAAATATTATCAATGTAGCTTTTTCGGGGAATACCGACCTGCGATATACCGATGGCGACAAGGAATATGATATCAATATTCAATACGATCAATTTGACCGTAACAAGGTCGAAGATATTAGTTCATTGACCTTTATTAACAATCAGGGCAATGTGATTGAATTACGCGATTTTGCAACTGTTACTCAATCTTTGGGGCCGAATAAACTTGAACGCTACGACCGCACTCCGTCATTAACCATTAAAGCATCTATTTATGGCATGGCTACGGGGACAGTGGGTGATGAAGTGAAAAGTGTCATTGCACAAAATATTCACCCCGATGATTATTCCATTGAATACAAAGGTCAAATGGAGCGTCAGGCAGATGCATTTGGTAGTTTGTTTTCTGCAATTCTGGCAGCGCTCATATTTGTTTACCTCGTAATGGTGGCGCTTTATAATTCGTATTACTATCCGTTTATTGTACTCTTTTCTATTCCTGTTGCTATAATTGGAGCCTTGTTTGCTTTAGCCCTAACCGGGGAATCACTTACTATTTATGGTATGATCGGGATGATTATGCTTATTGGGCTGGTTGCTAAAAATGCCATTTTACTGGTCGATTTTGCCAACAAACAAAGAGAAGCCGGTTCTTCGGTCAAGGATGCTCTTATCGAAGCAGGAAAGGAGCGGTTACGCCCTATTTTAATGACTACCCTTTCCATGATAATTGGTATGCTCCCTATTGCACTTGCATCGGGTGATGGGGCTGAAACTAAAAATGGGTTGGCTTGGGTAATTATTGGCGGATTAACAAGTTCCCTGATGTTAACCTTAATCCTTGTCCCATCAGTATATGTTACCTTTGAAGGTTTTAAGGATAAATTTCAAAAGAGGTTTGGTAGAAAGTCAAAAGAAAACATAAGCTCAGATTCCTCACAAATTATTCCCGAAATCTAAATAATTAGAATTAGTGCCGCAAGGAACACTTTTGACAGAAGCAAGTTCATTGTGGCTCTAATTTTTCTGATTCCAGTAATAATGTTAATTATCACTCAAAATGGTTATCGAAAAACATTACGACGCTCTAAAAAAGATGTTTTTTGAAGGAGGGATCAAAGCCTTACGATGGATGTTATTTGCCGAAGGCTGGGCATCGCTAAAAAAACGGTCTATAAGGAATCTGCGAACAAAAAAGAGCTTGTTAAAGCTATATTTCATAAAGAGTTCTACTGTTTTAAACTGGATTTGACTTTAGCTCTTAATAACAGTGAAGATGTGAATGTTCCTTGTCGCAATGTCGGCCTATTATATATTGTGTTTCTGTTATTTCTATTTGCTCATGTATTCCCTGGATATCTGCACCATCAGTTCACTATTGAGTTTGTCACTTTCCCGCGCCGAAAAGTCAGAACACTATTGCCTCGGGTAACTGAGGTGGCGAAGGTATGCCGGTCAATGATAATCCATTCTTTCCCGTCAGCTCCTTGTTTTAGATGGATTCTGCTTAACTTGGCAATGTCAGAGAAGGAAAGGCCGGTATAACAGGCAAAAACAAAGATGTCACGCACAACACTCAGACGTTCGATGTCGATATTTTTATCTTCCGGCCTTTTTAGTTCTTCCATAGAAAGAATTTTACGGTGTGTTTCATCCAAACCAACTTTAAATTTGGAATAAGGATTTTTATTGATGTAATCCATTGAAACAGCAAGATTTATAATGTTTGTTGAATTTATGAAGATTCTTGAAGTTTAGGCTAAAAACAAAAGCAC
>Ga0302271_10004345_pt1 | contig 11392 bp, 4 predicted proteins | sample III_Bog_N1_1_FD_198767 | JGI IMG/M metagenome (GOLD analysis project Ga0302271, IMG submission 198767) | Peat permafrost microbial communities from Stordalen Mire near Abisko, Sweden - III_Bog_N1_1 | ecosystem: Environmental > Terrestrial > Soil > Wetlands > Peat | place: Sweden: Abisko... | reverse complement strand
TTCAGGAACTGGTATCTTGCTAGCAGTCAACATTATTTATGGCTATTTCGAGCAGGTCAAGAAAGAAAATAAATTCAGAAAATCTGGGAATGTCAACCAGCAGCAGTGAAGATTCTCATTCGATTAGACTTTATTTTTTATTTTTTGTATGATCCCTCCCAGCGCATATCTAACCTGCTTAAATAAAGAATCTAGCAGATCGAACAATTAATTCTCTCACTCTATTATTATGATTAATGAGCGCAATTTAAAAACTGAAAGCATTAATCAGAAATGTTTGTCTATTGCTGCTGCTATTTTTTAGTAATTCTAAAATATTGAGAAAGGTAGCAACGAATGACAAATTTCTTTTAATAGAGGGATTAAGAAACCATTCATATCAGATTTGTTTGGGAGAGCAACAAAGAAAAAGACAATATTAAATTTGTATAATAGCAAATATCTTTTAAACGTTCGAGGGCTTGTGCTTGAAAGCAAGCCAGACGAAGAAAGAGTTCAACGCCTTTAGAAATATTTTTCATTTTGAGTGCCAAAAAAGCGTAGATTACCTTCTTTGTTCATTCATTAACAGGGTTTCAAAGTGATTCCAGATAATAAGACAAATGCCTAGAGTTTCATTAGCTTCTCAAGCAATCCTATTGGTATCCCTAACAATAGTTACATCTCCTTCAGTTTAAGCTTAAAACAACCTGAGTGATGATCTTGGAACTGTTGACTGCAAATCATCAGATTTTAACTCATAAATTGAGTATTTATAGATGTCATTATTCGATGCTTGGGTGTTTGTTGTGGTGTGCTCCTTTGCGTTTATCATTTTGACCGTTTTCATCGCCATGACAATCAAAGTCAAAAGACTGAGAGCACAGCCTGGAGACTTACTCTTTGGATCATTTTGCGCAGAGGCATTTCTAACTCTTCACTGGTAAAATACAAAAAGTATTTTTAAGGAATTAAAATGAATTGAGAAAGGGAGGAGGAATAAAAAAGTTCAAATCAAACATATTTATAGTGCATCTTGTGTTGTTTTGGGAAGGGGGAGAAGGGGGAATACTCGCACAAAACTTAAATTAATGTACTAATTATTGCTTATTTGATTTATTCTTTCAAAAAAGGCTTGCTAGTGGTATGAAAAGAATACTTGATCCAGACACTGCCATAGATAGCGATGGCTTATTCTGCATTATCAACAGCACGGTCAGCATCATGGGCGGGTTACTTTCAGCATTCTACAATGTAACATTCTTCTTATTCATCGGCGCTAGTATGAAGAATAGTTTGTCTGTGAAGGGTATTTCACGCTTGAAGGCACATGCTGGAGTCATTTCTCTTTCCACAGTGAGTCTCCTGATAATTTTTGGATTAGGACTAAATGGAAAGACTCTCTATGGTACATGCTCCTTTGCTCCTGGGGGAAGAATTCCAATCGCTTAGCTTCTTATTTATATCTTCGTTCTCCCGTTTGCGATTCTCTCTTTGTATTTCTTCAATAAGAAGATCCCTAACACGACATTCTACAAAAAGCAGAGGAGACAATTCCTATCCTTCGTGAAGAGTTACCTCATTACCATTCTAATAATCTGGGGAATCGTATCGGTTTGTAGCACTCTGCTTTTTTTGAATTGTAGCTATTTCCACTAAGCATACTTCACATATTTTCGTTCGATTGGAAATATTCTTAAAGTTTCAGTACCTATTTCTCTACCTGTTCTTCGATTCTTCGATCCATACGTATGGGCTATTTTCAAAGAATAAAGCACTCTTCTCAGCATAAGGTTATTTAGAAAAGCACAAGAAGGAGCTCTGAAGAAAAAGTCATCCTTGAAAGCGGAAGATAAAAGTATAATAATTCAGAACAAAAACAAGAGTATTTCTGAAATGGAGCTGCATAATAATAATATCTACGAAATGCCTTCCAATTATGAAAATACAATTGGAATCTCACCTGGGAAAAAACTTGTTCGCAAGATTTTGCAAAAAGAGTAATTTGAAATGGATGATACCCTCTTCGAGCGACTGCATGAAGAGAATTAATAAACCCATGAGAGTCCAAAATATTCAGTCTAACCTTCAAATGGAGTAGGTTATCGTAATCCACAAGATGGTAAATTATCTGATTAAGAAATTGAAAGAAGGATCACTGCTTTTGACTAATCCAAGTTAAAGTCAGTGTTGCCATTTTTGACTTCTACAAAATCGTAAACGTTAGATATGGACTTATCAAGGGATTCTAAGAGGAAATAGACTTGCTCAGATGATATCACAAGGGATTCATCAGGCTAATCACAGGAAATGCAAAAGACAACTTCAAGAGCAGACATATCTCGAGTTGGCACAAAATTACACTCAATTAACGGTGAAAACCGGACGACTACTCGAGATAAATCTTCCTCGATCATAGTCAATTCCACGTTTTTAAACACCATCAGCACAAATTTCTCCATGGACACAGGACCTGAGCATCGAAGGAGCTAGATGAAGAAAATATCACTGTTCAAGAGGACATTCACAAATGAACCAACTGATCCTTCTAATAATCTCAATAAGAATCGCTAATCGATGCACAAAACATTGATTTCCGAGCAAAGCAGGAAGAAACTGTAAATGCGATTGTTCGAGTTGTTTAGAGAATCTTCATTTTAAGAAGAAGCGAGAGGATCGTCTATGGTAAAGGGAGCATAACAACCTGACAGGAATAAGTCCATGTGGCGGACAGTGCTTGAATGGAGTGATGAACTAAGCAAGGACGACGAAGAAGAAGCCGTGAAAGAGAAAGTCTAGAACATGTTGAAGAATGCGTAACTCGTAGATTACTTTAACGATCCGTTTTACAGGATTGAATCACGAAGCGATAGTTTTAAGGAAATCGATTAGTTTTTTGGACGAGAACCATCGAGTTCATCAGTCCCTTAGTAAAATCAAGTATTTTCAACTGAATAGCTCCAAGCTGATGCGATTGTCGATGCAAAGGAGCATTTCGTTCGAACCCTTTAGCGGAATATCAAAATGGGCGTGCTTTGTAGAATTATCTGTGGGATATAATTGCATATTATGAGGAAGAATAATTTCTGCTCTAAACTTGATCTGTTCGTGGAAGGAATGCTACCGTAGATTAAACAAAAAGGCGCTCCTAAAGCGCCTAGACCTTCGAGATAGAATATAATAGAAGGTACGGTAAATATAAATGAACGCCATGATGTCAGTAGAAGAGAATCTTAATACATAAATGATAATGCAGACACAAGCAAAGACGAAATATTAACTTATTCTGAAGGCACAGAAGTCTGCGCTGCGTAGCAAGGAGTAATTAATATGAATAATGTATTCACTCGTAGTAGCAATGGGACTATTTGTCCAATATCTGAAAATATACGGTCAAGAAAAAGTAATGAAAAGAATTAAGATGAAGATGGTGATGACGACGACGACAATGACAGTTAATGGTTGTTTTAAGAATCCAAAGTCTATTAATTTTCGGATGATTCCATCAAAACAAATCTCAAATGCGCGCCTACATAACTCCTCGAGAGCGATCCTTTTGACATGGTTAAAATGCGAGTCTATGCACCGTTGGTATTTCATAGCTTACTTCGCTCTGATTCAGCTTCGGGGGTGTCTTCAATCTAAGATTCATTTAACTTGCAGTATAATCTAACGTAGATTAGAAACTCCAGTGGTTCAGATGGAGGCAAAAGTGGATAATTCTTTTTCTTTTCCTATGACAACAAATTCTTGCTGAAGACTGTGACTGCTTCGGAGTTAAAAATATTAGTGGTAAGGCTGAAGGCGTACTTTCAGCACTTAAAGAAGCACCCAAGAAGCTTAATCGCGAAGATCTTTGGGATTTATAGCTTTGAAGGGTTGAATGAAAATCCAATTCACTTAGTTTTAATGAAAAATATTGCCGCCTGCAAAAAGGAATTCATCGAACGAACTTATGATCTCAAAGGGTCAACATTCGATAGGGCTGTGCTAAATAAAGAATATCAATCGTTCTCGAAGTCTCTTAGCAAATATATCTTGAAAGACACTGATTTTCTTCTTCTGGAGAGGTTTATCTATGTCAGCAGAGAATCACGATTGAATATATTTAACTAACTCGAAACGGACTCGAAGTTCTTCGCATCGTAAGGACTCATTGACTACAGTTTGATAATATTCAAAATCAATAGGATACGGGTACAGCATAATACGAATAATAGTCCTAACAATACGAATTCTACTGGGTAATTGTAGTATCTCGAAGAAGAGGAAGATATGGAAGAGTCTGTACCAGAATACTTTTAATATGAATCATCCGAGCAGCATGGGATATTTTATCACATCGGGATCATTGATTATTTATAATTATACACAATCTAAAAGAGATTTGAGAAGTATACTAAGAGAATTATAAACTTAAGTCCATTTTTAGATACTTCTTCGCAAGATCCTTAGACGTACAGTAACCGATTTATTAGCTTGATGAGGAAGATTCTTAATATTTGAATTATCTTCTTTTTTTTCCCTTCTTTGAGTGCCACCGATTTCCTTGCAAAACAACTGTGAATATAAATTAAAATGAACAACAAAAGATGATTCTTCAATATCTTAAATATCCAGTCCTTCTCTCTAAAAATTTATAACTGTAAAAAATGCAAATTATCTCTGCAAAAAGAAAAGAATTTGACCCTTTCATTAAAACAAATGATATCGTCACTTATTTTTAGATGAAATATATAATTGTATTTGATAAAAAAATTCTTTTTCAATGTAAATTGAAAACAATTCAAGTAACTCGTAGTTAAATAAATCTTACTACAAAGTGCTTGAACTTAAATCTAAAAAAGATTCATATATATATATATATTAGAACCTTTAACGTGATAATTTAATAGTTTTGTGATTCATGACTTAGATGCTAGCAAATCAACTCAGGAGTTAAATCCAAATCGAGGCAGCCTCGATTTTTTTTCACTGATAGCATTAATCTTTTTTTGATTACAGAGAGAAAACGTAATTAATTATTTTGCAAAGAATCGAAAAATAGAAATTTGGTTGCTTTAGAGTCAAAGATTTCATAAGTTCAACAGTTTGTGTGTATTTGTTCTAAGAAGTAGCATTCAGAACTGAACTCAAGATATATATTGTGTAAGCCATATCCACTTACCTAATGGATGGCAATGAAAGAACAGGGAAAATACCTTTCCTTGATAAAGGCGAATCTGAGACATAAACTGATTCGCAGGCTCCTTCGAATTTCGAAGAATCAAAGATGAAGAAAGCAAATATCTTTTACCGCATTTTCGGATGCTGCCTGGAACGAGAAGCATTGAGCGGAAATCACATAGACGAGGAAAGTGAATAGTAATCGATAGCAAATGGTAAAAGTATTACCCAAACTAATTCCAGTGGGTAATAATAGAGAGAAACAATGGATCGCTTGTAGTTTAATAGCAAATAACCCAAAAAAACTAATGCGAAAGAAGATATGTCGAAGTATAATAATGATGTGCGAAACAAAGAAGTAAAAAAGTAAGAAGAAGCCCGAATGAACATCAACGGATAAGGATTTACATTCTGCTAGAATAGTCTTGGAAGTGGAGATTATTAATAGTCTAATATCGATGCAAGAAGCAGTTCACTTTCGTTGAAAACTCATAATTACGATTTCGATGTTTCCAATTACCTTCTGAATCAACTCTTTCTTTGCGGAAAGGTTCTCCAAATCATTACATTAATCAAGGAAGTACGAAATACCATTGATTATCCATCACTTCTTCTTCCAGATGAAGTCCGACCTAACTCCAATTTGAGCTCATCATCTGCTTCTACATCGCAAGAACAATAAATTTGTTCTTCCTATCAATTCAATCCAGATACGATCAAATATTACCGCAGAAGATAAGCTTATTTTAGTAAATTTCCTTCGAGTACAGTCGTTGACTAGCGATGCTGGAAATAATTAGTTCCTGAATGCATCGTGCAGCACATTACACGTCGTGCAGCGTTCTCCTCCAGAAGAGAATCAATTATTGATGCGTTCTCTGGAAATTCTCAATTTTCAATCGCTTTTGCGGCTCATATTAATTCGGTCATAGCAATCTAACCTGATCCTTAGTTATTAGTGTGCGGAAGGTAAAATTCAACGACTTACAATATATCCCACTACAAGTATAACTAATCAGATAGACTCTCTCTCAATGAAGGGATTCTCTTCTTTGAAGAAGGAACTTTTCTTAGTGAGCAGTTCTGTATCGAAGCGAATCTCTCCGATTGTGTCTTCTTAGGTGAGAATTGAAAATTGTTTTTAAAATATTTACAAACCTCTAACAATATTCTCACATTGCAAATAGACTTTTTGTTCATTTTTGTTATTGAAAAGCTCCTTCACTCTCGCTAGATAATCTGAATGCAATTCCTTCAAGAGAAGATGGCTTTTATTAATCAGGAGAGTTTCATAAGGATCTTAGAAAATGTTTAAGCAAGGCATTTAAACTTGCTCCTTAGGTAATCCTCTTCGTTCCTAGGACTGTCAAAGTCATCGAAATCATAGACTGCTTCACAGATGCTCTAAAGGATAATCCAAAGTAATCATTTTGTTATTTTTGGTTGAGTTTCTGTGTGACATAACAACATTTTTGATTTTTGTTAGTACCTCCAAACGATGCAGCATAGAGATCGAAAAGCATTTCATCAATAACCACTTGAAATACGTGTGTTTCTACTTTGGAGATTTCAACAAGGTATCAAAAGAGAAAATATTTATCTTTCCTGTATCTTCTCTCCCAATAATTGTTGTTTCTTTTTTAAAACAGTAGTAGCTTTCATCGTAAGAAGAGTTCCATTACATTAACTTGCAGCTTGAAAAGTGTCAGCCTCCTTAAAGACAAGGCAACATTGTGCGTCGGAAACCTGTGCGAATTCATCAATGTGTGTACAATGAACTTGGTAAATTTCAACTTCTGAATGTGGTTTGTAAATTCAACTTTCACATTAAACTTGAGAAACCGCTGGGAGGTGAGAATTCTCTGCTTTCGTTGTTCTACGCGTATCTCGTTAGCCATGGATTTCTAACTCAAGAGAGAGTGCAGTATATTCTTTCGAGGAATCCAAAGAATGAAACGTCAAACATCAGTTCCAACACAAATATGAATTTTAATGCGGTAATTGAGGAAAATAAACCTAGTCTCAACATGATTGGAGAACCAAATCAGATTTGTACATAAGATAAAACTGCTTTAATTGGAAAAGATTCTTCATTCACATCAGCTCAAGCGACTAATAAAGAGTTCAAGAAGCAAGGTACGGGATAAAGTAACCAAAGTGGTATGGAGGGAGAAAATTGCACATTGTCGAGTATTAGCAGGATAACAGCAAATGATGCTAGACGTAACTGGAGAAATCAACGAGAAACATCTTTAAATGATCATTTTCAAAGGGCACATTCTGAAGGGGAAAGATAAATAGAAAACAAAGAAGAAGGGCAAGAAGGAGAAGGAGAGTAGTTATATTCTGAAACAGAAACTGGTAGTGTATACGATTAATATGAAAATGACTCCAGTTTCTCGAAAACACCTTTAAATATCTCCGCCAACACAAATTAAATCAGTTTTCTTCATTAAACCCAACGCATATATGAGTCTAAGGTTGAAGACAACACTGCAGATAGAACGAGAGGAGCGTAAAAGTCATAACTTAGTAATTGGAGCCATCCTACTGCTCTAGGCGATTAAGATAACTAGATCGTCTTCAACTAGCAATTTTTCTTCGATCCAAACAAAAAGGAAAGTTATTCTTATAAATCTTTTAATTTCCTGAATTCCAGTGAGCTTAGAGACAATAAATTCAACTCAATTCAGCCATCGACATTCAGCAATCAAAGTAAATTCCCTAGTAGAGCACCAAGTTATTCGAATCGAACGCATAGTAATCGCACTGCTAGTAATTTTCCTAGCAGAACATCCAGTAGCTATGCAAGCCGAAACGGCAGTAATTAATTGAATCTACCGTCGAATGTTGCTCTCTAGACATACAAAGAGAAATAAATGTGAAAGTATTCAAAAAATAATGTAGATTTTTTGAATATTAATTGTCATTGTGTGATTTTATATGGTACTATTCGTTTAGTCTACTGTTTATGCCCTGATATTTAGTGTTTTTTTAATTTAAAAAAAATTTTGCAAAAAAAAATGGGGAATCCTTCTCGCTTTGAGCGTGTCATCCTTCGCGCAGGGGCCATGCTAATCTTCTCTGTATCGTTCCAATTTTAACGGATGACCCTTTCGGGTCCCAATAAGGCTTAGTTCTTACGATAATTAAACCAACAATTCTGAATAATGTATCTCTTATGGTTCTCTAAAATATTTATTATTAAAATAATAATTGCTCTTTCTATTTTAAATAATCACGCATTACATATTCGTAAGCAGTAGTTAAAGTGCATCATTTATCTTAAAAAATGATTATTGTTAATGTGAGAATATTCATATGTATCAACCTAAATTTACTCCCCCCCCCCCCCCAATACAATATTTAAATGTCTTTGGCATGTTACTTTGTCAGGTTAAATAATTAAATTCGTAGAAAAAGTTCAAAAACAAAACAAAAACAATAATAAGTCTCCGTTTATTTATTCTACAGATATTATTCAAGACAAGATTGAGATCCTTGTGAGTTTTAGAAATGAAACACTAACAGTCTTAAACACCAAAAGTACCAAAAGTGGAGAAAAAAGTTAGAATTATCACTACAGAGAGCTAACTCTTCAACCTACCAATCTCTGAAGTTGCAGAGTTAGAAGAGTCTAACGATGGGGACAAATATATTTGCTAATTTGGTAAAATGCCTGAGCCCTGTGCTTTCCCTGAGTTGAAACATGAGCTAGATAAAAACTTACATATTTATGAAGGATGTGCGCCTGCTGACGCAGATGCATCCATATGCAAACAACTTGATCGATGGAAGAAAGATCATATGCCACTGAATTCAAAGAACGCTAACGAGATAAAAGTCTTGAGAGACAAACACAAGAGCTCTCTTTAACATGAAGGTGATTTACCAAAAGTTAACTCAGAAATGCTCGATTCGATTTTAAGAATTCCTTCTGGAGAAGATGATAATATTAAAAGGTTATCGAGTGGTTTCAAAGCTTATCATGCACGAAGCTAGTAAGATAATGTAAGCCATTCTAGTACCAATTCATCAATGATAAACTCTTCTTTGAGAACGATTAATTTATTGAAAAAACAGCATTCTACAGCATTTGATCCATCTATCATAAATCATAATGACAAAAACGATAAAGGAAAAAAAGCTGACACTGCATCTCTTTTCAAGGATAATATCACATAGGATGCTCGCTAGCGGCTTGTGAACAGAACATTAGTTAATAATCTTATTTTCACTAGAGTCACTAAAACGTATGGTGAAGGAGAATCAATTTCAGATAAAAGTCAAATTCTCAATTAATTTACTTCTTCGAAAGCAGAATCCCTGTTTAAAGAAGAAATCGATAAATTCTCTAAACACACTCTAGCTAATTTCAAGTAGCTATTACACACTTTTGAGAAATCAAAGCATATTATCGATTACGATGGAATCAGATAAAAGCTGATGGTTTTTGTCAGATCGACGCCGAGTATTTTGATTTGTGAAAACAAAAATTAAAGTAATGATTAATTTTTGACTTCGAAGAGAGAGAAGGAATTGAGATACCATTTTAAAATGACGGAATAAGCACTGCTGACGAATTATTAACAGATTAGTCATGAAATTGAGAAATAATAAAAGAAAATTCAATATTCTAGAAGGATATCTCATGATTTAAGAATTCAACTTTAATTTATGGAATAGGAATAAAGGGAAAGAATTGAAAGAGCTGAGAAAGAGATAGAAAAAAAGAATCTTTAACTTAAATCTCTTCCAGTGGGTAAATCTAAAGGATTCATACAAGAACTTAACAACTAAAATCTCGACAACAACAGCAGATCTACATCAGAAGCTAATTAAAAAGCACAAGTAAATTCTAAATAATTCCAAAATCAAATTATTAATTCCTTTTATTCATTTACAGTAAAAGTTCTTATTCTTTTTATTTTGTTAATAAAAGGTAGCTTTCTAATAATAAAAAGAATTAATTGAGAGAGAGGTGGAGTAGCAAGAGACATTTATCAATCAAGATGAGAAAGATATTAAGATGTAGAAGTAGAAGAGGGAGATAACTCGCTCTGTTCTAAAGGAACTGTATTTATCGTACTTGAAAGACAAAGACCATTCTCACAATTAAAGTTTTGTGTGGATAGCAAAGTCGTTGTTGGGAGTCGATATTGACTTAGTTGCTTCTTCTGAGCTGTTCCCATCGATTTTAGATAAAACTTCTATTAGATTCTTATCTGAATATGCAGCATTAGATAATTCTTTAGATAAACTACAAGAAAAATTAAAAAATACCGGAGTAAATGGAAATAAAAGTATAAATGAAGCAAATAAATAAGATGAATTCGATCGAAATTACATAGCTTCTTAACACTAATAGAGGATCTTCGATGTTAAAAGCAAAGTAAAATGAGTGTTAATGGTTATTAAATGATATAGGACATGGTTATTTTGGGAAACAATGTTAAAAAACTGTTGTTGTACAATACTTGTTTTTCATTCAAATAGATAAAGAAAATCGCCATGTCAGATGTGCTGAAAGTCCGAAGACCTGTGTTTGTAGCCTCCTTTGGAAAGCCACCTTAGTTGATATTCGAGGAGATACATTAAGGAAAAGAAGTTGAGAATATCACATTCTCCCTCTCCAAAGTTCCCATTTAAAAGCAGAATTAGATTCGCTAGAATTAAACTGCAAGAGAAGAAATCGCCTCGATTCAAGCTAAGTAGCAAGCTATCAAAGAGATCGAAGTTAATAGGCTGTTTGAGGCATGGATGTCAGTCAAAGAATCGAAAAGCATTGTAACAAAATGAATAATGTCTTGAAAAATTATTGGGTTTTTTCGAGATTCGATGTATTTACTTATTTTCCTTATTTTGTGAAAATAGTCAAACATAAAGGCAGTGCTGGTAGCTTTGTTAGGAGAAAGTGAAGCTGAAGAGCAACTTAAAGTTTATCGTTAACTCTCAGCTAGCAAGCTTGCCTTTGCAGAAAAAAACAAGACTTTTACTTTTTCGAGATAGACTTTGTGCGCTAAAAAGCATTAAGAAGATCACAAGGATCATCCTAACAGCAGTAAGGTTTTCTTGATTGAATAACCATCAATGGTTATTGCTAAAAGATAGCAGTAACAGTAACAGCAACAACACGGTGCTTCTGATTTTGTACCATCAAATGCATCTTCTGAAGAAACTTATTTCCCTAGAGAATAATAAGTTTTACCATAACGTAACTAAACAACTCAATTCCTCTCTATTCCTG
>Ga0302271_10004344_pt1 | contig 11393 bp, 2 predicted proteins | sample III_Bog_N1_1_FD_198767 | JGI IMG/M metagenome (GOLD analysis project Ga0302271, IMG submission 198767) | Peat permafrost microbial communities from Stordalen Mire near Abisko, Sweden - III_Bog_N1_1 | ecosystem: Environmental > Terrestrial > Soil > Wetlands > Peat | place: Sweden: Abisko... | reverse complement strand
GGTTCGAAAAGCTAAATGATTTTTTGAAAAATCAATTGCAAGATTATTGTGGAATTAGGACACTCATAATTCGATAAAATAAACTAATCTGAGCTGGATACTAATATTACAGTGATATCTTTGGCAGAAGGAACGAACAACGAAATAATCAAAGGTCTCCTTGAAAATTCACTTAGTCGTAGATATTTAAATTTCAGATTGTTTAATTGGACAGAAAATAAAGATAGTTTTTTGTAGGCAAGGCAGTAAAAATAGCACTTATCACATGAACAATATGCACAATATCCAGGCCAGCTTTGGAGATCTAAACCCTTCAAATGAATCTGATTTTGGGTAGAATAAACCTTAAGGGAACCTCGAAGGCACTCAAGTACCAATATCGTCATCTCAATACATTTAGAAAAATGCATAAACAATGCCTTCATACAGTTTATACCTACCACCATCAAGTAACATGAACTAACAAAATTAGATATTGTTGTCGCATAAAACATAGTAGCACTTCAACGACGAGTATGTTCAAAGAGTGCTGAACGAAATACTTGGGAAGGATAAGCCTGTCGAATAGTTTCAGTAGATTGAGAATCATAATGGAAAAATTGTCAGTTTTAGTTCTTCATTCTAAAAACCAAATTATGAAGATTCAAAGATTGACGGCAAAAGCACTTAAAAGACGGATAAGACATCACAGGTAGGGTATGAAATAAATAAAAAATAAGAAAATGAATATGTTCAGAATGGTTAGATTTATGATCAAGGCAACACTTGGGGTTTATTAAATCCATCTCAAAGTGATTCTAAGCAAATTGAAAAAATACTGAACTAAAATTTTATCCAAAATGATCATTCAATTGAAATGAAAAGGAATACTTTTTCTGTCCCAAGCACGAGTATTCAATTAATCGCATCTAATCCAATTTCTCAAAGAACTAACATGCTAGGGACATAGGATTATTCAAGATAATAGTAAGATTACCCCATTTAAAATTATGTCTCAAATGGATCATCTACTTTTGGAGGAATAGAATAGCATTCATATTATCTTGGAGAATCTAATACTAATCCTAAATCTAATCGTAGTTTTGGGGAATATTCAGAGAGAAATAATTAACAATAAGGGGATCTATCTGTAGGTATTTCAACAGATATTTCATAAAATAATTATCAAAATAAATAAGACATAAATAAGAATATTTTCCCATCTCTTGGTGCTGTTTAAGTTCTTAATAAGAATATTATGGTGGATTCACATATTTCTGGAACAAGTGCTTTGAGTACATCAAGTTATATTTAAGTTAATGATAATCATTCACCTATTAGCCATAAGATTACCAAAGATATCAAAGATTTACGAGAAAAACAAGAAACAAAACAAGACAATTAAACAGATAGATCATAAGGAATAAGTTGTCTCTAAGAAAGTAGATTTAGCTTTTAGAAACCTATGACTAATGTAAGATGCTAAGAATGTGCAGTTTTACAGTAGAAGATTGATTTTTTATACCTAGAATAGAAAGAAACATAAGAAAGAATTGAAAATGCAAAGAAATTAAACGAAACATTGATGATAACTTTAGGGAAAGATCAAGAGAAAGGAGGAGCTTAAACAAGTAGTTATTAAGTTATTTTAGCATAACATGAGAGAGACATAGAAGGATTAAGAGAATAGCTGAGATAAAGAGCGAAAAAAGAAGAAATGCATAACCGAGAATGGGCGAAAAATATGGAAGAATTGGAGTTCGAGAAAAGAGGAATTGAGATGAGTTTAAATAATTTAAGGTAGGTTTAGTAAACTCAAGTGAGTTAATTGACTGAAGCTCAAGCGAAACTAAGAGAGAAAGACACAAAAATTGAAAGTTTAGTATCAGAAATGAAGAAATTAGAGATCAAAGCGAGTTGCTATGAAGACAAAGAAAGGCTATTAACTGAAATTGAGTCACTCAAAATTAGGTAGTAATTAGAAATTGAGAAAATCAAAGGCGATGCTGAAAAGGAATGTACAAGATTAAATTTAATACTTCAAAAGACTGCTGAGACATTTGAAGCTAAAGTTAAATCTCTTTTTGAGGAAAAAAATTTAATCGAAAAGTAAACTTCATCGAATGCTGAAATATGCTAGCATTTGAGATCAAGATTAGCAGATGAAGTAGCTTAGCTTAAATCACAGAGGATACTAGCAGCATAATGCATAGAAGATTAGAAAAAAGAGTTAGAATAGTAGAAAGGATTGGCTGGAAAGTAGACTACACTTGTAAATTAAGTTGAAGAATAAGCATAAGCTATTTAGAGATTGAAACAAGTGTAGAATGCATATGATAAATTATAAATTCAATTTGCTGAGTCGAGTGTAAATCTAGCTGATTTAGGTTAGAGATTGAAGGAGTCATAGCATGAAAATACTGAATTCAAAGTGAAAAGAGATGCAGAAAGAAAAAAAGAAAAAGGAAAATACGATGAGCTGCTTGGAAAACTAAATTCTTAGGAATAGAAATAAGAATAAGTAAAGAAAGATTTCGAAAGGAAAAGCGCAATGATCATCCGAGAACTTCTAAATAAGGATATGAAAATTAGAGAATTGCAAGGGAAATTATATCCTAGAAGTTCTGACAGATAAGAGAAAGATCGTAGCCCTTTAGCAAGACTTTTATAAGAAGAAAAGTAAGTCTCTGAGCATCCTCTTTTTGTCGAATTCAATAAATCGTAGCTTCTTTAGAACACTACTGATAAAGTTAATCCAAACGATGATGATCCTGAAACTAGCAGGAGTAAAAGTCCAATGAGTGATAAAAAAAACACAAACACAACTTCTTAATTTTGGAAAAAGTTCATGGATTCTTCCAACATTGCTTCGTAATCAGCATAATAAGTATTCTCCCCTGATCAATCACATATCGCCATTAAGTAAGAGTGTTCTTTAGACAATTAGCAACCATCTGTGATTAGCAGTATTGATAGTAATAATTTTTCAAAGCTGAAACTGTCAATGTAGCCTACGAAGGAAATTTTATTAAAAAAGGAGTTACATTTTGTGATTGAGTAATTCATTTAGATCTTAGCTAATTTGATTGTATCAGAATTACGTGGAAAAGATGAAAGCACTGATAATCAGATGGATGAGGAGTAAACTATCAAAATAGAAGCAGATAAACATTTAAAGATTCATCTAAAGAAATTACAAGAAAAATCAATGTAATAATAAATGTAAGAATGCAGTAATATTCTTGAAGCTATTGTAAGTAGCACAGGAGCTGCTAGTTTGTAGAATGAAGGAAAGTAGAGCAATTTAAAAGATGAGCAGTAGTAGTTATTCACTGAAAAGAAAACTACAATTCACAATTTAGCAAGTTTAAAAAATAAAGGTAGTTTCAATAATAATGCAGCAAATAAATCTAGTAGCAACCATCTTGCTGGAGATCCATTTGGGAAAGGAAGAACAAATAATACTCCTATTAGTAACACTAGCAGCAGCTTCACTAGTAATCCATAAAACAAATCAACTCATAATTCTTCTTTGAATTCTTTGCCAAAAAGAAATGATCTTTCCAGATAATTCAATCCCTCAAACCTTTCGATGATTCAAACAAACTGCAGTGAAATGTCTCCTAGAGGGTATCTTTCATAATAGCAAACGTCATCGTCAAAAGTAATTGATGTACTAAAAGAAATTAAGAAGAAATCGCTAACACCAGTGAAGACTCCAACAGGAAAAGGATCATAAAAATTTAGTAATTATTTCTCAAAGCAAAATTATCATAAACCTTCAGTTTCTCCGAATAATCGGTCACACACATAAGGATCAATTACTCCTAATAAATATTAGTGAAATACGCACTTTCTTTGAGATCTGGAAGGAGGTTTTAAGAGGGAGATTGGAGGAAGATTAGATCTTAAATGGAATTCAAAAAAGTAATTGTTGGACATAATTAGAACAATATGTAACATAAAAAAATCGTCATCATGTTAAAATACATTATTGTTGAATCCTTATGGTTTATTATATTATACACCTTCATGCTTTCTTCTTGCCTTTCTTCTTCTTTTTCTTCTTTGATTTCTCTTTGCAGAAAATAGAATTGTTGTTTTGTTATGAAAAAGAAATAATTCCAAATCAAACATTATTCATTTAATTTACCCTTTCTTTGGATGAGATAATGTAGAATGCATCTAGCAGCCTCTTTTCTTCTTCTTTCTTGAATTTCCCATTGCTAAAATTGGAAGAATAGATTACATAACACCAAAATTGAAATATCTTTAAAAATAAGCTACCTCTTTCTTAAGCTTGAATTCTTCTTCTAATTCTTTTTCTCTATGTTTTTCTTCGTCGATTTCCTTGAATAACTGCATAAGTGTATTCGCTTCCTCTCTTAGATTCGCTAGCTCATCCTTTTGTTAAAAAATCACACACATTGCATCAATCTTTCTTAGTTCACTAACAAAATTACTTCAATTTCTTTCTTTTCATGATGTTTCTCCTCCATTGTCTAATCATAAATTTTGATATTTTCCTCTAGCATGTTCTATGATGTCTGCTTCTTCGTCTTAAGTTTTCCTTCTTCCACAGCATGTTCTGCTTTGAGTTTCCCGAATTCTTCAGTTAGTTTAGATAACTCTTTATCGAGTTTTTCTTTCTTTGTAGAGTGATCTTTTTCTAATTGTTTTAGCCTCTATTCTAAATCTGTTTTCAATTATTAAACCCTAGATACAAAAGAAATATTCAAAAGTTAATAATTTTTGACTTAACATCTCAATAATAGTAAGATATTGCATTAACATTAATGATATTTTAAGCAACTTACTTCTTTTCTTTATCTGATTTGACTTCACCAATTTCATTCTTCAACTTATCTAGCTCTTCCTTCTTTTCTTTTGAGAATTTCTGTCTCTCTTCCTTGAGTTTCTTCAATTCTACCTCGATGTTGTATTTCTTTGACTCTAATACTTTAATCTTTTTGTTTCAATTTTAAATGACAAAGTTAGTTTTTCATTATGTTTAAATTTCAACAGTGAAAAAATAACGATTTGAAGACATTATTTCATTATTTTCATCCAAAAAACTAACTAATAGAATACCTTATCATCGAGATCTTTGAGCTATGCTTTGTGGTTGTCATCTTCTTCAGAGGCAGTAGATAGTTTCTTCAACATGATCACCTTCTAGCAATGGATGCAATGGACTAAATCATTCAGATCTGAATTCACGTTTGTTTTCATGCTCTAAAACAAAACAAAATTTGAATTATTTTTAACTTTTTCTATGAAAAATTAAGGAATTGAATCTAGAAGGCAGCTACAACAATAATCTAAAAAAACTTAACATATCTCAAAAGCTCTTTTACTTTGATGATTTCGAAATCGTCAGGGGATTATCGAATATGTCTAACTAGATCTTTGAAGTTGTTTTCAAGCATCATGCGAAGTCTCTCAGCTTCAATCTTCTTTTCTTCTTCTACATCTTCAGCTTCTTTGTCTGTAAAATCACGAAGTAAAACAAACAAAACATGAATCAATCTGCAGCAGAATCGAACAATCAAAGGGATAAATCCAAAATTAATTATCATGCAATCTTAGCATTTAATTGAGACTGGTCGAACATGGTAAATGTTAATTGTCTCAGTGTTTTTTTAAAACTTTACTGGATTGATCGAGAAGTGAAGCATATGGTTTGAATTTCGCTTCTATTTCGGCTTAAGATTTGAGCAGCTCAAAGCATCTTGGCGTGAGTTTCTAAACGAGGTCTTTCGATAACTTAGAGTGCTTGGTCACATCCAAGAATTTCCCAATTAGTTCTGTATCTAAGTATATGAAAATAGCTAGATTTGCAGAAAGATTATCAATGATCTTTAAGATTCTCTAAGCTTCTACAATCGTTGGTTTGCCAATGTTTGTCGACTCAATATTCTTAAGCATCTCCTTGTGAGTCTCTTACAAGGATTTCCCCTTTTCTTTCGTCCTATTTCCACCGCCACCTCCTTCACCCTCAAGCCGAGGGTGAATTCTGGTCTGCACCTTGCTCAGATTCATGTGATCTTTTAACTTTTCTCTTTTAATTAATCATTATATTACTATTCTCTGATTCTGAAACGATTTCTAAAGTCAAAATCCTCAATAATTATCACATTTTTCTATGATTATCAGATGATTTTAAACTTTCAGCAAAAAAAAAATAAATCATTCATAACCAAAACTCATTTGAAATTCATAAAATTGATTCTTGCTTTGCTTGTGTGTAACTAAGGGACAAACTTGTATTGAAGAGAACAAATAATCTATTCTAAAATAAAGTCTTTAAACAACATACAACGATCTCTATCTATTAATGCTAGCAATTATCGACTTTTCGAGTTATTGCTGTGCTACCTTTTTACTTCTTTTATTCTTTCAAAGTCAACTTTTAAATTGTAAATACACTCTTCCCTTATTTATTCCAAAGAATGCAAATATTTTTTAGGTTCTTATTCCCTCTCACTTGTCTACTCATTGAAAAGAAGCTGTTTCTGGAGAACTCTCAGCGATTAAATCATCCGTTTGTACTGATTTGTCAGCAGTATCTAGGTTTTATTTGCTTTTGTATCCTGAAAATATTTTTTAATTTGGAGAATAGCAAGATTATTCTTATTTTATTTACTAGATAGCCTCTGTGTTTACATAGATTGTTTTAGGAGAGTTTACATCTTCTTCATCACTTCTTTCTTCAATTTAATTCTTAATTGACTGAAAACCAATTGTTTCAGTTTTTTTTACCATTCTTTTATTCGCAACTTCAGTACTTGCCCCTCCTTTGTTTTCATTCAAATACAATTGATCTTATTCTTCTTCTGCTTGCTTGTCCACAATGGATCGATGCTATTTTTATGATAATAAGTTGAGTTATTTGACAATCAAAAGAGAATCATCTTTTTTATCTTCTTGGAAATTGCAAGCTTCATGAGTAGTTAAACTTGTGAGCTAGAGGTTTGTGCTTAATAAATTAGAACCATTGCTTTTGGATTAATCTGCATTTCCTAAAGAATTATGTTAGTAATCTAAGTTTTGTAGGTTTCCAGTGATAGTCTCAAAATCATGGTTCTTATCCTTGTGAAATACTTGCGTAGTTCCTTTGCTTGTTTTAGAATTTACACTGAGCTCCCTGAAGAAATAAACAAAAACAAAAAGAGTTGAAAAGAATTTCTCACTAAAAAAATAAATGGATTTAGGAGAAAAGCCTTTTTTAATCAATTTACTTATTGAATTCTGCAAGAGAACAACCGTTATTTTGTGGATCTTTTAACTACTCTTCCTTAACCTTCTCTAACCGATCAATTTTGAATATCAAATCTTCTTCGTATCTCGGTTTTTAAGCTAAATTATTGTTCTTTACATGATCTACATAGTTCTCATCGATTTCCTGCAAATCTATGAAAGTTTCATCAAGATCTTCCAGCATTTCACTCAACAAATCAACTTGTTTGTGAAGATCTTGCATTTGGTAATTTGAATCACCCAAAGCAGGTGCTTATTTCTCTAAGTTTCTTGCATTTTTCATCACACCACATAAGTTTCTTCCAACTTATTTATTTTCATTTAAATCATCACCATTTCGCCTTAAAGAAGTCTCTAACTTGACTTCTTCCTTTGAGTTCTTAATATTATTTTACGAAATCAAATCCTTTCTGGAATCTCTGACAACATTATTGAAAATCTTTGAGTGAGCAGCAGCAGCAGCAGCTTCATCAACAAAATCTTTCCCATCATTATTTTCATCATTATTTTTATTATCTTCAACATTTCTTTAGATTTATTCTCCATTTGAGCTCCTATTCTCATAATCTTCATCATCATCGATCATTATGACTTCTTAATCATCCTGAACTTGATTATTCTATTCTAGCAGCAGTTTTAGGTTTTTTAAATTCTAACGAAGAAACTAAAATCCTCTACTTGAAGAATCAGCGTTTTTTCTTTGATTTATCCCTTAATCAGGGAGTAAATTAGAGAGAACATTTAATATTTCCTATTGATTTTATGATGGAGCATCTCTTGAGTTCGATTAAAATGAATTGCCTCTTGAGAAAATGTCTTCCATTTTGATTTTATATTTTGTTCCAAGAATCTTCCGAAGATGATTGAGTTTCTATTAATCTTGAATATTAAATCCCTCCGTTTGTTTTTCGATTTCTCTTTACTCACTCATGACAACTTAGAAGAACAGATTCACAAGATCTTTAGTAATGAGGAAACACATTTTGCTGCTACAACTACTTAGTTCTCTGATTCTTTTGTTTGTTTTGGAAATCTTTCGTAATCTTTCTTGCATGAAATGTAGTTCTTTTGTCTTGTAGTTTTCTTCTTTATGCTCTTCCATGCCTAAGGATTTATACCTATCGAATTTCACTTTTTCCTTTTACTCCTTGTAGACATTCGCGAAATCAAACCCAACTATAGCTATTGGAAGACTAAAGAAGAAGAAAAAAATTATTAAATCAAATAAACAAAATGATATTTTGGAGTATTATTTTCTTAAAATTCCATGAAATGACAACACCACAATTTATTTGTAAGAAATAATAAACATATGTACCCAATCACGAAACTTTGCGATAACAGTGCTATCATTCCAGACAATAACTTAGACTAAATAGTCAGAGGTAATTTATCTCCGTAGCCAAGAGTTGTCATTGTCACCAGCACAAACCACATTGATTATGGGATACCTTTTTTTTCAAAATCCAATAATCACAATTCTAATCACAGGTAATATACTTCGAGAAATCAAAATTAAAAAAAAAGGCATCAAGAACCTTTCTTAATTACATTATTGTCCAAAACCATTTCAAAATAAGAATCTCCATAAATTTATCTCATTTTTTCAAGAAACAAAAAAAAAATTATTTTTCTTTCTAAACTCTTTTTACTTTTAATCCTGGTTGACTAGAGAATATTCATATCCAGAAAATATTCCTCTGAGAATGTACCGTTTATTTCAAAGTAGTATATGACTGTCGCAGAGAAGATGTTGAAAACAAATAGAGCTGTGCATATAAATGGAAAATAATTCTTAGATACGGCTAGACTCTTCTGTAAGGTATTTAGTCCTTTCATATATCGTGATAACTTGAATATCCTGATAATCCTGATTAGCCGAATAATCCTAATAACTCTAAGCAAACCGACTCTGCTTGAATTCGTGCTCGTGAGTGTCTGCGAGACAATATCAAATAAAAAAGGAAGTAGAGACAGAATATCAATGATATTCAGCGGTTTGACTATGAATGCTAAAAATGTTTCGCCAAAGCTCGTGCAGACTGCAAGCCTCGCGATGAACTCTAATAGAAATACTACAAAAACAACAGTTTCAAGATCGTTGCTGAAATCAGAATATGAATTCGTAACTGTATCGTCTAAATAAACAGAATCAGTAATAATCAGCGCTACACTTAGAATAATGAAGAATTATATCGTCCAATGCACAATTCTTCCGCAGACTGAAGACATTGGATCTTCGAATACTAAAAATAGCGATCTGCGTGCGTTCAAGAGTCGATTACAATTAAATCCGCAGTTACTATTACTATTACCATTATTAATATTGTTACTATTTAAACTATTAGTTGTATTGAGTGATTTGTTGTCAGTTTATCCAACTGGATGTCCTTCCTTTTTGGTGGTCTTAGTGTGCTTGGGAGTATCTAAAATATGCGGGTTTATCATTTTCAAATCAATTTCATCTTGAATCTCCCTATTCCCTTTCTCGAAAAGACTAGGAGCACGCTTCAATTCTATCTCAGTGAAGATGCTCTTTTGTCTCTTCGAGTAATTTTGAAAAGATGGTTCTTTAGCTTTTGAGCTCCCTACGCAGTTTGGTTAAGCGCTGGTAGGCTAAAAACTAGAAACATTTCCAGAGTGTAACTCATTCAGAAGATCAGAATTTCTTTCTACATTCTCTTCTTTTCTGTACTAGCGATTCATTAAATCGAATGGAGAAGAGGAAATCACAGAAGTTTATCTCTCCTCTATTTCTATTTTTACTTTTCTAAAAAAATCTTCCTTTGTTTGGGCGTTTCCCAGAGATTGTAATTATCGATTTGTATGCTCTTTCATAAACAACTTTAATTAATTTTAAGTTCCCCCATTCTTTCTTATCTTGATTACTCCTTCTCAAATCAGAAAAAACACAGGAATCCTTATCAAAGTCATTAACAATAAACCTGAAATGAAAATATATTTTGGGGCAATCAAAAAAGGAAATAAACAGTCTCTCAAAATTTGCTCTTTAAATAGGAAATCTAGCCCAAGAAAATAAATAAAATTACTGGACACTTAATTTTTATTTTTGAGCAAATTGAAAATCACCCTTTAATAGCTTTTGGCAGTTGCAAATTTGATTATATTATTTTTAGAATGCTCCCAATTTTCAATAAACTCCCTTTAAATTTTTATCTTCTAAATTTATTACTTATATTTTGATTTATTTACAATTATTTAGTTTATTTTGTTTACATTTTGCAATTGCTACTACGATCAAATATTATTACTCTTTTTTACCACTTATTCTAGATTACTACAGCCCTCATGTCCATTTATTTTGAGGCAGTTTTCGTCCCTCTCACATCCTTACTTTCAATATTATTCCCTTTGGGTTTGGAGGAAATTCTATTCTTCAGTGGAGAATTGTTGAAATTCAATTTTGGTTAAAATAGTTTAGATGCTCCGTTGTGTCATTATTCGATCATTGTGGTACCAATAAATATGCATTTATAAGAGTTTTCAATTTATGAACTGGATTCAATTCATGTATTCCTCTTTCATTATTCATAGGGGAGAAACAATGATTATTTCTTACAAAAGGTGTATATTTTTATTTTAAGCAAGTTTACTGAGCAATGGTATTTTTTTTGAAGGATTGAGGAACCTGATAAGATAGCATTGCTAATTACAGTGATATTCAGTTAAAAATAATAAAAAGAAGCTTCGTGATTTTAATATAATGTTTGTTTCTTTGTTGTTATTGTTTTTGAGTTATTCTGCTTTCTTTCAAAGATTTTGACAAAAATCTTTTCAGACTTGTAGATTTTTAGATTAAAATGGAAGATAAAAGAAAGAAGCTACTTCAAAAGATGATTCCATGTTGCAAATAAATATCAAAACTTGATTTTGACTAAGTTTCTCTCTCTAACTCTCCCCTCCCATCACAGTTTCTTCTTTTTAATGCAATCATTAAATTTTCTCAATTACTTCTTAAATCACATTAGCTTATCTTACCTTGAATTGTTAGATTTCCCCAAAGGAATTACCTTGTAGAGCTTAGAGACTTTGATTTTATCTGTGCAGAATGGATTGGCTACTCGTTGATCTTCTTCAACAATTTCCTTATTTTGAATTACTTGATCTTTTTCTAACTCTGAGTAATCTTCATT
>Ga0302271_10004343_pt1 | contig 11394 bp, 9 predicted proteins | sample III_Bog_N1_1_FD_198767 | JGI IMG/M metagenome (GOLD analysis project Ga0302271, IMG submission 198767) | Peat permafrost microbial communities from Stordalen Mire near Abisko, Sweden - III_Bog_N1_1 | ecosystem: Environmental > Terrestrial > Soil > Wetlands > Peat | place: Sweden: Abisko... | reverse complement strand
ATCCTACACTGCTGCCAGGTAGTCCAGCGGCTATTCCTTTATTATGATTGTTATTATTAATCGAAGTGAAGAATATTTTATCATTTTGAGTTGAGTAATTCGGTGTTTTCCTGGATGACTACGCCTGCGGTGTTTATCGCGCAGTCTTCTAAGTAGACGAGTCATTCATGTTCATGCATATATTCATGATATTATTATTACCACCATTAAGCTCATCTCCACTGAGATTCTTGATCAGCGAGGATGTTCTAATCGACTTAGTATGATGCTCCTTCAGTGGTTGTTATATCGTAGAAGATGATTTATTAGCTTTTACCATACTTGTCTGCTTGAGTTGGGTATTGGAGTTATTCGGACTACCTATGATTCTTTTATTGATTGTTACATGACTCTAAGGTGTTGTTGTTGATGTTATTGGGGTTACTGCAGATAACCCATGTGATGCTGCTTTCGCTATGACTGCATTCATTTTGGCTTTGTTGCTATTACTGTTGGAGTTCCCGTAGCGAGCAGTTGAGGATGCAGGCTGAACTGTAGCTGTAGCAGTAGTAGCAGCAGCTGTAGATCCCATTAAAATACCTTCAGGGAAAACATGTTTGCTGGTACTGTTCTCTAAACTCAGTAGCTAAGCACTCTAGTATGATTATTACTGCTGTTAATGTTGGGGCTTCTAGTCTTGGATGAATTGCTAGTATTATTAGCTGATAGGATTGCTAATCCCAAGAAGCTACGAGTTCATTTGGAAATTGGTTTCTTACCCATTATTGTTATTATTGTTGTTTTCTTCTTGTCCATTATTCCCTTGTGCTGCAGCTCCTCCTCCTCCTTACGGATTCCTACTTGCTTTGAAAAACGACATTGGCTGGAAGTTATGTAAAGAATTGCTCGACCCTGATGAGCGAAAAGACTGAAGTTCTTGTGAAGTTCTCCCCATGAAATTCTACTATTATTATTGTAACTATTGCTATTAATTTTGTTCTTCCATGACCATTTATTAATACTTCTTGTACACATCCTAGACATTACTCGTCTGCGAGCTTATCCTTGCGACTTAATTGCTCACAGCATTCTAAATGATCTTCAATTGCATTGCTTTCTAGGAGTAATTCTAGCTGTGCGATTATAAATTATTGCTCGAATTATTGTTGTTGTTTATGTTACTGTTATTCGCACTGCTAATCACAAACTAAGTGTTCGTATTGTGACTGTTAGGTGTCGTGCTAGTACTGTTTGGGTTGTGCTAGTTGTTGATAGCTATATTGTGATGATTGTTGGATGTATTCGAAAGATGGTGATTGCTGTTACTCTTCGCGATTGCGTTGAGGAGAATATTCGTAATAGCTGGGTGGGTGTGCTTTTCCAATGGGTCTTCAGAGATCCTTGAGAGCATTTACCTCTTCTCCATGCTAGTTACTCCTAGCAATGCTGATCCAGTAGGGATAGCTCCAACAACTCCACTATCTTTTCCTTGCAAATTACTGCTGATACATTTTCCATTCTTTATCAATCTCAACTCTCCTTTGCCAATAGCAGCAGTGTTTCCATTAGGATAAGCAGCAGGTCTAGGGTTAACATCTCTATCCGTCCAGATTCTATCAGGGGAAACATCATTTTACCTTAAGTTTTTTACAATCTAATCGTTTTCCTGTAAATTCAATACAAGTTATTTTCGCATATTCGCGGGAAGACGATTTAGCAATGAACTACTCTGCTATTATTACTACTATTGTGCTTTAACGATTGTCTCCAATAACCCTTAATGCCCTTGTTGATCTCCTCCATTCCGTGAAAACTAACTGTTTAGCAATGTCGAAGATGCCCTACACGAAAGAGGGTTTTCTTGTGATAAATATTCAGCTAAGAGAGCACCACGAACAGCACCTGAATTTGTAGGCTAAGTCTGCGATAACCCACTGGAGTTTATGTTATTGTTGTGTCTCGATTGCAATCGATCGTCTCGTTAGCGCACGCTGCCGTTTGTCTAAGGGTTTAAAGGATCAAAAGAAATAATTTGTTAAAATCAAAGTAATCTTTTGCAACAAGAACAACCAAAATGTGACTTACTCTTGCGCTGTTTGGCGCCATAACAACAGCTACATGGATTCCCAAGTTATCATCTTGTTTAGACTCTTCATCGTAGCTTTTGATTGTCAAGGGCTTGATTCGTTTAAGTGGCAACGCTAATGAAGATGAAGAAACTTCTAACGTTTTGGTTAACGCAATTCCTTGTTTTTATGGGATTTCTAAATTATTCAGCTGTTTATCGCTGTAACCCAAAGGATTAGCAGCTCCTTAATTAAGATAAACCTAGAGATGTGCAGGTAGATCCATTTCAATATCAGCAAGTTCATTGTATTCTACAATTACAACTTGTTTTTCTAATTTCTAATCTCTCAAATCATTAACTGAATTCTACGGTAATGCCATGAAGCATCCTCTTGGTCGGATGTTCGCATTCGAAACAAATACATCAGCATAGATCTACGGCAGCAACTTCAACACATCATCCTTGTTTTCAATTGATTTCTGTGTGTTTAATGCATTCTAATTTTCATTGGAGTTTTCCCCTTTTGACGAAAAAGAAGGGTAGTAAATATCATGAGAACGAGATTCAAAACTCGTGCTAGTGTCTCTTTCCGTGGCATCCTCTTGAAGCTCCGTCTAAAGTGGATTGTTCTAGCTGCTGAGGGTGTATGTATCTTGGCATGCAGAGTGATCGGTTGGCTGATCTAATTCATCTAATAAATTACTTAATCGCTATCTTCTTCTTCCACCTCCTGCAGTTGATTCTTCTCCTCCACCTTCTTAGTCATTATTATTCGATTAAACTAACACATCACCATCATCTTCTGCATTTCCTTGATCATCAGGGTTTTCTCCGTTCATTAGCTTAAACAATCTCTCTTGATTCTTCACGAATAGCTTCGCTTGCTTGTAATTCCGTTTCGCGATTATCTTCGCAGGACCGATCGTGCATAAATTCGGGCGAGTCTGCTTGTATTAGTTCGTGTAGAAATCTGTAAGAAGATTGAATCTCGGTGGAACTTCTTGCTTGAAATAGTATCGCTTGAGATACTCACTGTCATCGTCAAGGAACAGATAATCCTTGAAGAGAATCACATGCGAAATGTTTAAATTCGCGAGAATCTCGTTGATTCCCTTCGCAAAATAAAAATTGAAGATGTCAAAGTACTAGGCATGCAACTACTTCTACACCCAAACCACGGGGTTCTCCCCACCGAGCCATTGAGATTTTTTAACTAGAACAGCACAGATAACAAGTTAGGTAGATGTAATAGTATAATTCACATGAAATTATATGGTAAATGTTTATTTTTGTTTGAATTGTTCTCTAGTCTATTTGTTAATTTGTTACTTGGTTAAATTGGATGAAGGTGATGCTGCATCTACTACTCAAATGAATGCTTTGGTTATGTTGGGAACATTCCTTTGTGAGCATGACCAGTGTAGGCAAATTCATCTAGTGTATTTGGATCTTCATCTATGATGTTCTCATCTTAATATTCGATCATATATTGATCTGTGCTATCTTCGAAATTAGCTCTTAAGCTCATGCCTTTTTGACAATGAAATAACGCTATGTTTGGATTGACACAAAGATATTAACTTTTACTGCTAGATTGATCTTGTATGGCATCAGGTACAACGTGGCTACGTCTAGGGATGCTTCCCGGTGATATTTCTGCTTGATTCTCATCAGGTTATGTCTCCGCATGTTTAGGTTGATTATCTCTGTAATCGTATCTCAGTTATCCTCTGTTGTATCCTTCACTCATTCCTAAAGAAGAAAATTCAAAAAATATTTAAGATTCAGGGTGCATTTTAGGAGGAATCTCCCTAAGCTTCTAATTCAGTTTTTGAAATCATCTACTACCTCTCTAATGTGCGGTGTTCATCACTACTGCAGGTTATTTTTCAAACAGAAGAGAAAAAAGATAAAAAGAGAACTCGAGCAACTCAAATTATCTCTGGGTGTTAGTTAACTTGATTAGAAACTATCTAAGTGTGTGTGTGTGTGTGAGTTTGATCTCTTTATCTCTGCTTGTCTTGATTTCTCTTCCTTTTTGGGAATGACAAAATCAATATTTCCCAAATAGAAACCTTCTTGAATAGATATCCTTGTCTTTTCTTCTTCTTCTTATTTTTTTTATTTTTTCTTCTTTTTCACAATATGAATGTCATTTTGAATTCTTATCAGCGCTCTCCAAAAACAAAACAAAACAAACAAAATCATAATTCATAAATTATGCTTTATCCAACAGCCAATACTAGTAAAAGGATTAAAAAGTCTTAACCATCCATTATTATCTTATATCTAATTTATTAAAATTATTTTTTAATTTTTCAAAACCTTAAAAAGAAATAATTGAGTAATATTAAATCAAGCAATAACAATTTTTTGGTGAAAAATATTGAAATTCAGTTTATTTTTTGAATTAAGATTTCTAAGATATTTGAACTAGCACTAACATTGAAAAGGTTTGGATTCTTTTGATTTAAAAGAATTTGAGTTTTTGTGAACTAAAGTTTCGGGTAAATTAGAGAGAAGAATAAAATCAAAACAGAACAAGATTGAAACAAATATTGATTTTTTTTAGACGGCAATGTTATTGTATCTGTGTGTTATTGGAATGGATCTTTGACATTAAAGCTAAATCTGTTGAAAGAATAATAAAATATTTCAAAGTTTGTTTCTTTCTCTCTAGCTTATCACATTTCAAGCAAAATATGCAACCTATTATCAATATGCTCAAATTAGATCAACATTTTAAATGCATTTATCTCCTCCGAACTCTCAACTGTTTAGATATTCAATGATTTTTTCTTGTAAATTCACCATTAAATTCTCCTAAAGATTTACTTATTTAACACTGATTGCGACATTGCATCACATAGACAATTAAGTATTTGTATTGAAATATACTTCGTCAGGACAATATTTTCTTTCTTCTACTTTTCTCCTTTTTCTAATGTATGTTCTGCATTTCAAAGGACTTTTAACTTTGAAAAGTTGCAAGTGCCTTATCGAATTCAAATTACCTTTGAACATGTCAAACTGTTTTAGGATTTAAAACTATAAAAAAATCAAAAATGCATTGAAACGTTGTTTTTCTTTGATTTTTTAAAAAATAATCTCAGAATCAAAACGCATCAGTGTGCTGCATAAAATCTTCCTTAAACCCAAGAAAATACTACAAAATCACTATTGTTACTTTTGATAAGTACCAATCCAAGCTCTCATATAAAAAATTTAAAATGCTATTAAATCATATCATATTTTGATTATTGAAAATACAAAAATAACTGTGGGGAAGATAAAAGAAGATACGCGAAAGATACAAAAAAGAAAAAAAAGAAATCAAAATTAATTTCAAGATCGTCACACTTTTAATTTATATTAAATCCTCATTGATTGTTGTATATATTATTCTAAAATGGCATCTAAAAACAAGCAAACTTTGAAATGCAAAATAGCTCTTAATATTTGTAATTGCCATCCAATTTCTAAGTCAATTTATTCAACTCTACATGTTCAATAGTATCCAGCACAGAATATCTCCAAGCGTGTAACTTAAAGCTAGTATTACAGATAATCCTTTGCTACTAACTGTCGACGCAATAAATAGCTAAATTCAACGATTAATCAGCGTATTGCTGTCAAATCATGAGCTGTAGCCAATAAAATCGCATGGGGAAGTTTTTGAAATTAAAAATAAAATCAAAAGGAAATATGTTACTATCAGAATCACTCCTAATCGTGTGGTTAAAATTCAGTGTAAAATTAATTTTATAATATTATGTGCTTTTCTAATTATTTCTTCTTTCCATTCCATTCAAATTCATCCAGCTGATCTTCCACCTATTCTGTTCGCTTCAACGGGTAGTAGAAATTAAGAGAGAGAAGAATTAGAAATGCAGTCAGCAAAGTGTGAGAAAGATAAAGAGATAGATAATTCAAAGTTTGAGATTTAAATACCTAAGGAGAAAACAAAACAAAAAAAAGAAATAATATATTGACAAAAGGAAAAACAAATCACACACACACACAAAGGGAAATCACTTAAGATTAATAATATCTCTTACTTGACTAATATACAAACAAGCTTCACTTCTGCAATCTCAATGAGAGGATAGCTTAAATTTCAGGTCAAAACTGAAATCAATTCTAGCAATGAGAATAACAATCATCCAGAGAAATAAATTGAGTTAAATGAGTTTGCTTATAAAACCCTTGCCGAAGACTAATCGTAGAACATCACTATCATCGACTACGGCGTGCTTAACCAATAGAACCAAGTTAACATCCTCAGCAGCAAATAGCATCAGCAAGAACAAGAATAAACTTGTTGTTCGAAATGGTCGAGTGTGCTGTTTGGAGTGATACCGATGGTGTTTATGGTTGGAATGCTCGTAGTAGTTGGCCTCAGCGATGATTTGAAGCATCGAGTTACAAGTACATTTGCTAGTTTTCATGGATAGCTCAGCTTCGAAATCACAGTAAGTCTTTTGCTGTTTGGAGCACTCCTTGTAGCATTGTCATTTCCTTATGTGATATTTGAGATGTCTCTTGGATTCACGTTTCCGTTCATTCCAGCGATTCTCATTGCGGTATTTGCTAAGCTCATTGGAGAAGCGGTCTGCTTTTGCATAGCTAGATATCTCATGAAGGATTGTTTCCTTTCTTTTCTGAAATTCAACGGTGTCTTTCAATTCCTTTAAAAAGCTTCCTTTAGACATCCTTCAACGGTCTCTCATCTCCTTCGATCTTCATTTTTGATTCCCTTAGTGATTATCAACTTTGGATGCGGGATTCTTCACATAACATTTGTGTAATTCATCGTACCGGCGATTGTATGGGGATTCTTTTACTCTGCTTTTTCGGTACTTGCTGGATCGTAGTTTGTGAATATCTCAGAGGTTATTGAGAACGCATCTTACCCAACGAATAGCGTTTTGTTTTTCTTTGAGCTTTTCATGATAATAGCTTCAGTTGTTGTAGGGATTCTAGCACTTGTGAAAGCATCTTAAGTGTATAAGTAACTTCAAGAAGAAGTTGAGTATGAGGACATAACAGAATCAGACGTGTGCGCACCTTCAACGACAGAGAGCATTCACAATAACAATAACAATAATCCGCTTGCGCTAAGCAATCATTAGTTGTATTATTCAACACAACTTGCAGAGAAAGCATGAAAGTCACTTGTAAATTGGACATACAGATTAAGAAAATCAAAATAATACTTTGATCAACTTTAAAAAACAAATGTAAATAAATAAAAAAACAATGCTAGAAAATGAGAGAGATTTTGATGTAAATCAACCTCAAAACACAAAACAAGACTCAACAAGTGGACAATAAAAATACAATACCAACTATATTTTTTACTACAAACTAACATGAAATGTGTATTTATTAAATTTCTTAACTTTTGTTGAGATATTTCTTCATATTATTGCCTGCTATTTATGTCTAAAACACCTTGATCTTAAAGCACATTTTAAAAACAACATAAAATCAACAACAGATAACATAGAGAACCGTATTAAATTTGCTTTTAAATTCTTTTATATTTTCCTCTTATTAAATCGTCATTTTCCTCCATATTTTGAATCAGTCTGTGAATGATAGCCTCTAAAGCTACCCAATGAGCCTTTCAATTAAGTTTGAAAAATTGCATGGGGAATTTTAAAATAAACTTCAAATTCAAATAAATTGATTGAAGTCCAAAAGCACAAACTTTAATAATCCCTGCCTTGGTTGGGTTTAGCAATTATTATTGTCTAAATTAATAGTAAATTGATAAGTGAACATGAAGCAGATAACAAAAGGATAAGGATACAAAGAAAGTAAATTGGAATTTTGAATTTGTTGGGTAAAGCAAAGGGAGAGAGAGAGAGAGAGAAAGTGGGGACTTAGTGAATTGTTAGTAGTAAATACAATCAAACTTGAAATTTCTTGAGCATCTGCAGTCTGGTCATTCTCGTATTGCTCTTGAAGTTGCATTGCTCTAATAAATAAGCAAAGACAATTAAGGACAAAATCAAAATAAGAAAACGAGGAATAATTTAGAATTTCTATTTCTAGCTACTATGTTCTTTTTGTGATTTAAATTAAAGATATTTTTGAATTGAAAACTTTACATTTAACGATTTCAATAAGATCAGCGTCATGACTAAGGATTTTCTCGGAGATGTCATCCAGATTGAACTCATAGCGTTAGAGTAAAGTGTTTAGATCTGAGTATGTAAACCGATCTTACTGCTCGCGAATCTACTTGTAGATTGATTCATCTGTAAGTAGAAAATCACAAAAAAAATCAATATTTTTATGTTCTGTTAAAGTATACTTAAGTAATTGAAATAATCTGTTTGTACATTTGCTAGAGTCAGCTGTGCCTTGATATACTCTATTTGCTAAGATCATAGCAAAGTGGTTTTATCTACTCTGTGTAGCATCTGAATATTCCTTTGAATTATCTCTGAAACCTAGGGAAATTTATCAAATAATTAGCATAATTCATTACCAAACTCAAGATGTTATCAAAGGAGCATGGCTATTTTTTTATATTTACTGCTTTCATGAAGCTAATAAGGTGGGATTGCAGCTTGATAAGAGTGCCCTATGGATATTTTATTTTTCTGCAGTTTAAGTGCCCAGAAATCAGTTGTAGTGTTAGGTTATGCTAATTTAGCAGCAGCAATTGCAGCAGCTTACTCTCTCTTCTCTTTCCTGTTGTTTGCAAGAACGAAAATACATTACAACAAACATTTCTCAAAGATCCAACTTCATTTTTCCATAAATCATATCTGTTCTTACATTTAGAATGCATCACACTTTCGACACAGCATCTTATCAAGGATAAAGTTGTTTCTGCTGATTTTGAATCCACATGAAGTGCAAATCGGCTCGGGTTTATTAACCACAGTGGATATTGGGAAATCTTTTTTAGGAATTGATTTGCTTCGATTTGTTTCTTTTGTCTGATTTCGTTCGTTAGCTCCTGCTGAACTCGAACCACTTCCATTACTGGCATTACCCTCTTCATAGGCGTACTAGGTTAGCAAAAAGAATAAACAGATTTAATCAAAAACAATATCATCATACAAAATGTGTAATTTAACATACCTGTTTAGTTTTATCCATGATTCTTAATGACTATCTTCTCTTCGCTTCATCACTGTATTCCTCTTCTTTCGATTATCCTTTCGATCCTTCATATTTTCCTGCCGATTGTTATTGATATTATCCCTATCTCTTGAGGCTATTATTGCTGCTAATATTGTATCCTCCATATGAATTATCCCCTTTTTATTTCTTAATCGGTGAGAACTTCTCGTTTTTTGTAATTTTCTTAGATTATTTCAGCAACGACGAAGAATACTACTACAATCTTTCTTATTCTTCTCCCTTAGATGAATTCTACCTATTTATCACATGCCCTTTGAACTACTTCTTATCATCAAGCGACTCCCCACTCTCTAGACTACTCAAATTCGATCCTGTTCTCTTTTTCTTCTTAGAAATATCTTCACTCGCAATCTTTTTCCGTTTCAATAACTCATTGAATGCGCTTTCATTGCTGTCTCTGGGAATCCCGCCGAGGTTATTATTCCCCGAGTATGTGTTACTCACTGGTTCGGATTCATGCGAAGTTCTACAGATACTATTTTAATTGTTAGTAATACCATTGCTAGATTAATTATTACTTGATTTAAATGTATTGTTCTTGGAGTTCTTCTACGACTACGAACCAGGTAGCCCAGCAGATCGTAGATCTTGAGTGCTACGAGTGCTCTCCGTTTTGTTGTTGTTATTATTATTATTATTATTCTAGCTGCTACTTGCGCCAGTTGAGATATTGTAGTTCTTCTAAGAACCACTTGCTGCATTATTCATATTATTCGTCTCTGAGATTAGACTATTTGCATGCCCCCCACTGTTCGATCCCAAGCTGATGTTAGGATGGCTGCTATGTGATTTAAGACCAGTTAATGTTTCATGGGAATTGCTGTTGTTGGTAGTAGTCACATTATGCGTGTTATTCTTATTATTCTGAGAAAGGAGATTGCTACCGTCGTCATTGTTATTATTTTTAGCAGTAGATAACAGATTACCGTCGATGTTTGAGTCCTTGGATATACTCTATGCGGTTACATTATTATTAGGAATACCTTAGATGCTAGCAAGGATATTGCTATTCAAGAAATTTCCAGCGATGCTACTATTGTTATTGATAAGGGAATTACTCTAGTTTATTTATAATTATTGAGGTACCATAAATTACCCTTACTAAGACTATTACTGCTGTTACTACAACTGCTACAATGCAGCTAATTACTGTTGTTATAAGACTTGCTATTGCTATTACTGTTGGATAGCTGCTAACTAAGCGAATTACTATTATTATTACATATATGACACTTAAGAATTACTATTATTATTGTTATTAACTGCATTCTGTAACTAAATCTGTGTAAGCTATTGAGGTGTCAAAGTGTATCCATACGCTAACGGGTTCTAAGCTTGTAATAACATGAATTGCTATTACTATTATTGGATTTACTATTGCTATTGTTATTACTGTTATTGCATCTATTGCTATTACAAAAGTTGTAATTGAAGCTGATATTGCTAAGCTAGATTCAACTAATACCCACCACCAGCAGCAGCAGCAGCAGCTTGCATCATGTATTATTGCTATTGTTGTTGTTATTATAAGTTAATATTACTATTATTCATTTATTACAACAACATAGAATCAACAGATAGTTAATTTTATCCAAATGAGCCATTACTAAACATCTATCCTAATGTCGAAGGGGTTCTATGTGTGACAAAAAAGGAAAAAATAAATTAATAAAATTAAAGAAATTAAAACATTCACAGAAATATTCTTGAAAAAAATATTTAATTAACATTTGAAGACAATTAAGTAGATCTAATTTAAGATTATTTTAAAATAAGTCAGAGAGTCCCCCCTCCCTTCCTTCATTAATCCTCTTTAACCTTTTTTTCTCCCCAGAGATCGATTAATGATTTTAAATAATTATTGTTTTTTCATTTCCATGCTAAGATATATCCTAAAATGTGGGAGTATTCTGGAGGTAATTAGAAAAAGGGAGTAAATTAATAACGCCTGCTATCAAAATCAGGTTGTAAGCTGCGACAATTGAGTAATAACTCAGAATGTGACAGGATTATGTAAAAATATTTTGGAGGGGAAGAGCGGGGAATCAATCCATGGATTGGTGCTGTAAAAACAAATGACCTACGCTGACTGGAAAATAAAACATAATTGCTTGAAGAATTCCAATTAGATTTCGCTTCGCTGAACTATTTGAATTGATTCCAGAGGCTTTCATTCTAGAGGG
>Ga0302271_10004341_pt1 | contig 11401 bp, 17 predicted proteins | sample III_Bog_N1_1_FD_198767 | JGI IMG/M metagenome (GOLD analysis project Ga0302271, IMG submission 198767) | Peat permafrost microbial communities from Stordalen Mire near Abisko, Sweden - III_Bog_N1_1 | ecosystem: Environmental > Terrestrial > Soil > Wetlands > Peat | place: Sweden: Abisko... | reverse complement strand
AGCTGTCTACACATCGCATTCGATCTCCACATATCTCTTCGACCCATCTAGTGATTAACTCTCAGGATTCACTACCTTCGGCGATGATGCCACAGCTGATTCTTCTCTTATCAGCAATGGAGATTTACTTTTCGCTTATAAATCTTCCAACTCAGCTTCTTGCTTCGTTGGTGTTGATTTTGGTGCAGTCACTCAAGCAATCCTCGATCACTTCGAACTCTTCCCCTTAGCTTAAGGTGTCACCGATGCAAGTGCTCTCTTCGGAACTGTCTTCCAAGGATCGAATGACAAATCAACTTGGACTGACATTGTTACCATTGGAACTGATTTCCATCTTGGTAAAAATCTCTTTTTAATTGACACCCTCATCGCTTCAGGTGCTTCTTCTGCTATCAAGAACTCCTACAGATACTTCCGACTCTACGATTCCACAGGTGCATCAGCTTGCTAACTCGTCGAAATCAAGCTCTATGGATGGAAATCCACTAGTATTGTTGAAGCCAGTAATACGTTGACCTGCCCAATTAGCGTTGAAGTAAATGGATCCACACTCAGAACCTTATCCTCTTCGATTTCTTACTAAGACGCAGTGTCTTACCTCGTCAAATCAATCTCTCCTTCATACGGTCAGATCACTGGTGGCACTGCTGTCACAATCACTCTTAACAAAGCAATCAGTGGAGCAGTCACCGTTGTCATCGATGGTATTCCTTGTGTTTCCGCCACTGCTGCTTCAAGCACAACGATTACTTGCACAACTGATAATAAATCCACATCCAGTACACCAGCCAGCGCTACATCGTTAGTTGTCACTGTTGGCGGACAAACTGCCATTTCCAATGACGTATACTTCTACTACGGTTATCTCTGGAGTTCCGATGCAACTTGGGGTGGTGATTTTGCCCCTATCACGGGTGATCTCGTCTATGTATCTGACGGAAAGATTCTCATCGTCGATGTTCCATACGTTGGTATTTTGAACACTGTCATCGTTGAATAATCTACGATTATCTTCGCAAACAACATGAATATCCACTTTGAAGCTCACAATATCATCGTCAAAGAAGGTAAAGTCATCATTGGTACACAAGACGCCCCCATCACAGGAAACGTCAGAATTACCATGTACGGAAATTCTATCGACACATAATTCCCAACTATCGGTAACAAAGGACTTTCTGTCTACAATGGTTCCATCGATATTCAAGGCAAAACCAGAGCTGTCACATGGACAGAGCTTTCTGCAACTGCTAAGAAGGGTGATACTTCCATCACAGTTTATCTCAAGGATGTCGCTGGATTTGATTGGGCTGTCGATGAAGTTATCGTCATTGCTTCTACTGATTTCGCACACGGTCATGCTGAACGTAGAACAATCAAAGCCATCTCCAAGACTGCATCCACAGCTACGATTACCTTCGATTAACCATTACTAGCTTAACACGTTAGTATTTCTGAGACTTTCAATGGAGTCGCCATCGATATGCGAGCTGAAGTTGGTCTTCTCACTAGAAACGTTGTCTTCGAAGGTGATGCTTCCTCTGAAGTTACCTAATACGGTGCTCACATTATGCTACATGGTTCCTCTACAAGTGCTAGAATTAGATTCGCCGAATTCACAAGAACTGGTTAACCTAAAATCATCGGAAGATATCCAATTCACTTCCACATGGTTGGTGATGTATCTGGATCGATCGTTGAAGGTAACGCTGTCCATGACTCCTACGCTAGAGTTCTCACAATCCACGACACTCATTATCTCCATGTCCTCAACAACGTTGGTTATAACTGCGCTGGACACAATATTTTCCTTGAAGATGGTATCGAAACGAATAACATTATCGAAGGCAATCTCATGCTCGGAACAAAATAAGTCTGGTCGATGTTGCAATCAGATATTACTTGTGCTTCCTACTGGATAACAAACCCATTGAATACAGTCATCAACAACAGATCTGGTGGTAGTGATTTCTACGGATTCTGGTATGAAATCAAAGAACATCCTGATGGTCCTTCTGCTAGAAATGACATTTGCCCACAAGGTATGGCTCTTAGTAAATTCGATGGCAACAAAGCACATTCCAACGACAGATTCGGTTTGAGAATCTTCGTCATGACTCACTTGAAGAATCCATGCAATGCTTACAGAGATGATTCCAAAGAAAATCCGTTCGCTGATAATCCTTCCTATCCTATTACCTGGACTAATTTTGTTTCCTACAGAAATCACGAAGATGGTGTTCTCGCTGAAGAAGTCGGTAATATGATCTTCGATTCATTCTACCTGCTCGACAACAAGCAATCAGGATTCAACTCATATCTCACCAACAGAACAGACGAAGATGTTATTCTTAGAAACTCCATTATTGTTGGAAAAACAGCTGGAAATCATGCTACCGACGGGGAACTTGATTTAACTCGTGGTTTGATTACTCCAAGAACTGACGGTTTCAAAGCTGACAATGTGCACTTCGCTAACTTCGATGGCACCATGACTGTGTTCAAGTCTATTTCCTTTGGTTTTGTCCTTAAAAAATGGGTCACAGGAGGAAAACTCTCCAGATTTAATCAGATCTCTTACTCTGGTGTAACTTCAGGCATGATATTCTGGGAGAACTGGAAAAGAGAAATCTACGAAGATCTCGATGGATCGTTGACAAAAAGAGGCGTTCATAGTTGGGTGACTCCAAGTGGTCCTCATTTGAGCTCTCAAACAGAATGTGCGACTTCAACAGCAGAAGGAAAAGCTTGGGATACAGGTCTTATCTGCTCCAAATAAGTAGTCAGAATTGAATTTTCCAACCCAGAAAAACTAGCTGAATTCACTTCAGTTGCACTTTTCACACAAGCCGCTGATTCCACTGGCAAAGCACTCGGTGGTCTCGATACAGATTAATATTACGTCTCAAAAGCAGTTTTCATTGAGAACCACGCTCAAGATCTCACAAATGGTTTTGTAGGAACATTCATGGCAGGAAAAATATTCTCAGTACAATGGCAACTCAGTGGTGTTGATTTCACTCATATGTCAGTCCAGCTATCACCTTATCATAGAGGAACCACACCTGACGATACAATTATCTTGAAATTCCCATACAATGACTACAGAGAGACATTTGAAATTGGAAAAATGCTTGCCAACAAAATTCCTATGTTCTATCCAAATATCACAAACGGTCTCGCAGATCAATAATCTGCTACTTAATTGACAAAAATCCTCTCCAGAAATTGCGTTCATGGTGATTGGTTTAACCATGTCGATGGAAAAGCCTTCTATCTTTGCTTGAATCAAAACGGTAGAACTAGTGGCTCAACAAACTAACTTTTAGAAAGAACAGACGTGAATGCACTAGCTTGCAAATACAATTGCCCACTACCTGTCGGAAAATGCGTGAAAGATGGTATTCCCAGAAAACTCAGTGACCCTGCAACATGGCAAAATGTCGCCGATGCAGTAGTTACCACAACCATCTACAATGTCCCAGGATCTAAAGATTTAACGATCCCTTGCCCATGGGAACTCGTCATCGATGGTGATCTCACAACTTATAAGAGAATCTTTGTTCTGGGTACTCTCAGAATCGACCCAACAAAGAGCATCAATATTTCAGCTGAAGGTATCTACAATCAAGGTACAATCGTAGCTGAAGGAGATACAGTTGACTCCCCCTACACAAATAAGCTTAACATTCAGCTTCTTGGTACAAGATCGACTGACACACAGTTTATCCTCGCAAGCAACATTCAAGTTGGAAACAAGGTTATTGCTAACGTTGGTACAATTAAACTCATTGGTAATCCACCTGCAACTACTGCAACTCGATTAACTGCTCCTTTAGTTGCTGGCTCGTAGATAATCACAGTCGCTAGCGCTTCAGGATGGGCTGTTGGTGATTCCATTGCCATCGCTCCAACTTAACTAGTCTAAACAGAAAATGAGTAATTCGTGATCTCAGCTATTACAGGCACAACAATTACCCTTCAAACCGCAGCTGTTTACTATCACTACGGAGCAGCAAGTGCTACCATCACAGAGACCTGGACAAACGGCAATTCTGAGACTCTTGACTTAAGAGCTCAAGTTCTTCATTTAAATCGTAACATCAAGATTTCCGGTTAAGCTGCTGGTACATCCGCCTTACAGTGGGGCTGCAGAGTGCTGAACTACTACTTAGTCATCGAAACTGATTCAAACGGTGCAACATTAGATGTCCTCAAGCAGACTCATCTCAAGGGTATCTTAAACTGGAATGGTGTCGAAATGGAAAATTGCGGTCAAGCTGACACTACTAGAGGTGCAATTGACTTTAATTTAGCCCCCTCCGACGAATCCAGCACTGTGAGTGTTGTTACAAACTCAGCTATCCACAATTGCCCAGGTGTCTGCGTGAACATTGAAGGCTCAGCAGATATCACCTTTACAAACAACAATGTATACAACTCCCGTCCTATCTCCATGAGAATCTACGATGCTTCGAATCTGATCGTTCAAAACAATCACTTCGCCGCTGCCTTAGTGAGAGACTACACTTATGACACTACCGGAATGGTCTATGATTTCACAGGACATATTTACTTCTTCTCCAAGACTTCAGTTATCAACAATCATATCCTCATCACAGGAAATGTTGCATAAGGTTCACAAGGACCTTGTCTTGTCTTCCCACACGTTTACTGCACTGAGGCCTCAAGCTTCTCAGCTACAGTAGGTATCTATTAGAACTCAGCTCAAACCTGTATGGTTGGAGTCATATTTAATCTCTACGGTGATGCCAGCTGCCAATGGGGTGGTAGAGTCTCCGTTGCAAGATCAGAAAGAGGTATTATCGTGAATCCAACTGCTACAGGAATTGTTGTGGAAAATGTACTTGCCGCCGAAAACACAAGATCAGTGATTCTCCGTTTTGCTAATGAAGGAACAGATAACTCTGGTGTTTTCAGATACTCTTCAGTTTACGGTGTTGCCATCACGAACGATGACAAAGCTTACGACACAGCTGCTAAGGCTGCCGTCTGCACGAGCACCATTGGTACATAGAATCTCGTCGTCACCAAAGGAGGTAGTGCATTCCCATGGAAAATCTCACCACTTGCTTATGATGTTATCTGCACATCCGAAGTCTTCGATTCGCATCTCCACTAAGTCAATGTGAAATACTACAATTTCAAGAATTCCTACTCCGATGCCAACCTCCAAAATTGCTCAAATAACTAGATGATGTCCACACATCCTTCAGCTTCTGATGCGACTTCCGGTACTTACAACGTCGATGTCACCTGCACGAACTGCAGTTAAGATGCCTACTTTGAATTCAGATCACCCAGTAAATCCTGGGATGGCTGGTTCGGTGGATGTGGCCTTTTCCTATGCACAGGTCCAGAAAACGTAGTCAACGTTGACTTCACTGGTTCTCTTTTCTCAAACGTTCCTTCCACAGCTATCTCCCATAACAAAGGAATTGCAGCTGCTGATTGCACCCTTAAATCAACTTGGAACAGTGCCTATTCTTGTCCAGGCACAAACTACGTCTAATTAGAGTGGGAATCGCAAGCTGCTGATCACAATAAGCGCAGCACTGCACCCGTTTATCTGAAATCAGTCGACGGTACTTACAACAACAAGATCAATATGTACAGAGAATGGGTGTGGGATGGCAGTGAACCTATGAATCTCAGAGAAAACAGATTCCTTGCTACAGCCCTAATCAATACAAGATACACCATCACTTACAATGGTCTGAATCCATACGACATTATCCACAAGATCCAACGTAGAGTCGAGGATGCTGCAGGTGAGCCTGATGTCTATGTGATCATCTCTTCGTTGTATGATATTCCATAGAACATTGAAGTCTCCTTGAACGATGGTACAGTCGTAGATTCTCTTCTACCTACAGATAACATCGATCTCATCACTAAAAAGACTGAATGCGGTGCTAATATCTACAACTACAAAACGCGTACAGTTGAATTCGTCACTACAGGTGATGCTGACTGCATAGTTCGTCTTAAAGTGCTCGATACCGTTAGAATTCACGTTAAGGTTACTATCACTACCGCTCAATTCTTCTCGAATGAAAAGATATCCTTCCTCACGACAATTGCAACATTCTTGGGAATTGACTACTCATAGATCAAGATTGTTGGTGCTGCCGCTGCTACCAGCAGATTCCTGGTTGCAGGTGCATCCACTGGATTTGAACTCGTTATTGATATCACCGATAAAACAACTTCCAGTTCATCTACTCCCGCTGCTACATATGCTAAACTCAACACAGTTGCTGCTAATCTTTAAAATGGTCTAGCAACTAACTCCATTCCTGACCTTGCTAATGCTGCCGGTACTTATTCCTTCGTCAGTTCTACTTCCTTTGTCAGCTCAGATAGCAACGGTGGTATTTTCGGATAGACTACTGGTACTCCAACCTCTAATTCTAGCTCCTCCAGCTCAGATAGCGCACTTGCCATTGTCCTTGGTGTTGTTATCGGATTAATCGCTATCTCCATCGCAATTGTCTCTTATTGCGCTTACAAAAGATACGTTCAACGTAAGAACCTTATTGCTCTTTAGAACCACGACGGTGATGCCTCCTCTGCTGATATTAAATCACACAAGGAGCAAGTCAAGGTTGTCCCCATGAACGTGGACCCAACTGCTGTTAATGCTGCTGCAGCCATTGATCCAACTGTCTTTGACCAACAGTCCATGGTGCCTTAACCAATCGACTAATTCGACCCAGCCACACAGAAACTCAAATGATTTTCGAAATAATTTCTACTTTTTTGAAGAGATTTATTAAGGCTTGATTGGCTAATATATATATATTTTTTATCATTTAACTATTGTGATACTGAATACATTTAAAATATTTGGGAATGGAGGAGGAAGAGGATGGAGGTAATTGCAAACACGAAAGAGAAAGGCTTAAATGGATAATAAAATAATGGTGCAGTAATTTTTGAGAGGTTTTGGGTATGTCCTTTTATGGTTGAAAGAGCCTTTTAAACAGTTTGAGATCGAATTAGTAATAAATGAAGCCGATTAAGGACACGAGCAGCACTTAGAATATGCTATCGAGAAGATATGATCGTAGAATGTTTGGATAAATTATGAGTTTTAGGGCTATTTGATTTCTTGATTATCCTCTTTGTGACGCACTTTGAAGCACTTTAAGAAGAATCTTTCCTCCCTGGCCAAATCAAACTCGAAAATTAAACAAAAAAGAATTTGCAAAATCACAGAATCTCAAAAGAAATATCCTAAAACTTCCATCATTATGCTTTGCATTAAAAATACATTCAAGTTCTCTTCCTCCGCTGCTGCAATCAAGAATGTAAAACATATTACTGTCATTCTAGAGTTACCTATACCATCATTATCAGATTGGCATTTAAAGATGAAGAAAATATAATTCATTGGATGAAGCACTTTTTTAAGATCTAATCAGCTTTATTCCATTTGAAATGCACTAATGCTCGCTTAAAATGTCATGAAAAGATATATCTAACCCATTTTATCATTTAGGTTGCAGTTATTGGTGCTGGTCAGATGGGTACTGGTATTGCTATCGTAGCCAGCAGAGTCGGTGGTAAAAATGTCAAGGTTGTAGACACTACTTAGAAGGCACTCGATGCAAGCAAAAAATTCACAGAAAACTGGTGCGACAAGGAAATCGCTAAGGCCAGACTCACTAACGACGAGAAAACCCAAGTACTTTAGAGATTCAGCTTCACCACAAAGCTTGAGGATCTCAATGACACCGATTTTGTTGTCGAAGTAAGTTACAAATGACAGAAGAAAGAATTATTTCTTTTGGGGAGGGATCATGATTATTTTTAGATAAAACTGTAATAAAAATATTGGATTTATTATGAAGAATTTTTCGATCTTTTCCTAAATAATATTTTTCCTTTTTTTCGGAAAGGCTGTCTCAGAGAACTTCGAAGTCAAGAAGAAGATCTTCACTGCACTTGACTAAATCACTAAGAAAGAAGCTATCCTAGCATCGAACACTTCTTCTATCTCCTTAACGAAGATTGCAGCAATCACTAAGAGACCTGAAAATGTCATTGGTATGCACTTCATGAACCCAGTGCCTGTAATGAAGCTCATCGAGATCATCAAAGGTCTTCAAACTTCACAACAGACACTTGACACTACTCTTGAGTATGCATATTTATTTGCTATTTTGGTAGAAATATAAAAAATTTTATTATGTCTGCTTGCTTTTTTAGTCTCGCAAAGGTCTTAGGCAAGACTACTGTCACTGCTAATGATATTCCGGGATTCATCGCTAACAGAATCTTGCTTCCTATGATTAACGAAGCTATTTATGCTCTTTACGAAGGAGTTGCTTCTGTTGCTGATATCGATCAAGCTATGAAACTTGGCACAAATGTACCCATGGGACCTCTTACTCTAGCTGACTTCATCGGACTTGACACGTAAACAGAAGAAAAAAAATGATAAGAAAATGAGCAAAATAGCAAAACAAATACATAGAAAATTTAATTTCTTTTTTAATTTGAAACATTTCTTGAAAAACAGCTGCTTATCCATTATGCAAGTTCTTCACACTGAACTTGGAGACTCCAAGTACAGACCATGCCCACTTCTTGTGAATTATGTTAACGCTGGATATCTTGGTAAGAAGGTCGGCAGAGGTTTCTACAAGTATTGATTATGATTTATGAGTTTATTCTGTAAAACTTCATATTTAGTCTCGTTAACAGCACCTTTATTCGATGTTTGAGATTGAAAGGATTCGAATAATTTACTTTGTTTTGTTTTAATTGGTGAAAATGATTAAAATAAAGGTTAAAAATAATCAAGTTTGTTGATATTAATTATTAAGAAAAAGAAGATAAGGAAAACAAGAAAAAACAACTAGCATAGACAAACACACATAAATGCTCTCAACAAGCACTTTTTCTACAAATTAAAAATGGAAAAGCACAGAAATAATTCCAGAAATTCATAATAGATGTAGCATTAATTTTTTAGATATTTTTTAACATTAAACTCACATCTAACCATTTAATGTAGCTAACGCCTGATTTGATCTTCAGGAAATAACTTAAAGTACTGGATTTTAATTATTTCTATGAATTAAAAACAAAAACAGTAGAAGAAATCAAAGCGAGAAAGAAAAAGAGACTAAAAGAAAAAAAGTTTTATTTTAATATTATTAAACCACCCATCTGTCAGTATGGCCTGGAAATACAGGAATAATCCTGAGGAGATTCGTGCTTTTAGGGAATCTTAGAGTTATGTGCCATTCTCCTATCGAGATGAGACTCGCGTGTCTCCATTCTATCATTTCAAGGAAATAGATGATCTTCCTTATTCCAAGAAGAAAAATGCATTTGAGCAGAAAGAACAGATTGGAAAAGATGAATCCTTAGAGGAGTAATATTCAGCTGTGCTTTAAGATCCAGCATAAATGATAAACATCGTGGATAATGTCAAAGAAGATGGAGAAGTTCTAGGACATATGACTAAATAAAAGGAACCTCCAGGAAATCAAAATAACTCCTCCTACAATAAAATGAATTCCTCAGGAAATAGAAAAACAAATGGAGGAGGAGTTGGAGGAATCGGTAGTGTGCTTCCTAATTTATTGAAAATCGAGGGAGTCCAAGCTAAAAAACGTGAAAACGAGAATTTAAAAGGTTTGAAAAATCGAAATTCAGATGATTTTCTTCCTGGAGATTTCTCGCAGCAAGACTACAGAAACACCAGTGTCAACTTTGAAAAGAACATTATCTGGGCACAGAACGAGTACTTAAGTAATTCAATCATATCCAAAGCAGACGCGAATTAAAAGAGAGGTCTCCGAAAAATCTTTATTCTTCACTGCAAAAGTCGAACAGGTTCTTTTTCCTTGAACATAGAGGAATTCTTTATCCCAGTTTACGCCCACGTTGGTGATTAATCTCTCCTTGTGTAGGATTTCGCTTTGTGGAAGGAATACCTAGCGAAATGGATGAAATTACGTCCTGATAAACAAGTTAGTCATGTATTTACTATTTCAGGTGTTAAAGTCAAGAATCTACATATGGTGTCAAAGAACGAAAATATTCTCATCATTTAAGGTAGTAGATTTCAAGCTTTAACCTATTCGTAAACAAGATAGAATGATACATTTACTGATCTTTTTGTTTTGTTACTTTGCTAGACGAAGACGGTGAGTTGATGTTTTGGTATGAGTTTTAGCTGAGTCATAATATCTCCTTGGGCAATCAAGCATAAAAGAATCTAATTTCTACACTTAATAGTTTGTCACAAAAAGATGATATTTATAAAATATTCCTGAGTCCATCGCATCTTGCTAAGATTCTCGCGGCATATCCAAATCAAACTGCATTGAATAGCAGCAATAGCTACTACAAAAATAGCTTAAATAAAACGAAATTGCTACCTGAAATACATTCTAACTATGCATCAAAGGGTATTTCAGATAATCTAGATGAATCAAATATTCTGAATGCATCACTTACAGCACCTTTTGGATCAAAAGATGCGTTTGGTTTATCTAAAAAACCAATATTTGCTTCCAATGAATACCTCCTCAGCAATAAGAGTCCAAATAACAATGGACATTCACCAAAAAACTCATAAACTCAAGCAGGGTTTTTAGGTGAAAAAGGAAAGAAAGCTTTAGGGATAGATGCCAGCTAAAAAGAGAGACTGCAATTAGTTGATTTATACTCACAATATTAGTAGATTATGCTGAATTCGATCGGAAAAAAAATAATCAATCCAAATCTCTAGCCTTCATTTTCGCAAGGTGCACTTATTCGCTAATTCAATGGCGTCAAAATGAAGATACTCTAATAGAGCTTCCCGTTCTTAGCTTCCAAAAGATAAGATAATAATATTAATAGCCCTAATAATTTTAATAAAAATAAAATTTCTAATTCTCCTGGCGCTTCTCCAAATCATTTCAGGCCAGTTCCTTAATAAGGCTCAAAATAGTAGTAAATAGCAGTCTAATTCCCATTATGAGTAGATATGTCAAATATTATGAGTTTTATGTCTTGTCTTCTTCTTTTTTGTCTAAAACTCAATAATTTAATAATCTATTAAGTTGTATTTTAAATTTACAATGTTGATATCTCCCCACATCAGTATGCAAGGATACCTAATTTATTTCCCAAATGTTTAAACATAACAATTCTCTTAAAGGAACTCCTTTTGAAATTAAAAAATATTGTGTTTGACAGTAAAATAAATATCCAAAAAAAAGAATCATCGGGGAGCAAAAAAAGAATCTGGAATACAGGAAACCAAATGGAAATTGAGAAATCAAGTGAATATGTGTTGAGCTAAGCGTTTGCTTGCCACACTCAAGGCGTCAGGTGCATCGATATTGCTAAGAATATGATGATCAGCGGATCG
>Ga0302271_10004338_pt1 | contig 11405 bp, 3 predicted proteins | sample III_Bog_N1_1_FD_198767 | JGI IMG/M metagenome (GOLD analysis project Ga0302271, IMG submission 198767) | Peat permafrost microbial communities from Stordalen Mire near Abisko, Sweden - III_Bog_N1_1 | ecosystem: Environmental > Terrestrial > Soil > Wetlands > Peat | place: Sweden: Abisko... | reverse complement strand
TGAAATAATTTCACAAAGCAAAGCATACTCTTGCTTTACAATATTTATTATTGCTAACAATCTCTTTGATTTCATCTATTAAGTTCTTCTCCCTGCTGACAGACACTAATTATCACTCAAATACTAACTCTTTTTTGCATGTTTACTTTGTTTTGAGCAAATAACTGAACTGAAATACTTTATTGCTTGTGCTCTCCGAATTCATTCTTGCATCTAGTATTTTCTTAAATTCACAAGAAAAAGAAGAAAGAGGAAATATTCTTTTTTTAGCCTAATTAATTATAATCAACAATTGGCTAATTACTCAAAGGGCTGAAAAAAACATTCATGCTTTCTTTTTAGTTTAACACAAATAATTTTCGATTCATAATCCATTGTTGTTTGTGAATGGTATAAATAATAAACACAATCCATATTAAAATTATCTTTTGCAAGTAAGTATTTTCTTAGGTTCTTGAGCTAGTTGTAAAGAACTGAAGGATATTTAAAACTGTTGAGTTTAGAGCCTACATTAAAAAAATCAACAACATAATTTGTTCTTAGTACCTACGAATAGGTTTGGTGCTGATAACAAAAGAATAATAGATTTTTGAAAATAAATTAGAATTGGAAACCAAGAATGAAAAATATCAATAAAAAATGAAGAACTTTAGTATGAAAATAAGATTATATAAATAGCAATTTATTAGGACAGATGCAAATTTAAAAAGGGATTCATTGTTCAGTATTATCATTTCATCATTGTTGTTGAAAAATATTCTTAATTACTTTTGATGTGAAGAATCTATTAATTGGTAAATCAAATACTCTTTCTCTCTCTAATTGAAAGCATCTAGCCTTAGTAACTACTCAGCAATATTCTTTCATAAAGAATGTGTTATTTCATGAATATTTCTGAGTATTTAATAACATAGAGAATATTGATTGTTTCTCATTTTAACAAATTGTTTATTTAGCAGTGCAAGAAAGAAAAAATAAACACAAATTGACAAACAAATAGAAATAATTGCTTAAACAATAAATGGATAAATTTAACAAAATAATAAGTTGAGCTTCGAAAGGGAGTTATTTATTTTCACAATACTTAAAAAAAAAACCAAATATTCCAAATATCTTAATTAGAAATCAAATATTTGCTCACACAACAGGAAAGATTAGAGTCTAAAAGTGTCAAAATAATCCGTCTCGTTGTTTCCCAGTAATTAATCCACTGTAAACAGCCAGCCAACAGAGACACAACCAGGTAACTACTAGAAGAGTTATTATAATTATTATTATTTATTTAAATTGTTTTTTGACATCAAATAGAGACCATTCATCTGCTATTAAAATGGAATGAGGAGTGTATTAATACTAACCATGCTATTAATTCTTGACTGCTCTAAAATCAAAAGAAAGAAGATGGCAGAATTAAATATTTAGATAGGTAATTTCTTCATTCTGCTGAAAAATCTTGCATCTCAAAATGAGATTTTTTCACAGCCAACCAGTTTAAATACAAGGCTAACATAAAACATCCATAAAACTCCTTCTTTGAGTTTCAAGTTACTTACCCATTATCATTTTTGTAGGATTCATATAAAGCCATATTATTTAAGAAATATCAATTTGGTAGTTTACTCCCTCCATACAACAAAACAAAGAAGATCATTATTAAAAAACTTTAGCCAACTCACAAAATATTCTTAGGATTCATGTGCTGAGAAAATCAAAAAAATACAAAAATACTATGATCTGCCAAAATCAGATATAAATGCAGTATTTGCAGCATAATTTGACTTCAAGATAATCCCTGAAACTAGATGAAATGATAAAAAATGGGAAAACTTCTTTATTGCAAGAAATTATAAATATTTTTTGATGTTTAGTTCTTGCTGTGATGCATTCCTTCTCTAATCTCGCATTTAAATAGTTAAAATCTAAATAAAACATGTACTGGTTGTTTATTTTTCTGTTTAATCACTTCTTAAATCCAAAGGAAATCATTAGCTAAATCCCCAAATCGATAGGATTTAAAAGGTTTAATAGATTTTTATTATTTCCCTAATAGTTAACTAATACATTTTAACTTTTTCAACAAAAAAACAGAAAATATCCTTGGAATTTTGGATCGAATAAAGTGAGATTTATCTTTGTAGAAAATTACAATGTAATAACTAACTCTTTGATCTGAAGAATCTTCATCTTAACGCACTTAGCCTTTATGATATTTCGAGAAGAAATCCACAAAGTTGTTTTATTATTAGGAATAGACAGATTTAATTTACTGAACTTTTTTGGGGGGATTGGCTTTCCATATAAATTCTTTTAACTAACAGAAGATATTGCAGATACTTTTCCTCCCCCAAAATCAGAGTATTTTCCTCCCCGAGCAGTATTCTTTCATCAAAACTACCCTTTACCTACAGATTATCTTTGAAATATACCTCCAATTAATTTCACTTTAAGCCTTACCCTTTCTGAATAGAGACTCTCAAAAAATTTGGATCAACCTTACATCCATCCAAGCAAGGTGATACTTATCTCAAAAAAAGATTGTATTTTTCAATAAATACTCCATTTAATTGAGCAAATTCATTCTCTCTGCTAAAGATTTTTTTTGAGAGTATTGATTCTGCTTTAAATGCTTTAGATCTTGAATACTTGGTTTTCTTCATGTTGAAACTGTTAAAATAAACAATCATTCATGTCTATCCAATCACTTGGAGATTATTATAATTATTAATTTGTTTCTGCACTCCTAGAAATTGATTAGATTTAGCGATGATTTCCAGTTTAATTTGCTGGGATTGTCTGTATTTTTACAGTTTGATGCGATCAAAACAGAGAGAAAACACTGATCGACTTTTGGTAATTCGATTAAAAGTTGATTAATCGAAAAGCTGCAAAGAAAGAAAAACCAGCTCTATTTACTCGCATAAAAAATCAGCAACAAAGACTTCGAAACCTCCAAGAATAATAGTGAGCTAGCAAGTGAGTTGATTCATAAATTTCACCAGTTTCCTCGAACTTTCGATGACATCTTCTGAAACTCATATTCACATCAACACCCATAAATTACCTCATGAGCAATCAATTGAGGTATCCATCATATCTCTCTCTCATTAGAATTACATTCTCATATTTTTTTCCATTTTTTGAAATTCCCTCCAAAGGACATAATCAGACCAATCAAAAAAGCTCCTAAGATCCGCAGTGATCATGACGTCTCTTTGATTCAAGAGAAGACTAAACACATTCCATTCTTTGAGAAGTATATCTTAGAAAACAAAGGAGATGTCCATTTAAAATGCTGCAGACACATGACCTATGAGAAATTCAACCATGGAGATTTCGTCTTTTAGCAAGGTAAAATTCACTTGCAGAATGATAAAGAGATTTAGAAGATAGGGAGATTATTTTAACTTAGATTGTTTTTAGAATGGGATTTATTAAATATCTTAATTGCGAATATTTATTTAGGATTTTAATGATTTTCTGTATTTAATTAACTTACGAGTTTAAAGGAAAAAGTGCTAATTTAATCATCTTTTCCATTAGAATATTATCAAGGATTTTGATCGCTTTTAGTTTCTGAACTTATTTTTTCCAAAATGGAAGTTGAATTTGAGAAATAATCCAAAACACAACAAAAAGCTGGTTAATTCCATTACTATTATTTTTAAAATAACTTCTCATTCGATAATTCAATTATTGGTATTATTGAATAGATGATCGTGGCTCAAAGTTCTACATTATCCTTGAAGGAAAGATTGGAATATTCCTTAAGAACAAGACTGAATTGAAAAAAGTGAAAGAATTAGAAGGAGGTGAGAGTTTCGGTGAGTTAGCTCTTGTGAATGATGCACCAAGAAGTGCGAGCATAAAATGCTTGCTAGATTGCCATTTCGCTGTTCTCGACAAGAAAAATTACATCACATTGTTCCAGTAGATTTTAGACGATGAAATCAAAAAAGAAATAGCATTCTACCCTGAAATAGAATTATTTTCAGGCTGGAATTACAATAAAATAAAATCATTTTACACTCATTCCTTCAGGATCAAAGTCAAAAAGGGAGATAAAGTCATCAACTAAGATGAATCTATTGAAGCAATCTACATCATTGTCAACGGGGAGTTCGTTGTAAGAATAAACTCCATAATTGTCTTATTCTGTTCTAGCTTTTTCTTTCCTTGTTTTACCTTTTTCACCAATCTCCTTAATTTTCTTAAATAGGTGAAGAAAAGTAAATGTCTTTACAAAGAATCAGACAATCTCAATCGAAACCACCATGCCTTGAAAAGACCTAGCCTTAACAATGGACTTTAATAACATACAAAAACACCTTTGTTCATAATGAGTCGTTATGAAATATTTGGATAAGAAAGCGTAGAAACAGAAAACTAATTGTTTGCATTTACTGTGGAGTGTGAATCCTTCGAGGGTAATTTAATCTACATAAAAATCAACGATTACATGAAAATCATATGGAATGATGAAGCTCAGAGAGAATATATGAGGAATTATTCAGATTTTAGACTGCAACGAGTCTAAGACAGGATCAACGAAATATAACAGATTGTTAGCTTGAATGATAAGAAAGATGTAGGAAAAGACAAACTTCATTAAATTGCTCAGAGTTAGTAATTCAGAGAAAGTCACACTGCTGGATAGGCGCATAATCCTAGAAAATCAACTTGCAGGAAGGTAACAAAGATTGATGTACTCACTGCAAGTCCTACGTAAATCTCTAGCAATGATAACGCTCTTAGCAGCAGCAGGAATTTTACTAATAGCAGCCCTATTAATTTAAATGTGAACGAGGATCACGTTTTACCTAAATCAAGTTAAAGTACGAAGCGATTGCCTACTAAATAACTTAATTCTTTCGAAGAATTGGACTCCAATAGATATTTATCTCCTGATCAGTGTCATTTGATGAAGACATAATCTTCTTTCAGACATTCTATCACAGAGAATAATCAAACTTATCAATCCCTTGGAACCTCGAGAAGCATGAAAAATTCTACTAGTCTATTATCAATTCCAAATGAATTTCATAGAGAAATATTTGAGTCTAAAGAGAAACACACCGAATAGACAGCACTTGGATAAATTCATGAGTCTTAAGTATGCTACACTCCAGTTTCACTCCGTTAATAACATACAAAGCTGTCTTAACAACCACTTAGTAAAGCGCTATCGGAGAGAATGATTGGAAGCAATGGGAGCATGAATAGCCCAATTTTGCTGAAAAATAGTTACAGCAGTGAATAATAGTAAAATTAAGGCATGGACAATAAACATACTAAAAAACCTGTGAAAATCTCTCAAAGTTAGCTTGTTGTTGAAGAATCAAGAGACAGTTTGAATAACATTTCAGATAATGGCAGCAATGACAGTGATAGAAGCATTACCCTTCATCATACTTATCAGCATAATCACCATAATAAAATCAACTCTTTCCATCCATCTTCAGAACGAAACATTAAAGAAGCATAACTCTAAAGTAACACTACCAAAATGCATTCTCAATCTCAGAATAACCATCTTTCGCATCGAAATTACAACCCTCAAACACTGAATCAAAATAATCATAACAAACTGAATCTAAACCATCCCAAAAAAATCAACAATTATTTGAAATAACAAGATCATCAAGCACCTTCCTCTTCTGCTGATGAGATTCTTCATCCTTTAGTCAAAGGATTCCATGAATAGCTACGTATTCGATTCTATAACAAATTTAAAAACGGATAAATCGAAGATCTAAAATCGCACATGAAGGAAGCACCAATTATGTCTCTAAAACCAAGCAAAAGAGAAATAGAAATTGGAAAAGTACCTCATCCTTAGGGATTTACTGCAAAAAAGAAAAAAGAACAAATCATCAAAGATCTGAGAGATTATGAGTTTAAACTAGGCTTGATCATCAAAAGTGATAGACCAGAAGCTACAGTGAATAGTATTTCTCCGTTTTACGTGAATAATACTACAAAAACAAGAAATAAAACAGAAAAATCAGTTGAAGAAAATATGGTCTCAAATAAAGATAAGAATATGAACAGCACTAGCAACCACCATTAGTTAAGCAGAACTAGCAATCGGTTTAACACAGTGAGTGGATTTGATGAGCTTGTTTTATCACCTTTGAGTCCAGTGGAGGAAACTAAGAAAAAAGCAGAAACAGTTAAAGAATTATCTAAATCCAGTAATAATTAGTATTTCTTTTAAGTCAAAGACACGGCTAACAGGGTACATACACCTGGAATGAACTAGTCATAATCCCCAAACTCAGAGTTGATTACATTAGACTCACCTTTAGCGTTAAGGGCTACTACTTCAAATAAAGGAAACAACAATAAAAATACAAATTCCTGGAACAAAAGCAGCTCAAATATTTTCCATTAATTTACTTATTATTCTCCACAATCTGCATCTGAACTCAAATAAGAGAAAATATCTATCAAAAGATCAAATTCGTAAGCTCATCAGAGACTAAAAAGTTTAGAAAATATTAACGAAATCGCTTTATCAAACAACTCTAATCATCAGATAGCTCTTGGTCAAAGAATCGGAACAATCAATACCACTAATAATCAAGAATAACACTAAAACTGTTAGAGATAATCTCTTTAGCTATATTAGCCTTACATTTAGACATAAGAGTCAGCAATAAAACCATAATCTTCTTAAAGTGGCTTGCATATTTTCAATTTCTAGAATCATTCCCATTCTGTCTTCGCCTTGAGCATCAAGAATTTCAAAAATAAACCTAGTCATGTTTCCCTGATTTCTGGGACAGATGATACAGAACAAAATACTTATAATCAAGGAAAAACATAGAGTAAATTAGAAGATGATTGTAAATAAAGTTAACTTAACTAGGCTAATACTCTAGCTGTTCATAAAGATAGATCATTTTCATAGCATAAATTTCTTCAACAGCAATTATCTCAAACTTCTGCAGCTGACAAGAATTAGAATCTTCTTTCTAAGAGCTAAAGCTGTAGATCTGGATTCAAACCTACCAAAGGATTTAATCTCTCTACGTTTCAAATGAATAAAGAAAAAATTCTCAAGTAACCTTCATGAAACGAGCAGTTTAATTTTTTTTCTCTCTTTTTTTATGGCTTTAATTCATTAAATGCAAAAGATGGAAGGGTATTATGAGCTAATAATGCAAAATATAACTCTTCTAAATTCTTTTGGGAGCTATTTAGTCTCTGAATTTTACGCCAAATAATTAATCATTTAAAATATATTTTCATATTTACATTAAATAATCTACTTTTTAGATTTAAAATATTAGTTTATCTCCTCTGAGAAACATCATAAAGCATAAAGAAATGTTATATTATTTTTTTATTCTTATAAAAGCTAGAGAAAAGCGGTGAATGTTAGGGGGAACAATATTTTATTATTGGAAAATATTTAAAAATAACTTTAAAAATTGAGATCTCTCACTGGGTTGTTTTTAGGTTTCAAATCTATTAATATCATAAGGTATGAAAATTTAACATCAACATCAGCAGAATTTGGATCCACCACTTTGAGCATTGCTAGTAGATTGCTTCAGAAAATTAAGAATAGCTTGTTTGGATTAAATTAAAAACCTCTTAAGAAAAAATGCACTGAATTTTTTCTCATCCTACATTTTACTTATTTCACAGCTAATATCAATAGTATTTTTGTTATTTGTGTTCATGGAGATCTCAAGTATTCGTACCATATTACTCGATTGCATGTTTGAAGGTAAAATTTATTCAAGTTAACAATACCTAAGCTAACTTAATTCAATTTGTTTTTATCTTTGTTTTTATTTGCATTTTTGAATATTTAATTTAATTTTTAAATTATTTTTTTTTTAAATATATTTTTTCTTCTTTTTCTCAATATTTTCTTCCTCTTTTCTTTTTTCATTCTTTTTTTTCTTTCTATTCAATCTATTTTTGCATTTTGATAATATTTATAAAGAAATGATCATTCATTCATTCTTTCTTTTGCTATCTTGTCTAAGCATAATCGATAGTGTATATGTATTGTTGTGTTGTACTTTGTTGTGTTGTATGTTGCATAAGGGTTTAAACTGTCGTTGTTTCGATAATATTCAGATGGAAGTTATTAAAATGGAAAAGAGTTTGAAGAACATCCTCTCTTAGGCTAAATCTCACTGGTGAAAAATCCAATCGGGGAAGCTCACAATGTCATTGACTAGAAAGTGGGTTCATTAAAAACTGTTTCTGAGTAATAGGAGAGTGTTTGTTTGTTTCTTCCCTCCTTTTTGTTGTTGCTTTCTTTCCTTTCAAGATTTGAAAGGCTCACAACAACGAAAGCAAAAATTATTCTTGTGTTTTTAATTTTTATTTTAAGGATAAAGAGTCTTGGGTTATTTGAATTTCTTTATGAATTGGTCTAATTCGAGAAGGGCATTAGATTTTGAATGCTAATTGAGTGGGGGTTACCAAAAATAACACAAACTAAGTCGATTTGAGTGTTTTAAATAACTCTTTAATTTCAAAATTTAAATTATTTTTCTTTTTTTCGACTTTTCTTCCCCTCCATTTTTTATGCCCTTCCCTTAAAAATTAGGATCTTTCTGTTCTTTTGTTCTTTCCATGTCTCTCTCTTATTCTATCCCCTTCCCCCTCCTTTTCCATTTTTTCTTTGAATTTATTTTCTTAACAAATAAATTCTTCTTTTTCTCACTTAATTCTATGCTATCTGCATATGAGTATTCATTTACATTTGATTTATTTATTAATTATCTTTATTATCTCTCTCTTTGTTTTTCTTTTTCGGTTAATACTGATGATTGGTTCCATTTAATATTCTCTTAGAATATTAATAACATATATCAATACATAATTACTTTGAGGCTATTACTAAAAGCCATTAAAAGAAGAAAAAAATAGCTAATAGATATGTTCTATTAGCTGCGCTCTGTGATTTCTTTAAATGGCATGCTGCTTCTCTTAAGTACAGCGAAAACAAAACAAACAGTTTAATGTTTTCAGCTGTTGTAATTTGATCGCCAAGCAGGGTTTTATACTATTCGCTAAGATAAATTTGGGAAGCGAGCTGGCAATCGAGGGATGTAAAAACAATCATAGCAGCCATTTCTATGTGATTCACAGAGAGTAGGAGAAGGATAAGGATATCTCAAAAACTTAAAGGAAAACAAGCTAAATACAAGCTTGCTTCTAGCCTATTTGAGTTTGGATTACCTCAAATTTTGATTGTTTTAATATTTTTATTACAGCGAAATACAGAGATCAAGAGAGATATTGATTGTTAGGAATTAAGAAGCATGGAAAAATGTGAAAATGTCGATTTTAGCTGATGTGGGGAGGATTAGAATGTATTAAAAACAAATGAAGTTGTTTTAATTAATTTGATTGTTCTTGTTATAATGACAATAACAGAATTGATAGGAGGAGAAATACCTTCAAAGAGGATTTAATTGGAAGATATGAGAAGGCATAGTTGAATATCGTTTGACAATTGATTAATTAACTGCTGCATCTGCTAACTGAAGAATCTTAAAGGTAATTATTATTTAAGTAGTTTAGTCTTATTAATCAACTCCTTGCTTTTCAAGCTTGACAATAAGGCTGCTTTCTAGCAAGCAATAAATGATTTTAAATAGTTTTTTTTATCTCTTTGGAAGTTTAAGCTTAAAATTTTAAAAAGCTTTTTATTTTATTTATTTTTTGTGATTTGTATGCTCTATTTACATATGCTCATGTGCATAAATAAATTAAACAATACATAATGGAGAAATATCTAAATGGCGTAAAATAGTTTTATAATAGGCGTATTTAATATGATTATTCATTCAGTTTTTATAGGCATGATTTTGACAATCTCAAAAAAGAGTATGCAATCGTTTTACATACAACAAGTGAGCGTCTAAACAGGATCAGAGAGATAGAGATTTATTTGATTTCTCTCTCTTTCTCTCTCACAAATGGTCTACATAAATATTGCTCCTAGCTCTTATTTCACTTAATTAGCTTGGAGATTAATTAAGCCAGGGTACATAATAATCTTCTGGATTATATTGGTTGGTTTCGTTTGTGTTTCTGCCATCCTGAGAGATCAATAATAGATCTTTTCGGAGAAATCTCAAAAACTATCTTGCATTTCAGGATGGATAAGATCGATTTATCAAAAACTGCTGGGAATTATCTTGATGAAGATATTGATCTTATTTATTCTTTTCGATAGAGCTTCCAAACCAGACTCATTAAGCCTCATGACAATTTATTTAGATTAGCTCTACTGTAGGTGTGTTTGTTTCCAAAAAACTAAGCCGATTAAAAACTTTAGATAATTATTATTATATTCCAAAGCAAATTCATTCTCCTTAAGGAAAGCAAAGACGAGCTTGGCTAGATGTCTAGCGATGATGAGCCAGAGAGAGATAGAATGAAAAAAAGCAATCAAGAGACAACCATAAGGCTTCTCGAATCTTGCTTCTAATGCTCTCTGGTTAGCTAGTTGCCCGCTTTGTATCTTTCTCTTTTTAGCTTAATTAAAATACATTCTGGGTTAATATATATTTTCTGATTTAACAGACACTTTTTAGAGAGAGAGAGTTCTGATTTCTTATTAATGATAAATTTAACGAATTTTTTAATATTATTATTCCCGCTTTAGTTGGGGAGTTATTTCCACAAGCTAATTTGAAAAGAAAAAGGAAAAAATAATTATTAATGAATTGTGTTTGATTTCATCTTGAATCAAAGACTATCTTTGTCTCTCATTAAAAACTCAAATTAAGCTGTCAAATTCGACAATAGTAGCTTGGAGAGTTATTTTTTGATCAAGGACATATAAAGATATACTTAGTAATTCTTAGTAATTTATTTGATCTCAGCATCTTCAGTACATACAAATACGCAACATTCAATATCTATCGCATGAATAAATTCCATTTAAACAATCTACAAATTCAGTGATTATCTGATCTCTCACTTTTTCTCATCTTCTTCATCTCTATGTTTTTACTCTTCTTCATCAGGGTTCTCCTTGTGCTTGATGATCTCCTCTGCTTCTTTCTTCTTTTCCTCCCCGAGTCCTTTAATCTTTTCCGCACCCATCAATATCTTCCCAGTGTTATCTTTAACAACTTAGAAATACTTTGTCGAAAGCACTCCTGCAATTCCAGGCGATAGCAGCACATTATTCGTGGAAAGATAAAAAGGTATCCCATCCTTCACTGCTTCTAAAATGTTAATTTCTATGAAAACTTAGCAAGATCCCCTCATTCCTGAGATGACTCCATCATCCCCTGGATATCCAACAGCGAAATGGATATGATTCCTATCCATTTTATTCAATCCAGTTGTTTTAATCAGCTCCCAGGCTGGTCTTTTAGTGCCATGGACAACTGTTTCGAAAGTTGCTGCTTGCTCGAGTG
>Ga0302271_10004336_pt1 | contig 11409 bp, 5 predicted proteins | sample III_Bog_N1_1_FD_198767 | JGI IMG/M metagenome (GOLD analysis project Ga0302271, IMG submission 198767) | Peat permafrost microbial communities from Stordalen Mire near Abisko, Sweden - III_Bog_N1_1 | ecosystem: Environmental > Terrestrial > Soil > Wetlands > Peat | place: Sweden: Abisko... | reverse complement strand
TTCTAGGAATATTATGAAGTGCTAACAGAGCAAGAAATTAAAGTATTCAAGGGAGAGTAGTTTTTTTAAAGAAAAGAAGAAAAAACTGATGTTTTTAGATCTCTTCAACTAAATCCTTAGATTTTTATGTTGGCTAAGTCTAAACCTCGGCAATGTTTATTTTTACTTTTGTCTTTGTTAATGTACCTTGATTTGTATCTACAGTTGATAAAGGAATTAGATAATTGATAGTCTCTCTTTATTTTTATACTTAGTGAATCTTTTTTATTGAATTAGATAATTGATAGAGGAAGTAATACTCAAGATATTTAATGTTCTGTTTAAATAAAAACAAATTTTTTATTATCTTTGATAGTTTACTCAAAGTGTCTTGCTTTCCATTTAGGCTAATTAACCTCTCAGCTTTTAAACTTGGTCTTGTCCAGGATTTACATTTAAAAATAAATATGATTGATGTATTTCCAGTTAAGAAAAAACAATAGAAGAAAATACTCATAGTTCTCTCTCTCCTTAAAACTGTTTGTATTTATTGCATTATCTCTTTTTTTTATTGCTGACTATTTATTCTTTATGGAACTGAACTCACTTTCATTTCTTATTTTTATGTTAATCATGCTGCTTAATTTAAACTGACAGAAATCAATTTCATTGATTGAATGGTTAACTTGTTTTGAAATTCTTGTTTAAAATGGTAACAAATTGAATTGAAATAACATGCCCTTCTACTTCAAAAAACAAATAACTGTATCCACACGATGAAAGTAGTATGTTTCTACTTTCATTTTTAATTATTTGTATTAAACCTAACATTTTCATAGATTCAAAGAGAAAGAGTGCCAAATTCCTTTGGAAACTCTTATGAAAAAGAACCAATCAGTGGTAGAATTAGCTTTCTGATTATCTTCAACTAAAATACCAAAAATAAAGGCCGAAAATAGAGGATTTATTGTTTCTTTCATTCGTTTTAATTGAATATTATTGTGTATTTATCACAAAAGATAGCCCCTTCACAACCCACAGAAACCTTTATATTTCAGTAGTTTCTAACATTCAACAGATACAAAATCTCTTGAATTAATAATATAAATGATCTTTATCTCAAATTTCTTCAATGTGCTCGCTCTAGTACGATATTGCTGTCAGAATCGAAAATCTCGTCAATAATTTAGTTATTTTTATTCACACCTGGAATCCACTCTGGTTTTTCTTCAACAAGTTTATTCCACATGATCTCACTGATGTATGCGTTTGCTAGCTAACTCGGATGAAATCCATCAACTGGTTCGATAGCCTCATATGCTTCGTGCCCATCTTTGACAATCTACTCAATAGCTTCTTTTATTGGCATCTGAAAAAACGCAATGTCAAAATTGTTAAATTTTGTTGTTGCAATGATGTCCTTGTAGACATTGTTGAGCTCATGTGCTCGCTTGGTGGTCGCTTCTCTAACTGTGGAATTCGTGTTCAGCCAACCCCAGCATGGATTTATCTCCAGGCAATTCATGAAGTCATAGAAATGCTTGTATTTTATGCTTAGAGGATGATCTCGGTCTTTTAATGTGTCGTACAATAGGTCACCGTCGACAAGACCTGCAGTATAATTCCAAAAAAAGCAACAAGTTTAAATATCAACATAATTCATTGTCAAAATGTCTCTTTTATTCTCAGCCTTTATTTGAATGGAATCATTGATGTATTTACCCCAAACCATCATGTGAGATCCTTTTGGGAGAACAGTATCGAGATAATTCCAGATTCCTAAGATTCTCTCTTTGAAATTCAAAGGAACAGTCTCAAATACATCAGATGGCTAGGAACTGCATAAATCGTTTCCAACTAGCTCAAAAACGACAAGCTGAGGGTGATCGTGAGTCTGATTTCTTCGAATAGCTTTGAAAATCTCCAACGATTATGACCAAGCACCTTTTTTAGAGGAATAAAACTCCATAATTATCAAATTTTCGAAAAAGATAAAACCAAATTTTTTTACCATTTTGAGCAATATTCTAATAATCATTCTTATTGCATCGATTTCTTTCAACTATCCTTTAATAGAACGAATGAACCTGCTTCTTTTCATCCTAAACATGCCCTGTGATAGCACTTTTTTCAGGTAAATCCATCTCATTAGATGCCAGTTCCAAGAAATCCTTGAAGGTATCCTCTAAAAATCAAAAAATAGCATAAATTTTTATTGTATCACGCCAACTTCATCACTGAACTGCTTACGTTGCCACATTGAAACATTGAAGTACTTCGGAGGGATAGAGAAATGAGCACCAGCTGAATCTCCTATGACTATCACTCCAAGCCTATCTGATCCACCACACTGAAAACACCATTTTATTAGAATTTATTGGATTATCCTCCCAATCGACTAACAAAAAACTCAAAAATGAACACAAAAATATTTTTTACTAATTCTTCTTCATAGTACTTCCCTGTGTCTTTGTTGATTCCAAATACACCATTACAATCGTGATCAGCTGCTTTATCTTTAACTCCATCTTAGGATTTTCTACCTGGATAAATCACGCTGGAAAAATCATCACAATCCTTTCCTCTCCAATTGTATCCTCGAAAATTAGCAACAGTACTGAAACCATCATTGTCAATATCTACAAGAGGCAAGTTGCTGGTTGTGAAACGATTTATCGTACTAGCAATCCATTCCCAAGCTGCGGAAGCTAATGAAGGATAGAAGTTTGAGGAATCAGCTGTTTCTGGTTGTGATTCTCCAAGAAGAGGAGATGATGATTCTTGAGTTGGGAATTCAAAATCGAATGACGTGGAAGCAGAATGAGCGTGGCATTCCCTGAATTTACCAGAGCAAGCACCAGAGTTTCTAGAAGAAAAAATAAAAGGGGGGAAGTGTGTTAATTAGCCAAATAAGTGACTTGTATTATTTTTAATTACTCGAAGAACTATTAACACATAAAATTTAGATTATCTGATAAGGGAACCAACTAATTAAATCAATATTACTTGCAGATGACGTCAGAATCAAATTAATTAGTGGCAGCTTGAATTAAATAAGGAGAAAGGAGTGATAAAGCTGTGTTGCATGCTGTAGTGTATTAGGAAGGCAGAAGCAAGCAGAAATGATCAGCAAAAGATTCACCGATGTCTTGAGATTTAGCTACTATTTTATTCTAAGCTAAAGTGGTCAGAAGCTGGCAGAATAAGCAAGATGTCGCAGAATGATCGCTATGACTTGCTGCAAGAAGGGTGTGGTTTGCTGTTAGGAGGGGAAGGGATTATCAAAGAAATAATTAAAAGGATTTGCTGAAATGAGAAAAGGAAAAAATGTCCAATGAGAATAAATATTAAACAAGTAATTGTGAAAAAATATACCTAGCGAAAACGAGCCACAAGTGGATGTTGCTGATTGGAGTAATTCGAGTAACTCAACGAGATTAGTGTTTTCAGTTATGTTTTGCACCTTCAAATAGCAGTTTGTTAGAGAAGCTACGCAGCTTATTTCAGGAGTTGAATTCTTCTTAGATTCAGATTATTGTTCAGGTTCCTGTGTTGTTGCTTTTGCTGCAGGAGACTATTCTTAGAATCCCTAGCAGACATCGATAACTGATGGCAATATTAGTTGCATTGTGAATATTTATTTTAGGGAATCTTAGAATTCAAGGGCTTCGAAAGATTTTCGGAGTTTCTCCGCTTCGAGGTTCAAACTTGATGTAGCTACCTCGCATTTTGCGGGATGAATAGGTGTGTACTTTGCTTAGACAAACAGCAGGGCTAGAGCTAGAAGAAGCACTCTGGTAAGGACAATTCGTTTCATCTTTGAAAGTGATTCAAATAGATATCGCAAATTTTTTTTTTCTGAAGTTTTATTTTTTTTAGGTATTCAAAATTTAATTTTTTCACCTAAAGTAAATAGGTGGTCCTATCCGCTTACAAAATTTGCTAGTAACCTAGATGAGCAAGTCAGATAAGGGAAGGGAGTGGGGGAATAAAGGTGAGGGTTGTTACTAAAAAAGGAAATATTAAAGATAAACTTGGATAACTTTTAATCAAAATTACAAAATCTATTTTCAACAATATCAACTAAATTAATATACATAAATTAGCAAACAGTTGAAATTATTTGTTTGCTTTTCTTCTTAAGTTATTTTCTTTCATCTTTTTCCCTGTCTAAATTGAGCTCTCAAAAAGGTTTATTCAAGAATATTATTTGATTTGAAATAAAATCAACAAACAAGCAACAAATAACTTCTCAAGATCACAACAAAATAACATAATTTCCTTTTCTTCAAAAAATCAAAAAAAAAGAAATCCATTAATTTCTCAATAAAAGTTATTGTGGATTTAGCTCTTAGAGCACAACTTCGAAGCTAAATGATCCCAGAGAATTAACGAAAGAGGTTACAATGCTATTTTATAGCATTGATATTTAAATCCACCATACCAATTTCCGTAAATCGCTAACGCCTGAGAAATAGATGTCAAACGATTATTTGACATACCAGAGTAGATATCAGCGAAGATATATCTCTTCGCTGTGTCCAAAGGGTATGCAACAACACTGCTAACGAACATTGCCGATACTGCAGCTGCATATTTCTGTCCTATGGAAAGATAATGATTGTAAGAATTATAATTCTTGTAGCTTGTGTTGGCTGCGAATGCATCTTGCGTTATGCTGTATTCCTTCTTGTAGATTCGCTTTTTCAGCAGTTCATACAAGGAGAATTACATACCTCTGAACAAAGCGTTCGAATACACATTCGGCATGAGTCCTTTGTATGGCAAGAATTTCAAATTCTTGAGTTAGAATTGCAATTTCAAATCTGTCGCTACATATAAAGTTTTGAATAGATCAATGGGATTCATAAGGAAACCAAGGATCGCACCGGATACAGCACCAGCAATGAAATTATTGTAATTCTAGTATGTTCCTTGGGTATACATCATTAAGTTATCTTAAGTAATCTTGAAGAATGCCAGGGACATCAGATCTGATCCAAGAATGTTGTGCTTCAAAAGCCTAATTAAATTTCCCTTCGTGGCAGTGTTAGGCTCTTTCTTGACCTGCGAGATAATCGAGTTCACTTAATCTGCTATTTTCGCTGCAGGATCAGGTTTTTGAATTGGCTTGTAGATCTTAGCTTTTTCAGAGAAATCTTTTCTAGCAAATTCACTTCCTTTTGCACCAAGTTGATTAAGAAGTTTTAGATTATCAAGCGGGCCAAAGAAAAGAGTCGAAACAATAGAAGTACTCCAGAGAAGCATTTCACCAATGTTAGCGCCAACAAATCTTCCAGCTGCTTTGATTGGTTCCAAGGTCAAGTTGTCTTTGAAAGTCAATCCGAAATTCGAAATTGATTAGTTGATTTCAAGTGCTTTTTCATAAATTCTGTCTTGCTTTTATTGTATTTTTTCACCAATTTTCTCTTAAAATGTTTTTTTTGCCAATTTCACAGCAAGTTCCTCTAAACGAAGTCTCTCAGTTTCTTCAGCTTCTTCTTAAATTCTAATCTGCTTCAATTCCTCCATTAACGATTATTCTAACGCTACTTACTCTGGTTTCTTCGCAGGTATCTTCTTTTTAAGTTTCAGTAATTGCTAGTTCTTTTCTTCTTGTGCAATCAAACTCTACTCAAAATTTAACAGCTCTTATTTCCTCTAAGCTTTTTGTTAAATTCTCATCTCTTCCATCTTGTCACTTTCAATCTTCACTAACTTCTCAGCGAACTACACTTCTTGGATCTTTTACTTCTCTGAGATCCTCTTTTCAATAAAGTTCAACTCTTTTTCCTTTTCTAGTTTCTTCTACTTTGCTTTCTCATCTTCTTCTAATAATTGTTCTTTTAATTATTTCTTTGCCATTTCAACCCTCTCAATCCTCTCTTGTTCTCTACTGTACCTTGCAAATACCGCATCAGTCTCATTCTGTTATTGCTATCTTCTCACCTCTTTTTCAAATTGTTCGTCTTTGGCTACAATACTTTCATTGATTTTCAACAACTTTAGTCTATTTTCCTCTCTGCTTCTCCAAGTAAACTGCTAGTCTTTCTAGAAAGCAACTTCTGCTGCGAGGGACTGCTAAGCATGCAAATATTCAATCCTTTTCACCTCTGCTTCCTTAATTTCACTTATTTTCTCAACTGATTTCTGTTATTCCTGCTATTCCTTCAATATCTTGATCCTCTCTTGAATTTATTCTTTTTTCTTTCCAAGATTGGTGAGTTTCTCATCGACCTGCTAACTGCCAGCGGTGATATACTTTACAATCCTTTCTTTGTTAGACTCTTCAAGGAAACCAGTAAAGTAACTCACAGCTTAGTAGAATAACTATTTCCCTTAAGTTGGCATTTTTTCTTCAATTAATTGATTCAAATTGTCAATTTTTAGTGAGACAATCTCACTGGATTCAACTGAACCAAATTAAACTGCTTTTAATTACAACCATTTCTTTTGACTTCTCTAGAATTTTCTGTAGAAATAACTCATCTTCTAACAGAATAACTGCATTTAGAATCGAATCTCCTGCTATTAATAAGGTGCAACAGTCTTAAGATCCTCGAAATAATCACCTCGCACATAACCATTGTAAGTCAAGTAATTCTAAAATACCATTAATTGATAATCGAAATATTGAAATGGCTGCTGGGAGATGATATCCAGAAGTTCTGTTTCAGTTGGTTTATCGATTTAGATCTTATTTCGGTAAAGTTCACAATTTAAAATGAAATTCCTGTAGGCTTCCAGTGCAGTAATGAATTCGATGAATATCTTGAGATTCTTCTCAGAAAAATCAGCAATTTAATGTACCAAAGGCAATGTCTCGTTTAATGGATCAGATGACCATTTCGTCAAGATATCATTCAGTGTTGGCTTATTGCTTTCTTCGATCTTGAAATATTCAAAAAAAAATAATACAAAATAGGTCAATTTTATGCAAAACTACGCAACAAACATTCATTTTTCACTTTAGTTTCTTCTTGTTGTTGTTGCGTTGCTGGAGACGGTTTTATCACCGTAGCAGCTGATAATGCATTTGCTGAACTTCCTCCTGCTGACATCTCGTTGAACCCTTTGTTTTTTCTTTCCAAATTTAACTCCTAAAACCAACGCTTTTATGATCTTTTGTTTCTCTTTTGTTTTGTTGTGATAATATTCCTGGAGATATCTTATGAAGAGGGTTTTTTTTCGTTTAATTTTGGATCTTTCTTGAAGTTTCCAGGTAATAAAGAACACATACCCTGAAAAATACATATGAATTTGTTAAAGCATTAATAATCTCAAGAAATCTTTCCAAAAACAGTTCTTTTCAAGATGAAAGAGATAGATATTGAATTGAATCAAAGAATGAGAAAAACTATGAATTTCTTTGCTTGATTTATTGGTTTTAGGCATATTTTTTGTTCTTTTTTGACTCAATGGAGGATCGTCTTGTCACACATGGTGATACCTCTGGATAATAGCACTATTATCACACTGCAATTATCACTGCCACCTCGTTTTTAGTTTTTGCTTATTTCTACCGCTTCCAAGCATATCTGTCGAGCCACCTTCTGAGGATCCTAAACAGAAACAAAAATGATTAGAAATAATAATTTTTAGAGAGAAAGAAATAAAGGAACACAAGTATATTTCCCCCCTTTCTCCCTGAAAAATTCATTTGAATTCTACTTATTCGCATATTTCTGATTCTGTGAGCCTTTCCCTGACGAATTCTACGACTTTTTAGTTATCGAAAATATCGAATAGCCCATCACACCCTAGAATAATGAACTCATCTAGCTAAAAATCAATATCCCAGATTCTGATATCTGGCTCAACAGTCACAATGTCGTTAGTTCCTGTGGTCTCCTTTTTGAATGTAAAATCTCCGAATGCTCGACTCACAGCAAGTTTCTTATTCACACGATTTCCATCGACTGTCCCACCTGCTTCGATGATCCTCTAACGCTCTTTCTCTAAATACTGTTGAGTTCAATCAGCAAAATCAAAAAATTAAATGTATTTTATTAGCTGTTTATTTTTGTTGTAAACTGTGTTTTACAGGTTTATGATCAACAGTCAGTGCCACTGGTTTCCCATCTCTACACAGCACTGCCCTACAATCCCCGATATTCACTGAAATAAGCTTTGTGCCAAAGATCAACACAATCACTCCAGCACTCCCACTGTCTTAGTCATTCCCTCGGAATTGCAAGAACTACTAGTCAATATCCTTGATAATATAAACTAACTTATCATAGATATATCTATAGAAATTCTCTTAGTCATCGAGTTGTTCCTCACTGTAGTTAAATTCCTCCTTCAAGCGTTCACTCAAGGTATCAAATAAGAACTACGCACACTGGTCACCACCATGACTGTTTTTAGAAATGAGAAAGGTTGGTATAAAATTTTAGACATTGTGAATCTCCTATTTTTACCCATCGAAAACAGCGAAATACGAGACGGAGAAATACTTCGACAAGGAGATATTTTATATCGAAGTGAACCTGTCTTCCATGGAGATTCTGGTGCCTCTGTCACTCCATTATCCTGTGTTGAATCGCTGAACGAGAAAATCTAAATTCCCAATGTTGATAATGTCATCAGGGAGGATTTTGTATCTGCCCATGGGGATGAGTCTCAGGTAGATTTTTCCAGGGGCATTTAAAGTCACAGTGAAGAAATAGCGGTTTTATTAAAAGGAGAGAATCATTTCGAAGTTCTGATTGCAGTCTATACCGTATTTGTCAACACCTCGGAGTTCTTGTAATTCACTGTTTCGAGCGATCACTGCACCTGACCAACCGACTTTAGCTAAGACTTCCTTCAGGGTTTGAAAGAAAAGATAAATATGATAACTTGGATGGTTTCATCTGAGAAATATGTGTACATCTTGCAGGAGACTGTAGATCAAAAGGGTCTTTGGTTTGCTGTCAACTTTAGGGAAGATCAAAGCAAAATTTTGATTTTAACAAAAAAATTAAAAGAAATTAATCACTATAAAACTCATTTTTTACCAGGGAAATCTTGATCGATGGTCTCGAATGCACTTTTGAATTTTTGCTTTTCTTCTTCGTCCTCGATGATCTCATCGATTATATCAGGTGAGAGATTCTTAAGGTCTTTGAGAGTCTTTATATTGTAGGATTTAAGTTTCTTGATAACCCAACGTAATTGAATTCTAGCCAGCCACTCCACGACTACATCAAATGTTTCCTCCTCTTTCCGCAAAAACAAAACAATGAAAAAATGAAAAATGAAAGAAGTGATTGTCAGTTGAGTCTTTTAGTTGTAATTTATTATGTTTTCAAGTTTTTTTGCTATAATCTTGTGTACCAATGAGTTTGAATTAGAACGTTTAGTCCTCAATTCTGAAGATCATATCGTCTTCAATTGGAATCAAATGTCCAGGTCTAGTCTTCAGCCATGTACCTGGAAGACGATGCATCACATTAGAAAAAACAAATTTGAATAGAGTTCTAACATACCCTTCTCTGAATTGAGATCTTTGATGATATATTGATACTATCCATCTTCATACTGATAGTTGATTTTGACATGCTATGCAGATAATCCTGCATTTTCGATGAAGAGCGTATAGTCTAATTGAGGATCACTCCCGATAAGTTCGCCATCTTCAGTAAGATTTATATAAATGAAGTTCCCTGCAAATGGTCCTTCTATGCACCTCAAGACGTAATCCTGCACCTTATCGCTGATAGACACTCAAATACTATCTTAGTTTGAGGAGATAATTGTGATATTTGATGGATGGTTTTGTTGTGTTTTATTAAGTTTTTCGCTTACTTGCAGGGACATCATTATCGAATCGTTCTTGAATAAATTCTGCTAGAATTTCCTCTGATTTTTCCTCTTCACTGCTCCCATCTTTTGACTAGCGTTGCATCTTCTTAGCGTTGGTAGGTTAAATAAATGAGTAAGTGAAGTATTGTGATGTTTAATTATTGAAATTTATTTGGTTTCGTAGTGTGCCAATAAAAAGGACTTATTCTTTTCTTGTTATTATTGATTCTTTCAGCGAATAATAAATTAATAAAAGAAGCTTTAAATTGTTAAATTTACAAGAAGAAACTGATAGAAGACTATTAAAATAGTTAAATTGATTGCATTTTATTCATGAGGAAATGCTTTAAAGCGTAACAGTAGTAGAGTTGGAGTTTTGTTTGTTTGATTTTTCAGCTCAAATAACTTCGATTTTTTTTTAGATGAATTACAGGATAAAGTAAAGTGTTTAATTAAGGCTGAACTCATCTTTCTAGGGAATGCAGCTTGTATCTGGTATTTACAACCCTTTTTAGTTAGGGATAGGTAAGTGAGTGGTAATCTCTGCAAAAATCTATGGAATTTGGATGGAGGTGGAAGAGAGTTTTGAAAAGAGGATAAGTTTCTAATAAATTTGATCTAAGTTTCTTTATTTTTGTGCTGGTTTCAAAGGTTACATTTTTTTGAAATAACATTGAAAAAAAGAAAGATTATTTTATTGTTTATGCACAATGTACAATGCACACAACTAACAAGCTGATCAAATGCAACAAATAGTTATTTTTTGTTTAGATTATTGGATACCTTGCAAAAACCTAATAGTTTCTATTAAAAGAATTGGAATCAGCCAACAAGTTCTTTAGGTGTTTCTTGACCGATTTTGGCTTCGGGGGGATTGTAGATTGTGTTCCAGACCTTGATGTAGCGCTATTCTTGAGGATCGTCTTGGGCTCTGCCTCTCCACATGAAGACGTTCTTTTCATCACCCTTGATGAGAAGCTTGGGGATACTTCGGTGGTTGAACGTGACATTACCAATCCAAGAGGAGTTCTCGAGAGTCGTGGTGTCTTCGATGTAGCCACCGTGGGATAGTCTGTACTCGTAGTGCTCATCGTAGACTTCGGGGATTGGGGAGTAGTAGGAGTGGAAGATTTCGAAGAGACTGATTTGCTAGTTGTTAGGGATGGACTCGATGTTCTTCAGGACGATAGGCTTGGCGCGGTTTCGGAAGTAAATGAAACCCTTGTATCGCATGAAGACGCCTGGACACTCGTAGTAGCCCTTTTCTCTGATGATTTTCTTCAGGTCTTCGGCTCTGATGAAGATGTTCTGCAGACATCTCTCGGCTTCGAGGGCAATGGAGACCATGTGGTTTTGACGGATGCCTGTGAGGGGCTTTTTGTGGATGTCCTTGTGGCTTGTGAAGGTGATGTCGTCAATGTCTCTGTAGAAGTAACCCGCTTCGATGTAGTAGAACTTGAGATCAGGGTAGATGGTGAAATCTACGACCTAGTCCATTGAGTTCGAGCTCTTCTAGCCGATAGGCCAGGCTTTCATGGGATTCTAGCTCTCGAAAGCTTCGTCAATGAGCTTCTGTTTCTCGGACACTCTGTAGTCGAGCGCCTTTTGTCGGATGCTCTCGATCTTATCAGCATTCAATTT
>Ga0302271_10004334_pt1 | contig 11411 bp, 7 predicted proteins | sample III_Bog_N1_1_FD_198767 | JGI IMG/M metagenome (GOLD analysis project Ga0302271, IMG submission 198767) | Peat permafrost microbial communities from Stordalen Mire near Abisko, Sweden - III_Bog_N1_1 | ecosystem: Environmental > Terrestrial > Soil > Wetlands > Peat | place: Sweden: Abisko... | reverse complement strand
TGTTCTCTTTGAATCTTTTTTAATTTATATTTAGAAACTATTTGGCATCGCCAAGAAACTCTTGTCTTTCAAATTAATTTATTCATTCATTTCAATAGAGTTTCCTCTCTTTTTGTTTTATTCCCCCCTCCTTCTCCCCATTTCTTTTCTTTCTTTTTCTTTCACACTCTTCTTTCTTTTTAAATCAAGAGAAACACAATATTTTGTGAGCTTCATCTCAAAAGGGAAAAAAAGATAGTACATTTCAGCTTCAGAATATCAAAGTCTTTTCATATGGAGCATCTATCTCCACAAAGAATTATTTAGAAATCTTACCAAAATAATCAACACACACACACACACACAAAAATAGCTGTATTCTCATAGTTATTTGGTTTATCCATCACAATATTGAATTAATTTATGATTATTTCAGAGCAAGCAAGTAGTCAAGTTCTATTGGTGTCGAGTTGGTTGTTTAATCAAAACTAAAAGTACTAAACTATTTTATTGTTTATCTAAAGATCTATTAAAAAACTGCTAAGATAAGAGAGCGAAACAACCCGAACCTTGGCGTCCTTTAGCTTAAACAAATAACATACTGGTGATTAACTATTCACAATAGGTTTACTGAGAGAAATAAAACCAAACTGGTAAAATCACAATGCTTTCTGTGCAACTTAAACTCTAGTTGAGAAAATTAGTTATTCTCAAAATAAAATATCTGTTAGATCATTCTGATTTTGTTTCAAGTTTATCATTGCTTCACAATATATAGCAAACAACCATACAGACAGACAAGTGAGAGATGCAAGAAATAGAAGCAAATGCAGAAGAACTAATTAAATATATTAGTAAATGGATAAATCGATAAATAAACATAAATCTAATGAAAGAGAGAATTCTTTTTTAGTTTGGTTTTACTAAACGGTAAGAAAAAGAATACTTTGCAAGCTGTGGGAGGGATTTTAAGCTGTTTTGAGAGTTTTAGCTGAATATTTAAGATCAAGAGAAAAGTTAGATTTGAAGTAAAATGAGTAGGGCTGTGAAATAAGTAGTATGATTTTAGTGGATATTTGTAGGAGAAAAGGAGGAATGGATGTTGTGTTTTTCTGTTGGAGTTAATCTGTAATTACTCTTGTTCTTGCTTGTTAATATTGTGGGGGGGGGGAGTGTTCATTTAGCAGAGAAATAACTCAGTTTCTAAGGAACTTTATTCACTTTAGTCGGTGAGTGGTGGATTAGCTATTGGGATTTAGCTCCTCCACTCATTCTTCTTTCGAAAAGCGAAGCTCGGTGAGATAGCTTATGGTTGTTATTGTGACTACGTGGAGAGCCAGCACTGTGGGAGCTGTCACTGCTCCGGGTGAGGATGAGCCGCAAGGAAGTGAGTTTCACAGGGGAGTCTTCAGAGCGATCATCTAAACTGAGCATCTCTCCCCAGACTTTGCGTTTCTTCACCTCAAAGTACTCGCTTACTTTGCTGCTAGGGTCGCATATGTGCACACCTTCTGCATCGAGCCAATTGTGGATACGAGCCTCTAGGGAGTCATCGGCGATTCTCTCTGGGATGGAAATCAAGAAGGAGTGATTGTGATTGTCGACATCAAGATCAATGTCAAAGCTGTTGTGAAGCGAATCATGTTGCTGATTCTGAGTTCGTTCATGGATAGACTTAAGGAGTGCTCCTTCCCTTGGCCGGCGCTTACTCATTTACTAGGAAGTTTCAGCTCTCTCGAGTTTGCCAAAATTTTGTGTTTATCTTTTTAATAATTTGCCCAATTAAACATTTGCAGCCAGTCAGATTGCTTATTTCACCTCAGAATTTTTCTTCAACTCTATCAGGAAAAAACTTAACTTTCTCATGAATAGTTTCCTCCACACAGCTTCATTCAAATTTTGCTTTAGAAGTAAATCTTGCTTGCAAGTTAAGCTTTTTAACAAATCTTGGAATAATTTGTTCTACTAGCAAAAGAAAAAGAAAGTTCTATGAGCTCTTGAAGTTTTTGTAGCGTCTATTGTAAAGACAATAAATATATTATTGTTTTCAAACTCCAGTAATGTGACCAGAAAAGTAGGGGGATATTTTTTTAAATGAAATTGGCATAAATTAATTACATGAATGCTCACACGCACACCAAAATATAAATTAGTTAAACATGTGTTTAATTTTCTTCTATTTCAAATAAATTATATTTTTCTTCTTTGCTTTGTTTCTTCTATCCACTTCAATTACTTTCCAACTCAAATCCCTACCTTTTTTCTTCTTGTTCTTCCTAGGATAACCAACAAAATATTCTTACTCACTTTTTGTCCATTCAATTACTCTTTCCCTCTCTCTCTCTTTTCTTCTCTCACTCAACTAAAATACTTACCCATTCATTATTATTATTCATTATTTCCTATTGATTTGATTATTTTCCCTGATCTGTAATTTCCCTTCAGCTTTTGATTGGAACATTATTTTTTTTATCAAATAGAGTAACAATTAATCTTAAACCAGTGTGTGTGTGTAGAGTCTATTATTTATCTCAGGATTTAATATCAATTAAGACACAGAATATCAACAAAATAAAAAATAAATCACTTTAAATAAATACAGGAATCACTCAAAACCTACCATCTCTCTCATTGATTAATGCTACTAATAAAGTAAGGTGCAAAATAGCAAAAAAGAAAAGAAATTGTTTTTAAAAGTTTTAATGTTGTTTCAGTGATGACTTCACTGAATTTCAACGACAGAATAATATTAGATCAGTTAAATATTCTCGCTTTCTCTCTTTAATTATGTCTGTTTATCTCAGATAACCACATTCTTTCGAAGTGTAGTGTCAGTGAAACCCAGTGTTTAGAAAAGCAATTAATTCAAGGAATCAATCAGGACACCATGCATTATTGCATTACTACTGTTACTATCCTTTTGTAAGGCAATTCTTTCTTCCCCCACAGATCGGTCATATTCAATTACTTCAATCGGCCTTCCTTTTGTATACCCACCAAGAACAATAAATCCAATACTATTATTCTTATTCTTCTTCATCATCTTCGCATCTGTACTACCATGATAATTATCTCCTTTCCTCCAAATCGGTATAATTTTATGCAGACACCTCGATTCTGGGAGGTATCCTATCTCTCTTCCTACATAGCTATCAAAGCATTCCATTTCACTTTAGCTCTAAAACACACTCACTACCTATAAATCCTTATTATTCGATCTCCCACCAAACATAATCAATTCATCCTTATTCACATCTCTATTGAATAAACTCACCATCACACCACCTTCGATGCCATCTGATAATCTCATTCCCATAACTTCCCATTTCATCGAACTCTCTACGAAGCATTCCATTGAATCTAGCCTCTTTCCATTCCCGTTATACCCGCCTGCTACAATGATATTCTACCCGACTTACACAGCCATCAAGGAACATCGCTTGAAGTGCATACTCGGTAGATTCTACCATGTATTTGTCCGCAGATTATATCGTTCGCAGACACTCAATACACCTGACGCATCCTTTCCGTAAGTTCGCCCACCGAAGACATAGATGTTGTCACCTTTTTTAAGGATCCCAAAGGCATACCGATGAACAGACATCGAAGGTAGATGCTAAAGTTGATTGGACGTTGGAAAGTACATGAACGCGGAGTTGGTGATGTTATCCATGGATTCGTTGACTCCGCCGCAGAGAAAGATTGCTTTGGATTCATTGATGCGGACAGCACCACTGTAGCAGTAGAGTTTGAGTCCTTTCGGTTTAGGAAGTGCTTGAAATTGATTTGTTAATGTGTTGAGCTCACCGATGAATGTATGTTGAAAGGTATTCGCTGAATTGTTGTTGTGATTATTACTGGTGTTATTGAGTTTGTTATTAGCACAGCGAGATTTTGAAGAAGTTGTGCTGAATGCATAGATCGTACAGCTAAATTCACGGGAAGAGATTGAAGGAAGAAGAGCAGGAAGAGAAGATAACTGTGTTGTTCGATCGATTTAGCTCTTGACTATTGAAGTTGGTAGAGCATGGGAATATCCTTTCCAGACTCTATACGGATGTGTTTTGAAGAAATCATTGTAAATATGTGATTCAATTGTCTCAAATTCGATACGATCTTTGCTTAGATGTTTAGTTCTTTCGATGGTTTAACTCGTCGTCATCAAAGGAATAATCGCATTATGATTGGTATTTTGTCTGTTATCTCTTTCATCTTTACTAGCAGCTGCCAAGAGAGATTCATGAGTTTTCTAGTAATTAGCTGAGATATCTGATAAACTAATATGCTAACTCCTATTTTTTTGATGAATCTATTCCTAAGTGATATCACCAAGCAGGTTTATCACTTTACGAATGTCTTTATTATCACTTTGTTCTTCTTAATGCTAAGCTGCATTTCTCGCCATCCCTACTGATTTACTGGTGCACATTCGTTTCTTCGGTATGTTCTAATTCTCTTATTCCTCATCAAAATCATCCTTTTGTCCAGCAAATCTTTTCATTTTTTACACCTATTTCCAATCTTTCTCGCTTTAATTTCCCTTATTTCCAACACTCACAGTCTTCAATTCAAATTCTGTCAAGCACTGTTCATTCTATTATTTCGTCCTCATATCTTCCCTTCCTAACACCTCCAGTCTCCCAGGTTGATCTCCACCTAACACATAAATCCTCTAATCTAAGCCTAAGACACTTTTTGCAAGTACTCTACTGCTATTCATCTTTCCTACGCATCTGCTGGTATTCTTCGCGAGGTTATGCACCCAGCATTCAGCTGTACCTCCATCTTTACCATTCCCACCTAGGATCAGTAATTCATCAGGATTATCCATTCCCCCCAAGACATGGATATTCCCGCATTCGACACCTTTATTCAGCTTCATTTCGATGATTTCCCATTTATCAAACTACGAATTGTATCGCTCAATACTGTCAACACGATGCTTGTTTCCACTAAACCTACAAAGATCAAAAACAACATAATCTATGTCATCACTTATAAAATTGTAGATTGTTGTTGTTATGTGTTATACCCTCCGCAGACAAACAGCATTTCCTGATAAACGAACGTAAAAAACGTACATCGTGGCTAGTTTAACTACCCAATCTATGTCCATGCTCTTGTGCTGAAATTATACATCTCGCAAGTGCTTAGTAATCCATTCATACCTTCACCGTAGGTTCTCCCACCCAGGGCATACAATCTCCCGTGGGTATATGCCAGACAATGAGTGTACCTTCGATGATGCATGGAATTCAAGTAGCTGAAGGAATTCGCGATTGGATCGTATTCCATGAATTCATTGCTGATTTCACTGCATTGTTTGTTGATCCCGCCTGAGAGGTAAATTAACCTATCAGTGAGGAGCACAACCCCCATATGGTTGAGGATACGCATGTTCTTAGGAGAGGGATATGAATGGATGTGATGAGTGAGAGGGTCAAACATAACAATCTCAGGATCGCTGTCGGAATTTAAACCAAACATATGTAAAGTTTATTAGCAGTTTTGGTTATTGATGAAGTTGCTGTTGGTCAGTGAAGGTTACTAATAGATTTCAGCAGACTTTGGGGTTGTAAGCTGCTTGTTACCCATAGAGGCTTCGATTGGGATGATGTATGAACTAAGATACAATAGGAGAGCTAGCCAGTAGAGAGAGAGAGAAATGAATCTTCGATCTTACAAGCAGTTTTATAGCAATTACGACAATAACTCCCTCTCTTTCTCTTTCTCTGTATTTTCTTTCTCTTTAGTCAGCTAATATTGATTCGAATCTATTCGCTGTGGATGCTGCTACGCCCATGATCTCTTACCGTTAATTAAATTGCTAAAACACTGCATATTTTTCTTTAATTCTGATGAATATTTTAATACCAAATTACCATTCAGTTTTCTTATGATCTCTGCTAAAATCCCTCCCCCCCTTTGCTTGAATCAAGACAATTTCAGCAAATCTTTATGCTGTGTTTTATTTATATATTTCAGCAAAGCATTGTTTTGTCTTCTACAGACATGTATTCTCCTATATGCAAATAACAACCGATCAAAGATAAACATGGAATTATTATCTTTATGCGCGGAAGTCAATACATCTTATATTGAAATCAATAAAGGAGAATAATACTAATAATAATCTAGAGACACGAGACAAAACACATTTACACACACTGAGCGCATACACCAATAGGAGATTCTCTTCAAAACAGCAATGCACAATTTTACTTGTACGTGCATTAATATCAATCCATCAATAAATCAGCTATGCCATGTGTCATCATCATTCAAGAAGCAAACACATATTTTTTTTGAAAAGGTTTGCTTCTTCTTCAGCTGCTTAGTTAATGCTAGCCACATTGGACAAGATCGCTTGAAGCTGTAGTAGTTGTTGTGATATTGTTACCTTCCTTATTTGCATTACTATCCTCTAGATTCTTCAAGCCGACCTTCTTTTCAACTCCTAATATTTCCTGCTTATCATTTATTCCAAGTTAATCCCTTGCCCGCTGCAGAACACTGATTTTCTGTCTAGCTTATTTGAGGTTCTCTAGTTCAAGCTTGAGTGCTGCGATCTGCGCTACATATGATGCTCTTTCCGCAACGAATGACTGTTCTTTTTCGAGGACTTGTTTGATTTGTTGTTTCCTAAGTCGTCGCTTTACTTTGTTTTCTTCCACGAGAGGATCATTGGTTTTGACACTCTCGATCGATTGCCTTAGTATCATTGGAAAGCGTGTGTGAGATAGTTTCGTGTGTTTCGAGTGTTTTTGCTTTAAAAATTTAGAAGATCCCCCTTCAATCCGAAAGAATTCACAAATTTACGCTTTCAAGCAGATTTTCGGCATAATAATTAGGGGAGAGGGGGGAGGGGCGGGGGGAGGGGGGATAACCTTATGTTTATTCAAAATGAACTTAAGGTGTACTTGATTTTTATCTGGGTATCACAATATTATACAGTAACTTTGAGTAATGAAAATATCATTTCTGGAAGGTCAGCCACAAAACATATGACAACAGCAGCAAGATAAATGTTCTTATCTTTTTAACACATATTAATTAGCAAAGAAATTTCTCAAAAAAATATGTAAATTAAACATATTCCTCGATAGATGCTTCATTTCAACACATCTTTCAAAATATTAATAGATCTCAAGGCAATTATTTATTAATATTTTTTCTGAACAGTTTGTTTATTTTTTCTGAATGCCAATCAAAGTGTTGTCCTTATCATTTCTTTCAAGGAAAAGTGCACCAATATTCCATCATTTAGCAGAGTAAAATAAAAGAAATTTTTTATTCCAAAGATGTCTAAACATCTTTGAACATAGCCATCATTTATCAGAAATACTAAGAGAGAGATAGATTTCTTTTATAATTGCAATAGATAAACAAGTAGATCAATGAATTAAATCTGATATTTTGGGAAGAATTGTTATTTCCCGTTCTGGTGGGGGCTAACGTTATTAAAAAGTGTGAAACCTCAATACACATAATCTTTTTTTGCAGATAACAAAATAGAATTTAAAGAGATCAAAATTCTTATTTTTTTGTAGATTTCTCTACAAAGTTCTTACAAGACACAAACAATCAACAAAACACAATCTCAAATGGCAGAATAAAATGTAAAAATAATATTTCGTTGAAAAAATGATTTTATTCTCAAGAATACCCATGAGAATTAATTTTCTTTTCCCTTTTGATTTATGCTTAGCCTAGCAGAATGTCTCTGAAAGATAGATTCTAGAAAAGAGGAGGTGGGGTTGTTGTAGTTGAGTTCGTTCCTATGATTTAGAACATTCTCCCTACTTCAACGACGAATGGAACTACTTAGAATCAAGCGAACCCTAAAGAAAAGAAACCTCCAGCTCAGCCTGGACCTCCTAGTAACTATTTTACTTAATAATCAAAAGTTCAGTTGTGTTTTCAAATAATTATCTTGACTAATTATATTTTCTGAATTTCTCTCTTTATTTCTTCAAAGAAAACCCAAAATAGTAATAGAAGAAACCCTAACCCGATGCCCTTGCAGAAGCCTTGGAATATGAGAAAAAGAACTTCAAAGACGATGGAAAAACAGTGAAAGTTGACATTGAACGTTAGTCAGTGAATATTGTGTTGATCGGCCACGTCGACGCTGGAAAATCGACTCTTTCTGGAAGAATCCTCAAGAATTGTGGGGAAGTTGATGAAGATGAAATCAGAAAATATGAAATTGAAGCTATTGAAAAAAACAGAGAATCATGGGTGTTAGCTTATATTATGGACATCAACGAAGAAGAACGATCTAAGGGAATCACTGTGGAATGCGGAAAAGCACATTTCCATCTGAAAAATCGTCGCTTTGCGCTGCTTGATGCACCAGGACATAAGAATTATGTCCCAAATATGATCGCTGGAGCTTGCCAAGCAGACTGTGCTGCACTGGTTATTTCAGCAAGACAAGGAGAATTTGAAGCAGGGTTCAAGGGTGGATAAACTTAAGAACATGCTTTCCTTGCTAAGAGTCTAGGTGTGTAGCATGTGATTTGCGTGGTTACAAAAATGGACGAAGTTAAATGGGATAAAAAACGCTATGATTTTATCCATGATTTAGTTGATCCGTTCTTGAAAGGAACCGTGAATATTCCATCTGTGGAATGGGTGCCGATTAGTGGGTATCTCAATGAAAACATCGACACGCCATTAAGCTCAAAAACTTGCGATTGGTACAGAAGTGATACTCTCTTTGATAAACTCAACAAAGTGCCAATTCCTGCAAGAGATCCTAATGGTCCTCTGAGAATTCCAGTTCTCGATATGCTACGAGATTAAGGGTAATTCCTGTTTGGAAAGATTGAATCAGGCACAATAAAGGAACATACCTAGGTAACAATAATGCCATACAAGAAGTAATTCTAAATCTAAGAGATTTACAATACTAAAGATGAGCGGATATTGTATGCCTCAGCTGGAGAGAATGTTAAGGTAGCCAAATAAAAAATCAAAAGAAGAAAAGTTGAAAGTTCTACATCCAAATAATTAAATCTAATATTTTAATGTTTTTTTTTGTTAGATTCTCCCAAAAGGCCTTGAAGATAATGAAATCGAGAGAGGATACATGATATGCAATACCGAGAGTCTCTGCGCAACAACTCAATTGTTCATAGCTGAATTAACTCTTAAGAAACTACCTGAACACAAACCGATTCTATCTCAAGGTTTCACATGCATTCTTCACATGCACACAAGTGTCTAGGAGATTGAAATCGAAGAAGTCGATGCTGTAATGGATCCTGCAAGTAAGAAACTCACCAGGGTTTCCTTCCTTAAGGCTGGACAGACAGGAGTTGTGAAGATATCAGTAAATTGATTCTGTTTCGATTGAAAGGCGATTCTACCCATTCCTTTTGAAATATATCATATGTTAATTTTTTTAATTTGTAATGATATAGATTAAGAGCCCATTGTGTCTAGAGAAGTTCGAGACGATTGAGCAACTCGGCAGATTCATACTCAGAGATGAAGAAGAAACTATCGGATTTGGAAAGGTCATGAAAATCAAGCCAATAAAAGTTTGAAGAGAATAAGCATTGAAGAAGTGACGATTATGAGCATATTATTTGCATGAGTTTAATATTAGTCACTTCTAAGCGCCTTGATGAAAAGGCTTTTTATCTTTAATTTTAAAGATTTTTTTAATGAGTCTTTACATGTATGTGTTTGTTGCTATTTTCTGAAAAATAAAGTAACTTAAGCTATTCTTTTATTTTTGTCAGCTCTCAAATAACTAAGAATGAGCAGGTTCATAGATTAAGAAGTAAGAAATACATACATTCTGTGTATTTTGCTGATTTTGGGTGCTTCAATAAAACTAACTTCTCTGAAATCTCAAACTAGATAATAAAAACAGTTTGTTGAGGAGATAGAAATAAGACACTACAATAATAGAAAGAGAAACATAAAGAGAAAGATAATAGGTCATAAAATACAATATTTGAACCCAATCAACCTATGCAACGCAGTCAACAACTAGGTGCAAACATTCTTGAGACAAAGTTTCGAGAGATCGAATAATAGCGACATATCGAAAAGGTCAGTGAGATAATTCAATCCAAGCATGCAAACCCAAAATAAGCAGCCTAAATAAAGGAAGCATTCATGAATGCTAAATCTGGAAATATCAAATTCAACGAGCACTCCCGTTAATATGAGATCAATGCTAAAAACGAGGCGATGCTCTGCAAACTCATAGAGATATCTTAAGGTAAAAGTTGTTTCCTTAACTAGCCAGAGTATGCTAGCATACAGAAGAACTAATCATCCATAACTAGTAGCAAGACATCATTGCATTTACCTTATAGACAGGAGAAGTTAAGATAGATTGACGAAGAGAACAAGGCTTTAGCGAAGAGAATTTTTGAAAAGAAGGCGTTTGTTGATAGAGGTAAGCTGCGGAAAGAAATCGATGAATATGAAAAGCTCAAGAGGCATTTGTAGAAATTCAAGAGTGTATCAGTTTTTACTTCAAAACCAAGTAAACTGCCTCCTTTACACAAAGTTAAGAATTAAGAAACTGAGCAAGAACATTTAAGATTCACTGGAAATGAAAAGATCATCAGTTAGAAAGAGGAATAAGAATAAAAACACTAATAGAGTGAAAGAACAACACAAGAAAAAGAGCATTTAACTGAGACAAAAAGAATTGAAAAAGTATTATAAAAATATACTCAAGATAAATAGTAAGAGAATCATTCAAATAGCTAAAGGTTGACTGGAGAAAAATAGGGAGATAAGCAAGAACAAAATTAAGAAAAACAACAATAATAGCCATAGGTTTAAACGAAGTAGCCAATTTAAGAAGATTTTCAACAAAACAACACAATAAATGATCAAAATTCAGATGATCCTGCGAATAAATCAATCGAAGGAGAAGATATAAAATCTGAAAAATCTATCTAAGAAACTAATGAACATGAAGAAGACCCGGTAAAAAAACCTAAACATCTTGACTAAACTAATTCCCAGGATCAAACAACATCAAATAAAGAGCATGAAACGAAATGAATTATTCAATTAATTTGTTAATTTACAGTTGTAATTCATTTGTAAAAGAAACAGAAAATATGTTTTATTTTTTAAAGTGAATAATATGTAAAAACATATTAAGAAATAGTTAAAAATACTTTGATATTCCAAAAAAACAATTAATTATTATTAAAAAGAAATATGTTGCTATTGTTCTTCTATTATCTGCTTTACAGCCAAAGAAACTGGATTTTAGTTATCTAAAAAAATAATTTTTTTTTTTTTTTTAACAAAGATTTATGGAATAATTTATTTAAAAATCCAGGAAGTAAAGAAAAACAGTGGTAAAAATTGCATCTGCAAGGGTAAAGCTCAGATAATTGCGTTAATCTTTTGCGAGAAAGGGGGGGGGGGGGGGGGTAAGGAGAAAC
>Ga0302271_10004333_pt1 | contig 11412 bp, 3 predicted proteins | sample III_Bog_N1_1_FD_198767 | JGI IMG/M metagenome (GOLD analysis project Ga0302271, IMG submission 198767) | Peat permafrost microbial communities from Stordalen Mire near Abisko, Sweden - III_Bog_N1_1 | ecosystem: Environmental > Terrestrial > Soil > Wetlands > Peat | place: Sweden: Abisko... | reverse complement strand
ATGCCTTAAGCAGAAGAACCCCCATAGAAATCTAATTCTCCGACAGATAGCTTGAATGCTTATTTAGATAAATGCAAGCAAGATCCTCCCAAATTAGAAGCCTAGAAAGTTCAGGAGTAATAAGAATCAGAAAATAATAACAATATTAATATTTCTCCTAGGAAAAAGATCATAGGATCAAATTTGGAAGCAATTCCAGAAAATTATCTTTTTGAAGACTCTTATGCTAGTGAAGTAGAATTTCCTAAAAAGACAAGAAACACCAATGGGCATTGACTGTTGGGAAAAAAGGATGCATTTTTTAGAAATATTTCCAAGAAAATATCAAATTAGCAAAGAAAATAAGCCAATAAAAAAAATATAAATCTCCTTGATTAGATCTTCAAATTGCTGATTACTAAAAATAACTAACTTTATGTGTGTTTTTATAAAAAAATATGTAATAAATGATGCCAAGAAAGTATAACCTGAAGGGATTTAGGGAGAAAAGGAAGAAAAAACACAGAGTAACACTAATGAAGTAGAACAAAATAGATGACTTAGCAAAGAATTTCTTGGGAAAGAAGACCAAAGGGGGAGGGAGCAATAAGGATTTGTTTTGATGAAGAAGAAGAAGAAAAAGCAAATTTTTTTAATATTTTACCAATTTAAAAGCAAAAGAAAATTGAATCAGAAATTATTCTAGAGAAGCAACAAAGCGGCCACTAAAAGAAGTTTCAACAATCAGAGAAAAAACCCGAACAAGCAGTGTTCATCAAGGAATAATAAGCTAGTTTTTCAGTAAATAATCCCCGCTCTTAGAATTAATTTGAACTTAGATGGTGCTTCACGTGGGCGTGCTGCTTCTGTGTCATTTAAGTTACATCCAACTTGGGAAACTAGACAGCAATATTCCTCAGCCTAAACCTCATTTAACAGTGACTTGTTTTGTGAAACTTTTAGCGTACATTCCCTTTAATGTAGGACTATAATTTTCATATTTTCAGAATGTCACTAAACTCATTCGAGACGTCTTGATTATGTTCTACATTGTCGCGTAGTATTACACAATCGACTAAGACCCAATCTACAAATTACTAGCGTTTGATTTCTTTGCAATATTCGCTCTACCACTGATTCTAGAAGGATGGCAAGCTAACAATCCAAATTTCATCCTCTACCTGATAAAATTCTACTCTCTGTATATTCCATTATTCATCAATTAGCTTCTGATTCACGATAATAAAGTTGCGTAGACAGTTTTTTTACTTGCTCTGCTTGAGATCCCATCTATGGCGCATAGTAGAATTGACAAAGATCTTCCAGAAATACGCATGGATTCGTATATCTTCAAGTTAGTACAATTACCACAATAAAAGCTAGGTATTTTACACAGCACAAGAAAAAATCTCAATGAAACAAATCAAATAGAATTAGCTATTGCATGTATTAAGAAAATCAACGATAAAGATGAATGGTTATTATTAAAAAGCATTGCTGTTAGTTCGAATTCCTCAGATTTAAATTATGTCGCATAAAGCCATGTTCTTGTGATATCTTCTTGCTCTGAGCTCAGAGTCTATGATGCGAATACACTTAAACTACTTAAAACGAATGTCGCTTCTAAGGCATTAAAAAGGCTGTCATTTATCAGTTAGGATCATTTCATTGCTTCTCTTAGAAAAATCAATAATTCTCAATCTTCGATTTCAATTTCAGATTCGATTTTCGCAACACTTGCAGTATCTAAAACCATACCATTAGATGTCTAACCAGAGATAGCAATGTTCATAAAATACCCAAGGAAAATACACAGCCAGAATAATTGTCATAAAAATGAGAAAGCAGATAATTAAACTCCAAATAAATACCTTTATCTGTGTGTACCTTCAGATCGACTGAATTGCCTTATGGTTGTAGATCTTGGCTATTTAAATGAATCAAATTCAAAATAGCAACAAGAAGCTGAACATTCAAGCAAGCGCATTTCTGAAAAGTTATGTGCAACTTCAGGAGATAAAGGATCAACTTTTTTGTCTGCTACTACTTCAAGTACTTTTCTCCAAGAAAGGCTGGAAATTTTTTAAAAAAGCCAGCAGAAAAATCAGACCTAAGGAGAATATTTCTAAGAATCAGATGATGAAGATTAACATTCTAATAAGAAAATTCCTTTTTTGATGCCTCGCAAGAAGCGAAATCGATCTGATTCTTTCTCTGGAGAATGTTCCAGTGAAATTAACTTACATGAACACTTAAACAATCAAGCTTCTTTTCAGGAATATAACCCCAACTATGAAGAGATGAACCCTCCAGAGCTCCTCAAAGAATACATAATCGATGGCAGTGCAATTAAAGACATTCTTCTACACGAGCATCTCTTAATTATTTCCTGCTCTGAAAAAGTTGTGTTTTTCGATTTACGATTAAGAAAAATAATCAAAAGAATCTTCACTCTCAGTTTCGACACGAGAGTCTACTGGATGAAGGTCACACCGAAATACACATATTTCCTTCTTTCCAACGAGATAAAAGCATGGATGGCTAGGTAGAATAATCTCACATAATGCTTGGAAATCACGGAGCACTATAATTTCTATGGGATTCAATATATTCTTGAGAATCCCTGCGAGAGAGGTTTATACATCATCTACAATAATGCATTGTATAAATAAAAAATAGCGTAGATCAATTTACCAACAGAATGAACGGATAGTTTAGTTATGGAGATTTAATAATCAATATTTTTGATGTGTATTTTTCATAAAATTGTTCACCAAAAAATATGACAAAAATAGTCAAATATTATTGAATTAATTATCGAAAATAATCAATAAAAAGAAAAAATTTGTTGGGGATAAATGAAACAAATCGGTTTGATTGTTCCTGACTATTGGAGGGAAGTTAATTAATTGAAAAAGTAGATTACTTTTTAATTTATTAATCGAAAAAAAAATCAAAAATCTATCTAAGAAAGCGTAAAGAAAGAACATAAGAGGAATTAGCGATTTATCTAAAAGAGAACTCGATAAAGTGAAAGAGAACTACATCACATGCAAGATAGGTCCAACAACCATCTTTCTCTTATCCAAGAGACAGAAGATGCTTTGAAGCAACAAGACACAACTGAGGGTATGTCATCTCTTTCATATCAAAATAACAACAAAATAAAATAATTATTTAGACAAATTCTTTATTGATAATGTATCTTTTGGTTGTTGTTTTCAGTGTACTACTTCGGAAGTGAAACTTGCTAGCCAAATGTGCTGATGGAGTAGTCAAACATTGCTGGAATGCAGTAAGTCATTGTTAAAACTGAGCCATTCTGTTAATTGTTTATTTGAATTTTTATTATGTTTTCAAGCCTGAAGCGAGTAGATTTCTAACAATAATCGAATAACTACAGCAACATTCCAGTTTCTCCATCTTCTTCATCTTATTCTAACAAGAAGGTCGCTCGATCGAATATGATGTCTGTGAAATGCGGTTAGAAGTTTACAATTATGACAGACGAGAAGTAGTATCTTTGGGGATTTGGAAACAATCTTGAGGGGCAGCTGGGCACGTGTACGTAATTTCTTACAAAAAATAACTAAAAAAAGAGATTTAGAGTGATGAAAAACACATCAAAATGGGCTTTAACTTATTGACTGTTGAATATTTTTTTATTACAAAAGCATAGGCAATTTCAAATCAGAAATAACCTGTGAATATCAGCAGATCGATACTGCAATACAGTACTAAGGTTAAGTTTAAACAATTATCCTTAGGAGACAATCATGTCATGGCTATATCAAGTAAGTTTTACTTTCTCTTTGTCAATTCAAATCATCAAACGTTTATGTATTTACAGCTTCAAATAAATATTACGGTTGGGGAAGCACTTCTTTGCTGAAATTGGGCATTGACGAATCTCAAAATAGCTAAAGTATCCTGAACCCAAGGGATCTTACGCAGCCAGCAATCGAAACTCCATTAGAAAAAGTTGCAGAAGATATCGTTAGAGATTCCGATGAATAACTTTCTCGTTAATCTTTGTAACATTCTTCACCAACTCTGCAAGCAGCAAATGAACATAGCCCTCTTGTTCCTCCTTCTTCGGCAGTCTCCAACAATAATTAAAATAATATTGGAGCAAATCAAGTTGTCCGAAGGAGAAGGCTTAAGGATAAATCACCTGCTACGGAAGCAGAAATATAAATGGTTGTTGCAGGGAGAAGTCATTCTTATATACAAGCAAATGATAAATTCATCGCTTTTGGATTAGATCACAAGGGTAGGATGGGACTAGGAGAATACGAAGATTCCCTTCTCTCTCCGATAGTTGTATCTCTTTTCGATGTAATAATCATTTTTAGTGGATCACAAAATATATCTCATTTTTCTTTTTTTCAGAGTTAAATTAAGATTCTTGGTGTTAGTTTTGGTATGACACACACTGCTGCATGGGACTCTGAAGGATGTGTGTATACATGGGGAGATGCCTTAGATGGTAAGCTCGGTCATCCAATAGAGTTCGGTAGTAAATTCTCATCTATCTAACCAACCCCTAAAAGAGTAAAGAAAAATGAAGAAAAATAAACAAACTATTCTGTTTCTTGTTGATTTATAACTAACATCTAAATATGCTTTACAGGTTGTAAATCTCAGGGATGAAGTGATAGTTTAGACTAGTTGTGGAAATAATCTGACAATAGCCCTCACTGTCCGCGGAGAAATTTACTAGTGGGGAAAAGGGGAATATTCTTCACAATGCCCACCTTCTATGATCCCTTCTATCATGGAAGCAGTCTATCCTAAGAAATTTATCATCAACAATCCGGCATCCAAAAATCGTATTGTTCTTTAGAATGTTTACGTTATTGGATTTAAGATGATAAACAATCTTTTTTGGAATGATGTTTTATCACTTAAAAAGCAATGAAGTTCGTGAAAATCATTTGTGGATATACTCATCAAGCAGCGCTAGATTAATTTGGAAGACTTTATACTTGGGGTGATTTCACAGAGGGAGCATTGTGTTAGCCTAATAAAGAAGGTAAACTTTCAGGATCTAACTTCTTTGGAAACTTCCTTATTTTTTTCATTTTGGGTATTTGAAATTTCTAGATAGATTCGAGCCTTGTTTGGTGAGTTGTCTCGGTACAAGAAGGGCATTAGATGTTGGATGTGGATAACATTTTACAGTAGTCTTATGCGTCAATAGACAAAGCAAAATAGACAGTGAATTCTCCAAGAAGTTTAAATTTACAATGATTGCTGATGCCAAAAAGAACATTTAAATCATCCAAGACTATCAAAAAAATAAGCTTAAACTACTCGATCTCACACCTCCAAGTTCACAGACTTAAATCTAAGAACCACCAAACATTCTTGCTATCAATAACCCTAGCAAAAACAACAGCAATACCATGACAAAAGAAGATTCAACGCAATAACTCCCTCGAGTTAGCACAAGTCATAAGCGCAATTCTTCCGGTGAACTTGTTCCTTCTTCAATGCCTGGATCGGAGAATTATCTTCGGTTTGATAAAAGAAAATCCTCAGTTAAGCAATTCCCTTCTGGGTAAAAATATCTTTGATTTTTAATTTCCATTTTGCTTCTTTGATAAAATTTTTGTATTTTTTTGAACTCTCTCGTTAGACAATTCTTTAACCTCAAAGGTAGCTTCCACACTAATGGAAATAAGACAATTTCAGAAGTCAAAAACAATAAGACTAACAACAGTAGCCATAACAATTATTGCCTACCATTTCATAGCCGAAAAACATCAATTCAATCTTTGTAATTTATGTCACCTAAAAATGCTAGAAATAGCGGGTACGGGAATTTTAACTTCAACAGTGTAGATGAGTAGAATAGCACAGAAGGACTCAAAGCTACTTAGTCAAGAAAAACCATCTTTGTAAGTCCAACATCATCGAAAGCTGACTTTTATTCAGCAGAAAAAGATAAATTAAGAAGTATACTTTCTAAAGGAGAATCTTCTATGTCCGTTTCGATGACTTAATAGCAGTTATCTCAATAGGCATGGCGATCAAGACCTTCATCTATCCCATAGATAGTAGATCTGTAGTAATAGCCATAGTAACAGAACCTATCTGAAGATTAATCTTAACCTCAAATGAGCGCAGGTCCTACTACACCAAAGGAATAACCACAACATTAGTAGTAAAATGATCTTGAATAAGCTGCCTCAGAACAAAAAGTTAATGTCTCCTATGAGCAAGATGAGGAAAAGAAATCCCCTAGTAGGCAATCATATGAAAATGTTACATCGTAATAGTATTCAACGAAATCGATTGATGTTAGAAACTCATAATCTATGGTCTAGAGTTAGTTCGGAACACAAGGAAAAGTGGATTCGCAAATTGATTTAAATAAACGGAACAGAGAAGTCAAACACTAAAAATACTCTATTATGGTAGACTCAACATAGAAGTAAATAGCAGGGGAATAAGAACTCGAATCACCGAAAAGTCAGCAGAAAAGAGGCACAATATTGTCAATTTTATCTCGTCATAATAAAAATAATTTTACCATTACCAAGGTAATCAGCGATTTCAGAAAGATGCGCTCTTCTTGAAGATTGAAAATATTAAATTTTAAGAAAAATATTTGTTTGTGGTACAATAGGATAAGAACGCACCGTTATCTAAGGGAATAGCTTAAGTAGAGTTTGATAAAATCAGCACATAGTTGTTTTCGATGCAAGTGAATAATCCTTATTTTATTCCAGTTTAAGAAGAGAAATAGCCTGCTAAGGATGATTTTTGGAGCTCCTATGACAAAGAAAGTTCGAAATCTATTGGAATTGAGGAAGAAAATACAAAGAAAAGGACAGCTACAGGAAAAATCAACCCGTATGATAAAGAGGATTCTAAGTCGTTGGATGTAACGACAAAACGGAAAATGCAGAAAATTCAAAGTGAACTATTGAAGTATGAGTACATCGAAATGGTTAAGTAGAATAGAGAAGAGGAACATATGAGCTACCTTCTAGGCGATCCTTAACTCAAAAACTCTATGAATAAGTAAAAAAATTAATGCTAATCAACATAAAAAAATAAAAAAATTTAATGAAAAAATAGCAAAAAAATCCATAAATTTCTGAATAATAAAATCATATTTTCATTGGAATAAAAGGAAAAAAGCTAAGGACTTGCACTTATCCATGCAAGAAGATAAACTCAAGCATCCTCACACAGCCTAGAAGGCTCGATTAAAGAAAGCATTAGAATAAGATATTTAACCATTTGTTCCTATGAGCTTAAAAAATGAGCTCAAGGATATCGCAGAAGTTAAGAAGAAAAACCATAAATATCTCCTCCTCAGTGATGCCAACAGTAGGAGCTTAGCTAAAATAAAAGAGGCTGTATTATCTAATCGTGTGCATTCTCCAAATAAGAAAGAAATACTCGAGGCAATACAAGCCAGAGGTGTGCAGTTAAATAAACAAATTAAAATAGTAAATATCAGAAAAGAGGAATACGAAGAAACTAAAATGGCAAGGCTTCGAGAGGATGCTAAAAAGAGAGAAAAGCTTCTTGCCACATACTAAGCATTGGAATTGAATAAAAAGAAAGATTTTAATAGAAAATTATTCAAAATCATGACATATGTTAGTGTGGAGAGGATGATATAATTTTTTCTGCATGCGGCTGATAGGGGGTTAAAACTCAGAAGAGATGAGTTTAAATTGCATTTGAAAGTCAGAATTATATAAAATACGTTTAGGAAATATCTCATAAGGGAGCACATCATCAAAATGATGAATCTTAGAGTGAAAATATTCTTCAAGGATGCCATATTTAGATTCAAAATAGCACGAGCGATAAGAAGAAAAAGAAAATTCGCAAGAATGTTGCTGTTCTATTTGATGATGTAGTCACTCAGGAAGAAAATTAAGTTTCATTTAATGGTCATGAGGAGATCGATCAGAAAGTAACAAAAATGATAAATAAGTGTTGAAAATCTACTGACTCTTGATAACTAATTTTAACAATAGCATTTAGAAATTTTCCGTGTGGACAATGAAGCAGATGGCTTGGTAGATCTCTTAAATCAGTTAGCAGTGGGATCTCTACATGTCAAATATCTTCAAAATTACTGATCCTGAGGTAGCTATGTTAGCTAGAAGAGCACAATAACCAGATTACATTGCTAATAACAATCTACTCAGAGCTGGGAAAACTCTAATACTATCTCAGTTTTCGCATGAATAAGCAGCATCGCCTGTGGGAACAACAGCCGTAGCAGTGCCAACTCCAAAAATCAAAATCGATGTTGATATGAATAATTTCATCACATTCAAGGATTTCAAGAATCAGGTAAAATAAAAGAAAAAAGATTTATATAACATTATTCCCTTTATTTTTATCATAAAAACTTAAAAAAGCAGATGCGATTTGTGAGATAAGAGTGTTGTTATATTAAACTAATGTATTCTAGATTAAATTTAAAATTGTTAATTTGATTTTAGATGAATCTCAGCTCAAGAATGTCGAAGATGAATTATCGCTTAGGAGCATCGAAAATTCCATAAATGGGAGAATTGTAAAATTTCAAAAATCCCATTAAATTTATCGCTTACATCATCCACTTCTTCTAAAAAGACAACTGATTGTATATTTCTCTATTTATAGGAAGGTATTACCTAATTTTATCCCTATGGAAGGTGATATGAAACGTTAGATTGTTGCTTCATCGAATTTCACTGAAATGATCAAATAAAGTGATAAAATCTCCCGTTTGATGAGCTCTGAGAGAGTTGGTGAAATTGGAAAATCTCCCAGATAAAAGTTGGCTGATACATATGATATTTTTCTTCCATTCACTATTCACAGTAAAGATAATTGCTCATTGAATTTTTATTTAAATAATGATATTTATTCTCAGCAAATTGAAAATTGGTTATTTAAATAATAACATTTTGTTGTTGCTGTTGAACTAACAGATAGCAAAGTGCAGCTGAATCAATTATACAGGATAAAATATGAGAGTGAACACATCCATTCGAAGATTTTCATGAAAGCTGTGGAAGAGGAAATTAGAATCAAATACAATCTCATCAGTAAGCAAGAATTTTAGGGGAGATAACATATATTGAGATGAGATTTATCTAAAAAATAAGGATTAATTTTCAATAAGAAAGTCCTGCATTTTACTTCTTTTTGTTGTTTTTTTAAGAGAATCTAATCTAGAGTTAACGGAAAGCCTATTCGGATTCAATTCTCCTCTACAATGAGCAACTCCATTAGTTTATTGAATAGAATAAACATGAAGTGAATTTAGAACGAACAAAATTAATGCTCCGTACATCAGCTGAAAAGCTCAAGTAGTACCAGCGCTAAGAAGAATATAAATTTAATTTGCAAGAAAAACGCAAAAAGAAAGGAATCAAATTAAGTAAATTTTAAATAGAATTTTTCTGAGTTTACTAAATTAACAGACAAATATTAGGTCATTTTTCAAACTTACCTTTTTATTAACTCCAAAATAGGGACCATCTATGCTAAGGATCACTTACCATTTTCAACAATCATCATGGATATTGCATCGAAAATGCCTAATGCTCCGAAACGACCGAAATTAAAAATCAAATTCACCCATAAGTACTCATTTTAACGATCAAATATCACTCTTTTTTGGGGATGCTAAATCTTTTGAAGGAAATTAAATTTATGATTCTATTATTATTGGGGTTTTGGTAGATTATTTGAAGAAGTCTATCTCAAGAGCTACTACGAGAAGTTCATGAGTGCTTACAATCGTTTAGCAGTCGAGCAACGATTAAAGAGTCTATCTTCGAACCAAAAGGCCAAAAAGATTTCCAGAACAAAACATGAGGAATCAGAGGAAGAGAGTTGATCAGATTTTGTGGATAAAATAATGAAACATAAGATGATTAGTTATTAGTTCTAAGATACTTTCAATTTTTAGATTTATTAGTTCAATTTCAACTCCAAAATCTGAAAAGTGTATTTTCAGATCCAAATAAAAACAATTAATCCAAACGATAAATACGTTTTTGGTAGTTACTCTTTGTTTCTTTTTGTGTTTATTTTAAAGATCTCTTTCAGCAATTTGTTACTTTGCTATTTGAATTAATAATTTAAAAAATAGGACAAAAATTAGGAGTTTTGGAAAATAAGAGATTTAGTCTATTCAAAGTAAGCAATGGGATGAATTGATTTGATCAAAATTCAAAGCAGGTCATGAGAGTGTCTGTAACTTTTGATGAATATTAGTTATTTTTCTTTGTTTAATTGAACTGAAGTTTAGAAATCAATAATAGAAAATAATCAAACAAAAAAAAAACAACATTAAAGGAGAGTTTCTTCTCCGTTTTTCTACGTTATTTCTTTGGAAACAAAAATGGGTTGTTGCGATTCCAAAGCCAGAAAAGATAACAAAGTGAAACAATAGCCTTCGAATACAATAGATGAAACTAGCACAAATGGTGAAGTTGATGATAAAAATAAGGCAAAACTAAATAATAGCATTGGTAATTATAAATCGTTATCTCGAAAACCCTCCGAATCAGTTTCGTCTTCGATGAGAGAAATCCTCAAAAAGGCTATCCAAGCAGATTCATACGAGGAAGAGTATCACACATCGATATTAGCGGAAGTGCAAACACCTCGAACACACAACAGATAAGAGAGAGATCTAGCCTCTTAATAACAGGAATAATTTGAAGCTGAAGAAGATGAAATGATCAAAACTGTTTCGACTCTTTTCTACACTCCTCCTAATTAGCCTAGCGATATTCCTGAACTTGCTTAGGAGGACAATTCCTTCATGCTTGAGTTGCCCTAAATTGGATAAAAAACCTACTTTGAGTTCGATAGACGCAGTTAAAACACAGAAATCAGACCAAACTTCTAAGATCGCTCAGAAGAACTATTCAGAAGTGGATCCGTACCAATTTATTTAAAAAACTCTAATGCCTTTATCATACCTGCATCGAACTCAGGGATTCTAAACCTACCTCTATTTCTCTAAGAAACCAAGGAGGCTCTCTAGTCTCTCTAGAATCAGCCTGATTTGTAAGCTAATCATAGGAAAACCAGCAGTGCACAAGATGATTAAAAACCAGGGCCTTTTGATATCACCAATAATTAGCGTTTTTCCAATAATCCTGTAAGTAATCTCTTCGACGCAGATTTCGACGAAGAGATCTCAAAACTGACTGCTAATCTCTCCCCAAGGAGATAAATTGTAGCGACTTACGCAGAGCTAAATAGTGTACCTTGCTCTCAAGAGGAAGATTAGAATATGTTACCACATTAAGAGTTTCGATGGGACACACTCGACCTTGAGTAAATAAATGAGCATAAAAATATTGAATTATTAGTAAGACATATTCCAGAAAAAAATCTTAAATAATCTGCTTTTGAAATCAATAGAAACGAATTAACTCCCAATGAACA